>ENA-OPUE01001622-OPUE01001622.1-human-gut-metagenome-genome-assembly--contig:-NODE-1622-length-13064-cov-4.614421_pt1 | contig 13064 bp, 7 predicted proteins | sample MGYA00241466_ERZ501924 | MGnify/ENA primary metagenome ERZ501924 (study PRJEB25962, sample SAMEA2042223) | human gut metagenome | biome: human gut; feature: human-associated habitat; material: faeces...
CTGCTCCGGGTCGATGGTCTCCTCGATGCGCTCACGGCCGACCTGTGCCAACCAACGCTTGAACGGCTCTGCCTTGGGCGACGGGATAGACTGAATGATACGCAGAAGTTGCTCTGTATCTGCGACATCAGTCATACGCATCTTGCCGTCTGCCGCCGGCAATTTCAACTGGTTACAATTTGTAACCGGTTCATTTCCTTCTTTTATAAGTCTGTTTTTTAAGACTTTCCAATAGTTGCGTGCAAGTTGGTAGTCATCGTTGTCCGTCAAGACAGCCACCACATCAACTATTGAGAAATACCACTTCTCATTATCTTCATCCCAAACGGAGCGTATCTGGTTTCCTCCGAATAGTTTTACTGAATTTCTCTTTATCATACCGTTTTCCTTATATGACTATAGATTCATTTGTCCAACGATTCTCTGTACGTAAGCCAATGTGTTCATCATACTGTCCCGCATACTCGACAACATAGACACCCTCGACTTTCTCGGAAACAACACCCATGCTGCATAAGGCGTCAAAGTCCCGTTGATAAACGTTCACACTGTAGTCGGACAGTCTCTTCATCAACATATAAGACGGACCATGCTGCGTCAGCTTCCTCACCAACTCGGTGCTGTCATTCCAACAAACTATGACATTCTTCCCTGTGTCCTCTATCAACCGGAACTCTTTTGCGGCAGTCTCAAAACAAGGGTCTTTTTTATAGAGATAATCCTTGATGTTTTTCTTGTCGAAACTATCTTTCCGGCAATATAATTGCCTAAAGTACAACTTCATAGTAGAGGGATCGAACCAATCGTGATCTCCAACTATGCTCTTTCTCGCATTATTGCCATCTTGAATATCACCTTTGGGAAGATTGTGTTCATTTGCAAGGCTGAACACGTATGTAGTACCGGTGTTCAGGTTGCCTTCCCGATTGCATCTTCCGGCTGCTTGCAGGACAGAGTCAAGTCCTGCCTCCTGTCGAAAGACAACAGGGAAGTCTATGTCAACTCCCGCCTCTATCAATTGCGTGGACACAACACGGATGATCTCATTTTCGTCATCTTTAAGGGCGGTCTTGATCTTTGCTATGGTCTCACGTATGTGAGCCGGACACATCATCTTGGAAAGATGCAGAGTGACACCTTCTTGTGGGAGACGCTTGTAGAGTTCTTTCGCATCATTTCGAGTGTTTACAACACAAAGCACCCTTTTATGCCGTGTCAGCATCCCGGCCACTTCATCGTAGGTTTTCCCTTCGTTGTCAATGTCGAGCCTTACTCGCCGCAGCTTATCATGAAGCCGGAAATTCTCCGGAATGATCTCCTTGATTTCGTTTATTCCCGAAAATGACGCCTTGGGGTTGCATCCCTCAATGACACCGCTCAAGACAGGCTGACTGGCAGTAGTGAACAAGACGGACATCTTGAACAGTTTGTTGTATGTCTTCAAGGAGTCAACAATGGGCTGTAAATAATCAACCTGAAGCGTCTGCACTTCATCCAATATAATGACGCTGTTCACTATGTTATGCAGTCTGCGGCAAACAGACGGTCTGTTGTCAAACATAGACTCGAACAGCTGCACATTGGTTGTCACAATTATCGGATAATCCCAGTTTTCGGTTGCTAACCTCATCCGTTCCCGAAGCCTTTCGTCTCTAATTTGTTCAGGGTCGGCATTGCTATGATGTTCCAGTACGTTTTCTTCTCCGAAGATATTCCTCAGGATGGATGCGGTCTGTACTATGATGCTCGTGTAAGGAATCGCAACGATCACCCTGTCTTGTCCATTATGAATGGCATGCCTCATCGCCCAAACCAATGAGGACAGCGTTTTGCCGCCTCCTGTCGGAACCGTTAAACTGTAAAAGCCAATTGGAGACTCTGAAGTCCTGATGCATTGGTTCTGTACTTCGTCCCTGACATGGTTGACCGCGGAATCTGTGGCATTTGCCTTTAGTTCAAGAAGGTATTTCTCCAGCTTTGGAAGCAGTTCAGTCAAGGTCGCCTTCCCCGAACGTAGTTCAGAAGAAGTCTTGTCCATAAAAGACTCTGTGTCAAGGTAGTCCGCATCCACCAAGCAGGAAAAGAGCATGCGTGCCAAATGGTGAAAATCATTTGGACTAAGAACAAACGGAGGTTTGTTTAACTTGATTGTTCCTATGTCTGTGTTAATCTCCGGGGGGAGTTGCCCGTCATGGTTCTGATCCATCTCCTTTTTGATAGCAGCATCAATCTCATCGGAATCGTGCAAGCCAGAATGGTGAGAAAGTATTTGATTAACGATCAGATTGTCCGCAGACTTTCCATATTGCTTCCCTGCGATGGCACCACCGACATAGGCATGATGATAATTGCCGATGACCTTAACCTTGGGCGAATACCCGCTCACCTTTTTAATATGCTGCTGAAATGCATTGGACTCCTTGCCTTTGTCGTGAAGAAAGCCTATAAGTCCACCCCAAGATGACATCCCGAACTCGCCGGCAAACCGAGACGCCAATCCAGCAACACCAGCACAGTGTTCCTCATTGGACTGAATTTTCCAACGATTATCGTCTTCCTTGAATAAATGTGCTATTATCATTGCTCGCAAGTATATTCATTATGTAGTCAGAGTATTGTTCAGGATTGAGTCGATCCTTTTTTCGCGCCCCAAAGTTTCAGGGATGGGATAGGTGCCCCATCCTTTCTCGCGAGGGTTCTTGCTGATTCTTTCTTCAAACCACCAATGATAATGCTCATCGGTAATCATTCCCAGGTCATGTGCCTCGTGTACCTGTGCCGCAACAGACACACCATAAATCTCCTTTAAATCAATCATTTCCGCGAGGGTCAAACACTCCCTTTCCTCATTCCCGAATTCTTCAATAAAGGTCTTTTGAGGAAACAGGAAGAAACCGGAAAACCTGTCGCACAGTTTCTCTTCGTCCGCATCCCCGCTGAAATCAAGCAACAGATGTCCCAGCTCGTGGCAGACAGTAAAACGCAAACGTTCGACGGTGGTCTTTTCCGGTCGGACATCAACTAGGATCAGAGGATACGTGTTGTTCGCCCATGTACTCAGGCCAAGAATGCCGTCAGGCAACTCCATTGCCTTGACCTTGAGTCCCTTTCGTTCCAGCAGCCTCAAGATGCAGGGCAACGGGCCGTCCCCGCAGTTCCATTGTTCACGTAAAAGGAGCGCGGCCTTGGCGACATCTTCAGCCTTGGTGATCCTAAGTTCCGAAAGCGGATTTGAAAAGCGTACTGCCATGCCGCTCTCTTTTTCTTTGGCGAGGTATTGCTCCGTCCAGAAAGATAGAATCGCCTCAAGGCGGGCGGTCTCCACATCGGAGAGAACTCCTCCTGATGTCCTGCGCAGCATAGGGGTATCTATTTCTAAATCAGCACCCGAAAAGAAAGCCTCGCCTATGTCCAAAGCTTTGGCCAGGGCGGCAAGTGTGCCACGTTTGGGACACATCACCCCGGCTTCATATTTAGATAAACTTTGTTTGGTGATGGCACCGTTGGTTTTTGCGGCAAGTTTGTCCATACTCAATCCGCAAAGCAAACGCGCTTCACGCAGTCTTATATGAAACAAGTCATTAGTCATAGCGATACTATTTGTTGACAAATATAGTATTTTTATGATATGTTGTCAACAAATTTCTTACATTCGTAAGGGAGTCTCTTGTATATTTCCTCTAAAAATTGCAAGACCACCCACTGTCTTTGTTCGTGCGTTGGGTGAGTCGCCTGCGTTGGGACACGCCGCACGCGCCGCTGTGTTCGAGCGGAGGGTCAGACAGATATTAAAATTTCCTCTTCGAGCTTGTTGTCTCAAACGGGCGTCCTAAGCCGCACAGAGCATCAGCCAGTTTGCAAATCGGGGTCGAGCCACCACATTACAGAGTGCGGTATATGCAGTCGCCGCCGTCAGGCGGCGTTGGCATCCCCCTCGAAGTCGCGGTAGGCGACCCCGTCGTGCAGAATGAACCAGATCGCGGACAGCATCTTCCTGGCGATGGCGACCTGGACCTTCATCCTGCTCTTTCTCCTGACCACCGTCTGGTGGTGGCTGAAGCGCGAGTAGAAGCATCCCCTTGTCCTGGACGCGCCCCAGGCGCACTCGATCAGCGTCTTCCTCAGGTACTTGTTGCCGTGCGTGATCCCCCGCGCCTTTATCCTGCCTGCGCTCTCGTCGTTGCGCGGCCTCAGCCCTGCCCATGAGACGAGGTGGGCGGCATCTTCAAACGATGACATGTCTGTGCCCAGCTCGGCGATTATCGCTGTCGCCGACCTCGCCTTCACCCCCGGTATGGTCTGAAGGTTCGCGTATTGCTCGGGGAACCACTCCGAGCAGAGTCCGTCCATCCTCCTCTGGCACTCGTCGCGGTGCCTCCTTGCGAGCTCAATCTCCTCGCGGAGCTGCCTTATGACATCCACGTCAACAGGTGTGATGACGCCCGTCAGCGCGGAGCGGATCACGTCTGCCCCGTGCCTGTTGACGATCCTGCCGTGGACGCACCTCAGGAGCGCGTCCGGGGATGTCTCCCCGCGGGCTATCGCGTCCACCACGTCGCCGTAGCTCTTGCAGTCCGTGGTGGACACATAGTTGCTCAGGCGGATGTTGCACCGCTGGAGCGCGGCGTCCAGCCTGGTCAGCTTGTGGACGATGTCATCGTTGAGGTCGAAGATGCGCCTGTCGTACTGGCGCAGCCGCTGGATGCGTTCCTCCGGGACATAGCTGCCGCGCACCAGGCCTTTGAGGATGCACGTCGCTATCCACTCGGCGTCCTTCACGTCGCTCTTCTTTCCCGGAAGCTGGCGGATGAAGTACGGGTTCACCAGCTTCTGCTCCACATATGGATCTATCACCCTCCACACCGGCATCCAGTACACGCTCGTGCTCTCCATCCCCACCTCCGTCACCCCGTGCTCCATGATGACGCCGACCATGCGCTCCAGCTCCGGGGTCAGGACACCGAACTTTTCCTGAAAAACAACTCCTTTCTCATTGAGAATACAGACGAACACACTATCTTTGTGAACGTCAAGACCACACACATGTCTCATTGACTTAAAAAATTATTGGGACTCAGAGCCCGTTAAACTTATGATCACGCACCGAGCGCCGGGAGGCGACTGCGTTTGTTAACAAAGATAGTGGGTGGTCTTGTTTTTTTATTAAACGGGCGTAAAAATCGCAGATTTTTATGTAAGTTTGGGATAAAGCCCAAAAGTCTGCGTTTGGGCATGCTTCAAAAGTATTTAAATGGAATTAACATCTGTCCCCTGAGCTGCATCCAGGAAGTACTCCTTCGCCACATAGCGTTGTTGGACGCCATCGCATGTGTTTCTCTGGTCTGAGTGGACCAGGGTCTGGGGAGACTGTCTTAAAAGCATAATTACCACCTTCGAGGATTGAAAATTCGTTGTCGCCCTTGTATAAGGGTACAGACTTTTTAACTCTCGCCGAGACTTCTAAGACAGTATGTGGAGGCATGGCGGTCTACGAGCTTCGCGCGCCCTATCCGGGTGAATGGCCGCCATAACCTCCAAACACACCGGAACTCAACGTGACACAAATCCTTATCATCTTCATTAGCATTAATCTTTCACTCGGCTCTGCACCTGACAGTGGCGGGTAACGCACTTATTATCATGTTGTTAAGCACTCGCCTTAAGTGCGGATTCGCTAAAGGCAAGCGGTTAAAATATTTATTACCAACCGCTTACAAATCACGAAAATATTTCCTTCCCGCTTGTGGCTGGCACCGGGCCATAGATGTGGCCTGCGTTCAAGGGCAGTCCGAGACAGGCCGACAATCGAGGGATTGAATGACATTTTCTCCATAAAGTGTCATCGAAACCATCTTTATGCAGGTCATGCACGGCAATTTGGTAAAAGAATGTCGTCCATTCCCCGTCACCTGAATGCCAGCCCGAGTCCAGGTGCCTTACAGGGTACAAGCAGAGGCAAGGCCCTATCAGGGTCGCCCCGAGCCGAGGTGAGCAGCAGGGGAAGAGCTCGCTTTTACCTTCAAACAAACAATTCAAAACAGCTTCTAAATGCTTGGAAGGCACATTCAAGTGAAAAACTTGTGTCTTCGCATTTGAGTATTCAGTCCGGCCCGGCTTCAACCAATGCAGATTTGAGATGTGGCTGAAAGAGTTATGAAATATTCTCGCCGTTCTGTTCCATCTGCGCTGTTCGTCCGGTGGATTGCGCTTTGGCCGGACAAAATGCGGAAATCATGCGCTTTGTCCGGCAAGCAAGGCTTTCACCGGACAAACTATTGTGTCAACTCAGCAAACTGCCCAGAAGTACCAGATTTGTGCGATGGAACTATTGAACCAACTGGCGGTATGCCTTCGACAAACAGCCTAATTGCTCATCTGCGTTTACTTTGATGTTGGCGCGAAACAGCTAAAAGTCAATCATCATGATCGTTTCCGTTCTTTTACACAGGGTTTTGGACTTGAGCCATTGCTGCATCCGATGGACAAGCCCTATAGAACAACCACAAAAAAAGTGACCCACAGACACCTGTAAGCCACCTTTCAGCGGAGAGAACGAGATTCGAACTCGTGATACGGTTACCCGTATGCAGGTTTAGCAAACCTGTGGATTCAGCCACTCTCCCACCTCTCCGGATGTTCTGGCCGAACGGTTGTCAAACCTTTCGTCGCTATTTGGACTACAAAGATACAAATTTTTCTTGTTTTCCAAGAATCTTGCGAAAAATTAACGCTGAAGTTTCAATGTTAATGCCACGAAATTCTCCACGCTCAGACGCTCGGGACGCAGGTCGAAGACAGGATCGGACAAAAGATCCGGCCGGATCAACGGCTTGAGGGAATTGCGAAGGGTCTTGCGGCGCTGGCCGAAGGCGGTCTTCACTACCGTGCGGAAAAGCTTTTCATCGCAACCGAGGGATGTGCGGGAATTGCGGGTCAGGCGGATCACGGCGGACTGGACCTTAGGCGGAGGATTGAACGCGCCCGAACCCACTGTGAAAAGATATTCAATGTCATACCATGCCTGAAGGAAGACGGACAGGATGCCGTAGGTCTTGGTGCCGGGCTTCTCGGCGATGCGCTCTGCGACCTCCTTCTGGATCATGCAGACCACTTCAGGAATGCGGTCGCGGTGCTCAAGAATCTTGAAGAATATCTGCGAGGAGATGTTGTACGGGAAGTTCCCGATCACTGAATATTCCCCCTCGAAGATGCCGTCAAGATCCATCTTAATGAAGTCACCCTCAATCAGGTTGTCACCCAATTTCGGGAAATGCTTCTTCAGATAGACAACAGACTCGTTATCGATTTCGATGACCTTCAACGCCAACTCCGGACGTGGCAGCAGGTACTGGGTCAGGACTCCCATTCCAGGGCCGACCTCCAACGCCTGATGCCCGGTAAGGGCTCCGACTATGTTCTTTGCAATGCTCTGGTCAGTCAGAAAATGCTGCCCGAGCGCCTTTTTCGCACGTACTTCCATAGGGGCAAAGATACTGAATATTCTTCGATTCTGTAGCCGTGAAGAGTAAATGGTTGCTGATGAATATCTTGAGCACTTCCCTTCGGTGAGATCAAGCGGAAGAGTAATAGCTATATTTCTGAAAACCAGCGCATTAATCACCACCAATTGATACAGAGTGAGTGACAGGTAAGATATTCTTAATGAATCAGATAGCAACTCCTCTTTGGCAGGAACCGACTAAAGGCAGCAGCGTTATCCATTATTACCCAATACTTTACACTATCCATAACGGTTACGGCACACATGGAAACAGATCACTTCGACAGGCTCAGTGAACGCCGAGGTGATCGCTCAGCGACCGAAAAGGTGATTGTATGCGACCGAGATGATCGCTCGGTGTACAAAAAGGAGTTTCTGTGTCAGATGTCAAGATTGTCCACTGATCCGTTACACATTTTTGGCGGTGGTGCAGCGGTTGACGAGGTAGGCGATGGAGACGTACGGGATGCCGGAGTTGGTGGCAAGGCCGATCTCGCAAGTGCGGCTGTTGGAGTAGCCGACCGGGACGCCTTTGACCTGGGCTTTTAGCTTGCGAAGGGCGTACTTGTTGAGTTCCGGGTGGGTCATTCCTTTGTCGCCGGCGAAACCGCAGCAGCCTACGCCTTCTGGAACAATCACGTTGGTGGAGCACATGCGGGCAAGTTCAAGCATCTTGCCGGTCTTGTGCATCAGGCGCATCGAGCAGGTGAGATGAATGGCTACCGGGGTGTCGGTCTGGTGGAAGTCCAGCCTGTCGGTCAGGAAACCAAGGATGAATTCGGACGGTTCGTAGAGCCGCATCTTCTTGATCTTGTGCTCCATACGATGAAGGCAGGGGCTTTGGTCGCAAAGGACAGGGTAGCGGCCTTCCTCGCTGGCTTTCCAAAGTGCATCCTCGAGTTCCTTGGTCTTTCTGTCGGCGATTTCGGGCATTCCTTTGCTTTCCCAGATCGTACCGCAACAAAGGGACGACATATTCTCCGGGAATATGACCTCGTAGCCCGCTTTGCCCAACAGCGACACCATCTCCTCGACGAGAGGCTTGTCCACGGCGTGGTGATGCTTCGGAAGCCCCATCATCTGGTTGATGCAGCTCGGGAAATAGACTACCTTGCAGACGGTCGGCATTCCTGTGGCCGCTTCGGATGTTTGCGAGTCCGGGCGCTTGGACAGGCTCCCCGACCTGGCCGGTCCCGTGGCCGCTTCGACAGTCGAAGCGCCATCGTGGCCAAAGGCTGCGGAACTTACCAAAGCCCTGAGCGATTTAGGAATATTATAGGCCTTAGGGGTGGCAGGAGTCCAAAGCGGAATACGTATGGCGTTGTGCAGCCAGCGGCATAGGCCGCTCATGGCAAGGTCACCAAGCACGGTCTCGCCGGCCGTGGCCATCCTCAAAGCGCCGCGAAGGCCACTCTTGACTCCGGCGTAATGACCGGCGACGAAGTTCCAGAAACCGTGGCCGAAAGAGCCCGCGGGCATATTCACCCTCCTCAGCTGATGAGTCAGGTCGGCGACATTGATGCCCATCGGACACGAGGTTGAGCAGAGGCCGTCCCCGGCGCAAGTCTGCTCCCCCGTGTAGGAATATTCCTTCTCAAGCGTCCGCAGACGAGTCTGTTCCGAGGCGGTCGGATCCGGCAACTCCCGCAGGGCGGTGATCTCACGTTGCGTGGCGATCCTGGTCCGGGACGAAAGCGTGAAGCCGCAGGAAAGGCAGTTCACCTCGCAGAATCCGCACTCGATGCATTTGTTCAGTTTCTTGTAGATCTCCGCCAACTCAGGCTCGACAGCCTTGCTGTCATCCGCCCACGGTTTCAGCACCGGCAACGCCTTGAAATTCTTCAAGAAGCACTCCGGATCATCGTTGAAGATCACACCAGGATTCAGAAGCCCGTGAGGGTCAAACAGTTCCTTCACCCGCTTCATTATCCCGAACGCCTTCTCGCCCCACTCGTACTTCACGAACGGAGCCATATTCCTGCCCGTTCCGTGCTCGGCCTTCAAGGAGCCGTCATATTTCCCGACCACCATCTCCGCCACGTCGCGGATCATCGCCTCATAGCGCCTCACCTCCGCCTCGGAATCAAACGACTGGTTGATGATGAAATGGAAGTTGCCCTCAAGGGCGTGGCCGTAGATGCAGGAATCGTCGTAGCCATGCCTGTCCAGCAGCGCCGAAAGATCCACCGTCGCGTCTGGCAGATCCTCGATGTGGAAGGCGATGTCCTCGATAAGGCAGGTCGTCCCCTCGCGGCGCATTCCACCGACGGACGGAAATATTCCCGAACGGATGGCCCAGTAGTTCCCCGTAATGGCAGGATCGCTACTGAATATGAACGAGTTGCCCTCCGCGTCATTCAGTACGGCAAAACGGCGCAGAACCTCGGAGAGTTTGCCGATGTTGGCATCCAAGTCCGTCTGGTCAGCACCCGTGACGCGAAGCAGGAGAGCGGTCAGATCCTTGTCGGGATATTCATTAAGCATCGGGTCATCTACTGACGCAAGCGACCGTTTGTCAAGCAGTTCAGCGGCATCAAGCACCGCAGGATTGATTTCTTTTCTGAGCGCCACAACGGCCTCGGCAGCCTCCCTTATCGTCCCGAAATAGACCATCGCTGAAGCTTCCTTGGACGGCAGCGGCAGAGTCTTCATCGTGACCTGGCTCATAAACGCCAGCGTACCCTCGGAGCCGACCAGCAAATGGGCGATTATGTCGAACGGATCTTCAAACCTGATGAAAGGGAATATGTTGAGTCCGGTGACGTTCTTTATTGAGTATTTGTACCTTATGCGTTCAGAGAGTTCCTTGTCGGCAAGGATTCCGTCCCTCAGTTCCTCGATTCCTTTGATGAATTCCGGATGTCCGGCGCGGAAAGCCTCTCTGGAGGTCTCGTCCCCCGTGTCCAGCACCGTTCCGTCAGCAAAGACCATCCGCACGCTCTCCAGTTCCTTGTCGCTGTTGGCGTGGGTTCCGCAGCTCATTCCGGAAGCGTTGTTCATCACGATTCCGCCGACCATACAACTTCCGATCGAGGCCGGATCCGGGCCGAATTTCCGACCATAAGGCTTCAGGATGGCGTTCACCCTCGCCCCTACGATTCCCGGTTCGAGGGTTATCTCGGAAGCGTCCTCCGAAACCATGTATCTTTCCCAGTTCTTTCCCGCCACGATCAGCACGGAATCGCTGACAGCCTGACCCGAAAGGCTGGTTCCGGCGGCACGAAAAGTCACCGGGACATCAAACTTCGATGCCGCCTCAAGGATCTTCGAGACTTCTTTCTCATTGGACGACCGGATGACAATCTTCGGCACAAGCCTGTAGAAACCAGCGTCGGTGCCCCAGGCGAAGCGCCTTATCTCATCGGTGTAGAGTGCGTTCTTGGGCACGAATTTCCCTACTTCCTCAAGGAAACGTGAATATTTCTCTTCCATATTCAAGTAAGATACACTACTATGTAATACATCATCATTCCGCTGGCAATCAACTTGATGCCGGTTCCGCAAAGGAATCCCATAAAGGCTCCGAGGGCGGATTTGGCGGATTCCCAGCCGTTCTTGTCAGCGAAAACCAACTCGGCGAGAAACGCTCCAAGAAGAGTGCCGAGGATGATTCCGACCGGCGGGACGAAGAGGCCGACAAGCATCCCGGCCATAGCTCCCCGGCCAGCGGCTTTAGTTCCGCCCGTGACCTTGGTGAACCAGGACGGCACAATGTAGTCGATGATCGTCACGGCCGCAGTGATTCCCAGCCAGACGAGCAGAAATGTCAGCGACATCGGTTCTCCGGCTCCGTTCGTGCCTTTGCCCCAGAAATAGAGAATCATCAGCCCGACCCAGCTGACAGGAGGACCGGGCAACGCGGGAACAACACTCCCGATGATGCCGACCACTCCTGCCAGCACGGCAAGGATGATGACCAAAACGCTCATTGTTTAAATCCGCGAGGTTACCGGCTAAGCCATAGCGGCCTCGACATCGTCCGGCTGGATCGGAAGGCGGTTCGGGCCTGTGCGGCGCGCGCCGTCCTCTGTCACAAGCACATCGTCCTCCAGACGGATGCCACCGAAGTCGAGGTAGTCGTGCTCCAGCTTGTAATAGTTCACGAAGCCCTTGTCGCGCTTCTCGCTCTTCCATTTCTCGATGAGGGCCGGAATGAAGTATATTCCCGGCTCATCTGTGATGACATTGCCCGGAACAAGTCGGCGTGCCATTCTGAGGCTGCCGAGGCCGAGCTGCGTGGAGCGTTTCTGATCCGGATCGTAACCCACGAGATCCTCTCCGAGATCCTCCATGTCGTGAACGTCAAGCCCCATGTTGTGGCCGAGTCCGTGCGGCTGGAACAGTCCGGCGATGCCTTCGTGAAGCATGTTGTCCAGATTGCCGCGCACGATGTCCAGAGATCTGAGATCCTCCAGCATCAGCTTGGCGACGGCCAGATGAACGTCCCTATAGGCGACTCCCGGCTTTGTCAGATTGAACGCCAACTCGTTGCAGTCGCAGACTATCTGATAGATGTCCCTCTGCTTCTGGGTGAACTTGCCGCTGGTCGGCATGGTGCGGGTGAAATCAGAGGCGTAGTGCATATTATTCTCGGCACCGGCGTCGATCACCATCAGCTTGCCTGGCTCGATGACCTTGTCGTGCAGATGATTGTGCAGAGTCTCACCATGCTGGGTAAGGATTGTCGGGAACGACACGCCCCAACCTTCGCTGAGGGTCACACCCTCCATCTTGCCGACAATCTCCTGCTCGATGATCCCGACCTTGACGCTGTTGCGGGCCACAGTATGCATCCTCTGTCCGAGAGCTCCGGCATCGTCGATCTGCTCGATCTCGCACTGTTCCTTGACAAGCCTCATCGAGATGACAGCCTGCACGAGTTCCTTGGAGGCGTGCTTGCCGCCGTCCTCGTCGATAGGGGCGACACGGGCCACATCCTCATTGGATATTCCCACAAGGGCGGCGAGTTTCATCGTGTTGTAGTAGCGGCTCGGAGGAAGGAAATGAATATTCCTGCCTGTGGCCAAAGCCTTAGTGACGGCGATGTTCAGAGAACCGTAAGATGCTGAATGATTTACGCCAACCTCGGCGGCCTTGGAGGCGACCGATGGCTGAGGTCCCATCCAGATGATGTCTCCGATCTCCACATCGTCGGCGAAGATGGTCTCCTCTCCGCTGTCAAGGTCCAGGATGGCCGCATAGCGTGGCTCGTCGAGTCCGAAATAGTACAGCCAGGATGAGTCCTGACGGAATTTATAGGCGTTGTCCTTGTACTGGGCGGCCGCTTCGACGTTGCCCACGAACAGGGCTATTCCACGCTTCCCCTGCGGAGCGGTCTGCGCCATCTTCTCCAACAGAGCCTTGCGTCTTGCGATGTAGATCTCTTTTGCGAACATATTCTTAGGTCTTTATGTGATTGAACTTCGGTAAGCCCTGTCTGCGGCCACAGAACCTCCGTGACAGCCAAGGCCTCAATTACAAATATACAAAATTGATATGTAAATTGACACTTAGTAAATGTTAAAAAATAACCTGCTTCATTTTGGGGGCTCTCTTATGCGGC
>ENA-OPUE01001624-OPUE01001624.1-human-gut-metagenome-genome-assembly--contig:-NODE-1624-length-13053-cov-2.286736_pt1 | contig 13053 bp, 6 predicted proteins | sample MGYA00241466_ERZ501924 | MGnify/ENA primary metagenome ERZ501924 (study PRJEB25962, sample SAMEA2042223) | human gut metagenome | biome: human gut; feature: human-associated habitat; material: faeces...
CCCCGACGAATGCCCACCAGGAGCCGCACCCGAAATACAACGTTTCCGCGCTTTCATTAAGCCATTTTAATACCTTTGTATAGTCCGTCAGCGTTCCGCCACCGTTTTCCGTGGAAACAATTTCTTCATCATACACCAGCGTTTCATCCACATAGACGCCAAAGCCATCCTGTAAAAATTCCAATTTCACATGAGCGCCATCGCCGATGTAATCCTGCACAAGCGACCAGTCTTTTATGTTGGCATCGAAATATCCGCCGGTCGCATTATAGCCGAGATAGGAACCCGGGGTAAAATAAAGCCGCCCGCTTCCAAGAAATGCAAGAATTGTTCCAAGCATATGTAAATCGCCTGTTTTTTCCACATCAAACTCCACACTGACACCACCGGATATATCAATCCCGTGCGTCGTTCCGTCATAAAACGGGTTTGCCACCGAAAGACTTCCGTCCATCACCACAGACAAATCCTGCGGATTATCGGTGAAATAAGATGCAATCAGCGTTCTCTCGGAAAATGTCCCGTCTCCCGCCTTCACCGTAACCGGGAAATCCAGCAGATAATAATAGCTTCCCTTGCCAATCGTTGCGGTCAAAGTTACCTGCACATCTTCTGTGCGATTTGCTGCCACTGTTCCGTCTGCACTTATGACACTTTCATCCGAAGAACTCCAGGAAATGACCGCACCGCTGTTTCCCTCTGTCGGAAGTTCAATATCCGTATAGGTACTTTCCGGCACTCCAAAATCAAAGTTTTTCACATTCTGTGCAATAATACTTTTTGCATCGGAAGACATTGCACCCCAGATACAAAGTCCTTCTTCATTCACCGCCGTAAAACAAATTGTCGAATAGTTCTCATTATCCACCTTCTGTTCAATCAGAACGCCCCGGTAGGTATGTCCATCCATGACAAGCTCAATATTAGGACTGTCCGCATCCACACTCCAGTTTCCGGTATAACTTCCGGTAATTGAACCATCCTCATTTAACGCAATCTGCTGTGGTGTCGCATACTCCAAACCCGCATAATCCTGCACATACGAGTGTAAAATCGTACCATACTCTCCCGTCACCTGTGACACCTCATATCCACTGTCTGAAAGCGTCTCTCCTTCATACTCGTAAGGTGCTGCCACAAGCCAGCCATCTTCATTGACAAAAAGCTGATGTACCCGAAGCTCATGCGACGCCGTACCGTCTGCAAACTTTGTATGGTAAATGACATATGCTTTTCCATCTGTATCTACAAATACCGAATTATGTCCCTGTGCCACTTCCGCCACATCCATGCTGTCCCACTTATATCCTGCCATCAGACGCTCACCGCGGGTATCGCTTCCATTATAGTTGTGCACATATCCGGTATAGCACGCGCTGTTTCCCTGTGCATCCACATACGGTCCATCCGGGTTCTCTGAACGGAAAATACGCATCTGATAACCGCCCTCCGGCGAATAAAAACCGTAGGACATAAACAGATAATAATAGTTTCCGATTTTCTGGATATAAGGGCCTTCTCCTGACACATAATAACCGCCGGCAATCCGTTTTCCAAAATACGCATCACTGGTATAACTTTTTCCGAGCGTATCACTGTCGCTGTCATACACGACCGTATAATCGCGCAGTCCCGTATTCTCATCCAGCTCTAACATACAGATTCCACCTGACCAGGAGCCATAGGCAAGCCAGAGTTTTCCATCATCGTCGTAAAATACGGTCGGGTCAATGGCATGCGGCCACCACTCTCCCCAGGTTCCGTTGCTGGTATCTGTCCGCTGTCTGTATTTCTCCGGAAGCTCGTCTAAATCTCCTAATACCAGTTCCAAATCCGTATCGTGAAAGGAATCGTCGGAATCTGCTGTTGAAAATCCGGTAAATACCACCGGGCCCTGATAAACATAAGGTCCTTCCACATCATCCGATGTCAGAAGAATGATGGTCGAATCCCAGTTTGCACCATTTAAACTTAAGTACATACACCATTTGTTCATCGTCGTATTGTAAATCACATCCGGCGCCCACATATTACCTGAAACCGTGTTATCCTCAATCCATGCCGCTGCATCGTAAGTACCAAAGTCAAGCTCCAGCTCTGTTCCGTCTGCCCTGCAAACACTCACTGTTCCCTGATAGGCATTTTCCTTAAACGCCTCCTCGTAAGATACCGTCTCCCCTGCCGCATTTCCGAATAATCCACAGTCTGCGTTATTCTCGCTGTATAGTAATTCCCAGTTACTTAAATCCGTCGTCTTCGCTGTGCCCATGTGAGAGCCAAAAACATAGTAAGTGCCATCATCCGTCACAATCGACGGATCATGCACGGACTGTCTTGTTCTGACCGTCGCGGATGTCCCCGTATCACCCGCTAAAATTTCTTCCATCTCGCTTTCCGTAATCAGCGTTCCATTCTCTTGTGCCCATGTCTTTGTCCCGATACTCCCCATCGGAGCTGCCGCAAGTAAGACTGCCATTGTTGCGGACAGCGTTTTACGCCATTTTCTTTTCATGTCTCCCTCCTGCATATTTCATGGTTTTACTTCTCCACGGACAGTATAGCACGGTTGTTTACTTTACACTAAACTATTTTAAGTTTTTCTTAATTTTCTGTTGTTTTACACAGTTTCATTTCTCTCTATTTGTGCATTTTTTGTTCTCTTCTTGTGCTATCCCTATGTTCTCTGGTACTTTGGTTCATGACAATTTGAATAAAAAAGTCCTCTTAATTTTTACATAAAATATTTTATATTTTTATGTTGTAGATTCTCTCAAGTTATCGCGATGCCCATTATTTGAAAAAAGGGAACCTCCCTAACGGAAAGTTCCCTCTTATTTCTTCTGATTCTGTTTTCTGCTTATCCTAACAGCTTTTCTCCCTTGCTACGGATATTCTCTGTATTCACCTGTTTAATGTAATCAAGCAGTTCATCCGATACGGAAACTACACGTTCCTGTACGGCATCACATTCCCCTGCAATCTCACGGAATTTCTCCATATTGTCTATGGTGACTTTTGCACTGTCCGCATTCTGTTCTGCCACCTCGGTCAGAGAGGTAATTCCATTCTCAATCACATTCTTGTGGTCTTTTAACTCGCCTACTTCCATGCCGATTCCGCCGATAGAATCACTTACCTGCTGGATTTCAGTATTTAAAGACTTAAAGATTTCTTCCGTATCCTGAATCTTTTCGTTCTGCCTTGCAAAGGCTTCTGTCACCTTTTCCGTAATCTCCACGCTGACATCAGAATTCTGAATCAGGTCATTGACAATCTGGTTAATCTGCTCGGTAGACTCTCTGGACTGGTCAGCCAGTGTACGGATTTCCTCTGCAACAACTGCAAATCCTTTTCCGTGTTCTCCTGCTCTTGCCGCCTCAATGCTTGCATTTAATGCCAGAAGATTGGTCTGGCTGGAAATGCCGGCAATAATCTCCGTTGCGGTTCGAATCTGCTGTGCGGATTTATTGGTAAGGTCTGTCTGCTTTCTGACGTTATCAATCGCCTCCCCGCTCTCCCGGCTGATGGCAATCAACTCCTTCATAATGCCCTCTGCAGAATCGTTACACTCTCTGACTGTTGCTGCGCTCTTTGTCAGATGCTCGATATTCTCGGAAATGCGGTCGATAGACTGGCTGATAGCATCAATCTTTTCTTTCATGTCAAGCGTATGGTCAGCCTGCGATACGGTATTGCCTGCAATCTTTTCCACTGCCTCGCTGGTATCTTCAAGCGATGATGTCATATCACCAAAAATCTTCTGAAAATCATCGGATACCGCACCAAGTTCATCGGATGCCTTGCGGATTCCGGAAAGCACATTTGCAAATGAAGTGGTCTCCTCTCGAATCGTGCGGATAAGCTTTCCAAGTTCATCGTCACGCGATGCCACACGGTCCACCTTTGCAGAGAATTTATCTTCCTTTCCATTTCCTGCCTTTCCCACTACCGCTAAAATCGGTTCAACGACAGTTTTTAATACAGCAAATATCAGACCAAACACAGCGACAATTATGACACAGATGAGTACCATTCCCGTCACCGTACTGATAATCCGAAGCTCTACCAGTTTTAAAATCGCCATCAATATCGCCGCAAGTATCACAACCGTTACTCCTAACGGTGCGAGAATTTTTTTCCATACAGCACTTTTCTTTGATTCCTCCATTTGTTGTACATCCTCCCTTTTTCTGCACTGCTTCTATGTTATCTTCTATAATAACTGTGCAAATTCATAACCGGCTGCTCTTGCATCGTCAATAAACTGTCCCAAGATTGCAGCATTCGTCTCTGATTCTGCGTGAAGCAGGTAAACTGCACCCGGATGAAGCTTATCCATCAGCTTCTGTAAACTTGCCGTCTGTTCCGGCTGATTGTTCACATCATAATCATAATATGCGAAGCTCCAGAATACGCTGGTATAGTTGCAGTTATTTACAATTGCAAGAGACTGTTCGCTGAACTTTCCTGCCGGGAAGCGGAAATAATGCATCTCATATCCGCCAAAGTTTTCCTTCACATATTCGTGTGTCTCCATAACCTCATTGGTCTGCTCGTCAATGGTCTCTGACGGAAGTCCGTTTGCCGGATGGTTCACGGAGTGGTTTCCGACTGTGTGCCCCTCATCAATCATGCGCTGCACCAGTTCCGGGTCCGCAACCGCATATGGTTTGGTCACAAAAAAGACTGCCTTGACATTCTTCTCTTTAAGTGTGTTTAAAATAGATTCAGAATGTCCGTACTCATATCCTTCGTCAAATGTCAGATAAATTTTCTTTTCATCCGCTTCCTTGATAAAGATTGCATTGTACGTATCTCCATACTTCTCCTGATACATGGTTGCTCCATCCGGACGGTTATTTTCATCCGTATTGGAACCGTGTCCATAATCAATGCAGGTTCCGTCAAGGCTTGCCACATTCTCAATGATAGTGTTTGGCTCGCGGTCTGCCGTATCAGTAGTATTCCCGGTCTCGGTTTCCGGCTCTGTCACCGCAGAAGATTCCTTTGCGGCGCGTAAGATTGCCTCACCGATTGCTTTTCCATATTCATCTAAATGCGCATCAAAAAGTTCATTGTCTGTTGTATCATTGATAAATCCAAACTCAATCAGGCAGGACGTCATCTCCGTATGGTTATTGACATAATAATTTTCATCCGAATTACTCTGGGAACCGTACTTTACACCGCGGTTTCTCTGGATTCCAATGGATTCAAGTGCGCTCATGATATCCTCTGCCAGTGCAATATCCGCCGCCTCTGCCTCTTTGTTCACCCAGCACTCTACACCGTAGCCGTCTCCCTCATTGCGATGGAACGATACAAAGTAATCTGCATTGCTCTCATTTGCCGTCTGGGCACGCTCCTCAAGACTTGGAAATTCATCCCCTGTACGGGTCATTACTACTTCGACATCCTGTGTTCTTAAATACTCTGCCGTTTTATTTGCAAGTTTCAAAACATCGTCTTTCTCATAGCGCTCTCCGGAGTTGGTTCCCGGGTCTTTTCCTCCGTGACCGGGGTCTAAGCACACGATAAGCTTTGCGTCCTCCGTCTCCGTTTCTATCTGTGTATCATCGGTCTGCGTTCCCCCGTTCTGGGTGCTCTCTGTTGCATCGTTATTTGCGGCATCTGCCCCGGACTGTGTATTGTGCTTCTCAAGAAGATATCCGACTCCGCGAAAAATCAAAAGCACCAGCAACAGACAAAATGTGCACCCGGCTATGTTAATAAGGTTTCTGATTCGTTTTCTTTTCCTTCTGTTCTTGTCCACAATTAAACTCTCTCGTTCTAATTAGATTGGGAATATGCTCCCTGTTTTCATTGTATCGTTTCCCCGGCAAAAAAGCCAGTTAAATTTTTCTTAATATACAGATTCCAAATGGAATGTCACGAAAGCAGGAACTGTGACAGTGCATAATTGCTCACATCCTGCCCCTTCTCGGTCAGATAAATGCGCCCTTCCCGCTTTTCCAAAAGCTTCTCCTGCATCAGGCGCATCATAACATCCTGATAGACTGCTTCAATCGGAATCTGAAATGCAGCCTGAAACTCGTCACGGGAAATTCCCCGTATCATCCGGAGTCCCAAAAACATAAACTCTTCCATCTGCGCATTTCGTGATACCCGTTCCGCAGAAGCATGAAGATTCGTGGCAAAAAGTTCGTCCACGCTTCCGTCCGGAAGCGGATTCTGCCAGATACCACCGTGAATATTTCTGGTTTCCTCCAGATAGGAATACAGTTCTCTGGTATTTGAATACCGTATATTGTCAAGCAACGATGCCGCGCCGAGTCCTACTCCAAGGTAGCTTGTCCGCTTCCAGTAACCGATATTGTGGCGGCAAGCAAACCCCTTCTTTGCATAATTAGAGATTTCATAGTGTTCATATCCCATCGTCTTTAATGCTTTATCGGTAAGTTCGGTCATCTGGCAGATTTGTTCCTCTGTCGGCAGAAAATCTGTCCTTAATCCGGCATCCTGCTTTACTACATCGAATTTATAAGTCTCGTAAAAAGGCGTTCCCTTTTCAATGATTAACGAATAGGCTGAGATATGTTCCGGCTTCAGTCTTATCACCTGTTCTAAGGACCGGTAATATGCCTCCACCGTCTGTCCCGGAAGCCCGTACATCAAATCAATATTGATATTGCCAAATCCATTTTTGCGCGCCAGCGCATACATCTTTAAAAACTGTTCCTTTGTATGGATCCGTCCCAGAAGTTTTAGTTCTTCATTGTCCGCAGACTGCAAGCCAATACTAAGCCGGTTGATGCCGCTGTCACGGTAGACCGCAAATTTATGGTCTGTCACGGTTCCCGGATTGCATTCAATGGAAATTTCCGCATCTTTATCAATTGCGAACGACCGGTGAATCTGCTCCATGACAGAAGCCAGATACTCCTCCTTAAGCCACGAGGGAGTCCCTCCTCCGATATAGACCGTTGAAACATGATAGTCCCTGCTGCTTTCCCCGTAAAATTCCAGTTCCCTGCACAAAGCCTTTGTATACTCCTGCTGTGTTTCCTCATCTGCGGAAAAAGAGAGGAAATCACAGTAATTGCATTTTTTCACGCAAAACGGAATATGGACATACAGTTCCATTTCCTTTTTCTCCATGGTCTCCCCTCCTGTATAATGACATTTTTCGTTTAATCCTCGTCCAGCTTTAAGACGCTCATGAATGCTTCCTGTGGAATCTCTACATTTCCGACCTGGCGCATCCGCTTCTTTCCTTCCTTCTGTTTTTCAAGCAGCTTTCTCTTTCGGGAGATATCACCACCGTAACACTTTGCAAGCACATCCTTGCGCATTGCCTTTACTGTCTCACGCGCAATGACCTTGCCACCGACAGCTGCCTGAATCGGTATTTCAAACAGGTGTCTTGGAATCTCTTCTTTGAGGCGCTCGCACATCTTTCTTCCTCTCTCGTAGGCGCTGTCCTTAAATACAATAAAGGAAAGTGCATCGACCTGCTCATGGTTGATGAGAATGTCTAATTTCACCAGTTCTGAACGCTCATAGCCCTTTAACTCGTAGTCAAACGATGCGTAACCTCTTGAACGGGATTTTAACGCATCAAAGAAATCATAGATAATCTCGTTTAGTGGCAGATCATACTTAATCAGCGCACGCGTTTTCTCAATGTACTCCATGCTGAGATAAACGCCACGGCGTTCCTGACACAGTGTCATAATCGCTCCCACATAATCACTGGTTACCATAATCTCCGCGGAAACAACCGGCTCTTCCATATATTCGATTTCGGATGGGTCCGGAAGGTTGGACGGATTCGTCAAATCAATTATTTCTCCGTCCGTCTTGTGTATTTTGTAGATAACGCCCGGTGCCGTTGTCACCAGATCCAGGTTAAATTCTCGCTCTAAGCGCTCCTGGATAATCTCTAAATGAAGCAGTCCAAGGAATCCACAGCGGAATCCGAAACCGAGTGCAAGCGACGTCTCCGGCTCAAACTGTAACGATGCATCATTAATCTGAAGCTTCTCTAACGCATCCCGTAAATCCGGATATCTCGCGCTGTCCGCCGGATACATTCCGCAGTAAACCATCGGATTTACCTTCTTGTAACCCGGAAGCGGCTCTGCACAAGGGTTTGCGGCATTCGTAACCGTATCGCCGACCCGCGTGTCGCGCACATTTTTGATACTGGCACAAAGATAGCCTACCATGCCGGCAGACAGTTCCTCACACGGAATAAACTGTCCGGCACCAAAGTAGCCTACCTCTGTTACTTCCTCTTCTGCTCCGGTTGCCATCATGCGGATTGTATCGCCGACTTTCACCGTTCCCTCTTTCAGGCGGCAGAATACAATAACACCCTTATAGGAATCATAAAGTGCATCGAAAATCAAAGCCTTAAGCGGTGCCTTCGGATCTCCGGTCGGCGCCGGGATTTTGGTCACAATCTGTTCTAACACCTGGTCAATGTTAAGTCCGGTCTTGGCAGAAATGCGGGGTGCGTCATGCGCCTCGATTCCGATGACATCCTCAATCTCCTGCGCCACCTCATCCGGCTGCGCACTCGGAAGATCTACCTTGTTGATGACCGGAAGCACATCAAGGTCATGGTCTAATGCCAGATATACATTGGCAAGTGTCTGCGCCTCCACACCCTGTGCAGCATCCACAACAAGAATGGCTCCGTCACAGGCAGCAAGGCTTCGTGAAACCTCATAGTTAAAGTCCACATGCCCCGGCGTGTCGATGAGATTGAAAATATACTCTTCCCCATCCTTCGCCTTATAAATAATACGGACAGCCTGGGATTTGATTGTAATTCCACGCTCTCTCTCAAGTTCCATGTTATCGAGCACCTGCGCCTGCATTTCGCGGTTTGTCAGCGTTCCGGTGCTCTCTATAATACGATCTGCAAGTGTCGACTTGCCGTGATCGATATGTGCAATAATACAAAAATTCCGAATCTTACTCTGGTCGATTGACACGTATTTTCCTCCTTATGCCTTTTCGCATAGTATTTATTATACGTGATAGCGCAAGGTATCGTCAAGACCCAGAGGCGGAAAGTAATGTGCTTTCTAAAGCAGCCCAAGTCCTTCCATCGCAGCTTTTAAGCGTACACAATTTTCTTTGGAAAGCTGTGTCAGCGGAAGACGCATGGTGGGCTCACATTTTCCCTGTAAATGGAGTGCCATCTTTACCGGAATCGGATTTACCTCACAAAACAGTGCATGGATAAAATCAAGGCTCTCAAGCTGAATTTTTAAAGCTTTTTCACGGTCTCCTTCGAGATATTCCAGTACCATATCGTGCATCTCGCGTGGCATTACATTTGACATTACAGAAATAACACCGATTCCGCCGAGGGAAAGAATCGGAATGACCTCATCGTCATTTCCGGAATAAATATCAAGCACGCCTTTACACAGTGACGCAAGGGTTGCAATCTGTGAAATATCTCCGCTCGCTTCCTTGATTCCAACAATATTTTCCACTTCCCTGCCAAGTCTTGCGGCTGTCTCCGGTTTGATATTACAGCCCGTGCGGGAAGGCACGTTATACATAATAATCGGTAACGTTACCGCTTCTGCAATCGTCTTATAGTGTTCATATAACCCGTTCTGTGTTGCTTTATTATAGTAAGGGGTCACAACTAACAGACCGTCTACGCCAAGCTCTTCTGCTTTCTTTGAGATTGCAACGGCATTTCGGGTACAGTTTGCTCCGGTTCCCGCAATAACCGGGATTCTGTGGTTTACTTTTTCGACCACAAAACGGATGCAGGAAATGCGTTCTTCCTCCGTCATGGTTGCCGGCTCTCCTGTCGTTCCACACACGATGATTGCATCCGTATGTCCCTCTATCTGTTCTTCCACCAGTTTTTCGAGTGCTTCATAATCAATTGTCTCATCTTCATGGAATGGTGTTACCAGTGCAACTCCTGCCCCTTTAAATAATGCCATATCAATTCCTCCTGTCCGATTGGCTGCCTTTATTTGCGATATTCCGGATGTTCTTCTAAAATTTCTGCAATTAATTTCCGTTCATCCATCGGATGTTTCACGCCCTTAATTTCCTGATAATCCTCATGTCCCTTTCCGGCAAGGATGATGACATCTCCGTCTTTTGCATTTGCGATGCTGTAAGCGATTGCTTCCTTGCGGTCCGGGATTGTCACATAGGCGCCGTCCGCTTTTTTTACACCGGTTAAAATATCTTCAATGATATCCATCGGCTCCTCATAACGCGGGTTATCCGATGTCACAATTGTCAGGGCTGCAAGCTTTGAAGAAACCTCGCCCATCTCGTAACGTCTGGATTTTGCACGGTTTCCACCGCATCCAAACAGGCAGACCAAACGTTTTGGATGATACTCTTTTAAGGTTGTAAGTAAGCTCTCAAGTGCCATTGCGTTGTGCGCATAATCAATCATCAGCGTAAATCTCGGGGAGACCGGAACCATTTCGATTCTTCCCTTTACCACCACATGCTTTAATGCCTTCTGGATTGCCGGAATCTCTACTCCGAAATGGCGGCAGATGGCAATTGCAGTCAGAGAATTATATACGCTGAAACGTCCCGGCACATTCGTTTCCACCGGAAAATCAAGGAGTCCGGAAACATGGTATTTCACACCGAGTACTCCGTCCTTCTGCCAGAGTGTCAGCCCTTCCGCACGTAAATCCGCCTCGTTCTCGCATCCAAATGTCTCCACCTTACAGGTGTGTCCCTCTAAGATTCCCTCCAAGAACTCGCTGTCCGCATTTAAAATTCCCTGTTTGCACTGTCTAAACAACAGGCTCTTGCAGTGCATATAGTCTGCAAAATCCTTGTGTTCGTTCTCTCCGATATGATCCGGCTCAAGATTCGTAAATACGCCGTAATCAAAGTTAAAACCGGATACCCGGTGCAGCATTAATCCCTGGGAAGAGACCTCCATGACAACTGCTTCCAGTCCTGCTTCCACCATCTCATGAAAATACTCCTGCACCTCGTAGGATTCCGGTGTCGTATTTTTTGCTGGAATCTGTTTGTCTCCGATGATAATTTCAATCGTTCCAATCAGTCCCGTTTTAATGCCGGAGGATTCGAGAATTGATTTTACCATATACGTGGTTGTCGTTTTGCCCTTGGTTCCGGTGATTCCGATGACTTTCAGTTTTTCTGCCGGATATCCGAAATATGCTGCTGATGTCATTGCCAGCGCATAACGGGTATCCTTTACTTTGATCACTGTCAGTCCTTCCGGTGCTTCTACATCTTTTTTAACGGTAAGCACATCATCCTGTGCTGCCACGTCACAGATCTGAGCTTCTTCGCTTGCTTCTGCTCTTAAACGAAGACCACCTTCTAAGACTTTTGCATTGGTTGTACAGTTCTCATTTGCATAATTATGTGCATCGTTTCCAAAGACACAAAATTCATTTTTTACATAGCCGCTGACATTTCCGGATGTGATCTTACTCCATTCCTCTCCACGCTCTGTAACTTCTGCCACATCGCCTTTGCGGAGCTTTCCGGCAAGTGCTGACTCTTCGCTTGTCTCTGTACGGACATTTAAAGATTCCTCCACGTTTGCCATCAGACGGTTCTGCCATTCATCCTGTGGCTCCTCTTCGGAAGCCTTCACAACCTCAACTTCTTTTTTTTCTATGGATGCCTGTTCATCCGCGTTCTGAAAACCTTCTGTTATTTTCAATGCCAGTCCTGCCGCAGTCTGGGTGGAGTTCTCACTCTCTGCCTCGATTGCTGTATTTTCCTGCTGTGGAGCTGCCATTGCAGTACACGTTCCGGCAGACATAATTGCTGCTGCTAACATTGCACTTCCAAACACTTTCTTTTTCAGTATCATATAATCCTCCGTAGCACACGATATTTGTTATCATAAATGTTACGCAATACCGTATGTTTTTATTCATATTTGTTACAAATGTTACGAATATATTACGGGATTATATCAGCATTTTTTATATTTGTCAAGTTTTGGTTTTTACAGACGTTTTAATAAGGCTTCTCTTTCTTCCTCATAACCAGGTTTTCCAAGCAGAGCAAACATATTTTTCTTATAACTCTCTACGCCCGGCTGGTTAAACGGATTTACACCTAAAAGGTATCCGCTGATGCCAACTGCAAACTCGAAGAAGTAGAATAACTCTCCAAGATAAAATTCGTTCTGCTCCGGAATCTTTACCATAAGGTTTGGAACATTTCCATCGGTATGTGCAAGAACGGTTCCGTTCATCGCACTCTTGTTTACAAAGTCCATATCTTTTCCGGCAAGGTAGTTTAAGCCATCCAAATCTACCGGCTCCTCGTTGATGACAACGGTTTCACGGGATTTCTCAATGTTGAGAACGGTCTCGAACATGATTCTGGAGCCATCCTGGATGAACTGTCCCATGGAATGTAAATCTGTGGTCAGGTCAACAGATGCCGGGAATAATCCCTTCTGGTCTTTTCCCTCGCTCTCGCCGTAAAGCTGTTTCCACCACTCAGCAACATAGTGAAGGCTCGGCTCGTAGTCTGCGAGTACTTCGATTGCCTTTCCCTTGCGGAGTAAAATATTACGGATTGCTGCATACTGTAAAGAATCATTTTCTTCAAATGACTTCTCAAGTGCAAGTTTTCTTCCCTCTGCAGCACCTTCCATCAGCTTGTCGATATCTGCGCCGCTGACAGCGATTGGAAGCAGTCCCACTGCTGTAAGTACGGAGAAACGTCCTCCTACATCATCCGGTACTACAAATGTCTCGTATCCTTCTTCGGTAGCAAGGTTCTTTAATGCTCCCTTTGCCTTGTCTGTCGTTGCATAAATTCTCTTTGCAGCGCCTTCCTTGCCGTATTTCTTCTCAAGCATTTCCTTAAATACACGGAATGCGATTGCCGGCTCTGTTGTCGTACCGGACTTGGAAATAATATTAACGGAGAAATCACGGTCGCCGATAACATCAATGAGTCCTTTTAAATATGTACCGCTGATGCTATTTCCTGCATAGTAAATTTCCGGTGTCTTGCGCACTTCCTTCGGAAGGTTGTTGTAGAATCCATGTCTTAAGAATTCAATGGCTGCTCTTG
>ENA-OPUE01001653-OPUE01001653.1-human-gut-metagenome-genome-assembly--contig:-NODE-1653-length-12876-cov-2.189065_pt1 | contig 12876 bp, 8 predicted proteins | sample MGYA00241466_ERZ501924 | MGnify/ENA primary metagenome ERZ501924 (study PRJEB25962, sample SAMEA2042223) | human gut metagenome | biome: human gut; feature: human-associated habitat; material: faeces...
TTCCTGCTTCATCATACTCTACGGATACCTGTGTCTTTCCATCCGGTCTTAAGTATTTTAAAGTACCGTCTTTACGGACTTTTGTTAACTGTAAAGCTAATTTGTGTGCTAAAGAGATCGGATATGGCATATACTCTTCTGTCTCGTTTGTTGCATAACCAAACATCATACCCTGATCGCCTGCACCGATTGCTTCAAGCTCTTCGTCAGACATTTTGTTCTCTTTTGCTTCTAACGCCTTATCAACGCCCATTGCAATATCGCTTGACTGCTCATCTACTGCAACCATAACTGCACAGGTATTGCCATCAAAACCGGTTGCTGCATCGTTGTATCCGATCTCGTTCACAGTCTGGCGTACGATCTTTGGAATGTCGATATCTGCTTTACTTGTAATCTCACCTGTTACCAGTACAAATCCTGTACATGCTGCTGTTTCACATGCCACACGGCTCATTGGATCCTGTGCCATCAATGCATCTAAAATTGCGTCAGAGACTGCATCGCAGACTTTGTCCGGATGTCCCTCTGTTACTGACTCTGATGTAAAAAGTCTCTTGTCCATCTTTTTCCTCCTTGTCATCGTATCTCTCCTGCGGATTTTCTTACATTACAACACATATCATTTTTTATGTATCTTCAATTGTCAAAACTATATTTCAAAGTGATAACCCATCCTACACAAAGAAGATATGGAAGGTTTCTTTTTGTGCAATGAAGATGAAACTCAAGGAATCATGGAACCCACTGGTGAACATGATTTCTGCTTTCTGAGGTTCATCGGAATGTTCTGCACAGGGAAACATGGAATATCTTCTTTGTGCAGGATGATAAATTATACTATAAAACACAGTTTTGACAATTGAATTGCCGTATAAAAAAATCCGCTGTGATAAGCGGACACGAATCTTACAATTCCTTCCTCTTATTGTTCGATTTCTCGCTCAGGCAGGCACCTTCCATCAAAAGGGGTTGCCGTGGCTTCACAGGTCCTCTGTACCTCCACCACTCTGAATAAGAGAGATATATATTATTTATGATTTATCTACAGGCGTTACTTTACTCCCCTTTGCAAAAAAAGTCAAGCTAATTTGATGTATTTCTGCCTTTTCCTGTCTTTTCCATCATTTCATATTGACAATTTTCTGAAAATATTTATACTTTTTTATATATGAAAGTTTTTAGGAGCATTTAGAAGAAGGTATTAGCAAATACGAAGGATACTTCGTTTTCGGAGTGATAGGAGTTAACCATGGGAGTTATTACAGTACAGGATTTAAAGCCGGGTATGATCACTGCTGCCCCTGTAAAGACAAAAGCAGGTCAGCTGATCATCGGTAAAAACACGGTATTAACAGAATCATTGATCACGCGTATGTCTTTTTACAATATTCAAAGCGTGTCTGTTATTGATAGCAAAGATACCGTAGAAGAAGAACCAAAGAAGATCGTTGCACCGGAACATGAATTATCATATTCCCAAAAAGTCCGCAAAAGTTCTTCTTTCCAGAAGTTTCAGATTGATTACACTAATCATATTACTAATTTTAATAATTATCTGAAGGAACTGGTCAACACCAGAACCATGAACCACGCAACCGAGTTAGTTGAGATTCCAAAACTACTCATATCAGAGACCAGGACTTCCATTCAGTTCTTTGATATGATCCACAATCTACGTCAGATCGACGATCCGATCTTCGCTCATTCCCTGAATGTTGCAATGATCGCAAGAATGTTAGGAAAATGGCTGAATTTCAGCGAAGAAGATTTAGACACCCTGACATTGGCAGCCGCATTGCACGATGTTGGCAAATTCCTGATCCCAAGTGATATTTTAAATAAAAAAGAAAAGCTGACCGACAACGAATTTGCTTTGATCAAACAGCATCCTGTTCTGGGTTATGATCTGTTAAAAGAACTGGATTTAGATTATCATGTAAAACAGGCAGCACTGTCCCACCATGAACGTTGTGACGGAAGCGGATATCCGCTTGGCTTAAAAACAAATGAGATTGATGACCACGCTATGATCATTTCGATCGCAGATGTGTATGATGCGATGACTTCTGCCAGAAAGTACCGTACTCCGCTTTGCCCGTTTGAGGTCATTGCAGAATTTGAAAAAGACGGTCTTTCTAAATATAAGCCACAGTATATCCTGACATTTTTAGAGCACATCGCCAACGCATATCAGAATAACCGTATTCTTTTAAACGATGGCAGAAGTGCAAACATTATCCTTTTGAATTCCAATCATCTGTCTTCACCAATGATCCAGTTAGATGACGGAACCTGTCTGGATCTGTACCGTGAACCAAATTTGTATATTAAATCCGTTGTGTAACAAAAAAGCAACTACTGATCTATGACACACGTCATAAAACAGTAGTTGCTTTTTTACTCTATAACATATATAACATCTTCTATTTCATTCTGTTTTTCTGTTTCATTTTATTGGATTCTTATTCTGATGCTGTCCACGACACCACTAATCTAAGATACCTTCAATGTGAATTTCTGGATCTCTTTTTCCGTTGATACCTTTTCAATCTTTGCACCGACCCGGCTGAGTTTTTCCGGAAATTCTTCGTAACCGCGTTCAATAAAATGGATATCATCGATCACGGTAATTCCTTCGGCTGCAAGCCCTGCAATGACCAGTGCTGCACCGGCACGCAAATCCGGAGCGCTAACCCTTGCACCCATATAATGGTCTACACCATTGATAATGGCTACATTACTCTCAACCTTGATGTCTGCTCCCATACGGGTCAGTTCATCCACATATTTAAAACGGTTCTCAAAAATGCTTTCCGTTACGGTACTCGTTCCCTGTGCAATTCCAAGTACGACCGCCATCTGTGGCTGCATATCGGTCGGGAATCCTGGATAAGGAAGTGTCGTCACCTGTGTATTGTGCAGTGGTCCTGCTGCTGATACGCGTACTGCATCGTCAAATTCCTCGATACGGCATCCTGCTTCTAACAGTTTTGCGGAAGTTGCCTCTAAATGTTTTGGAATTACATTTTTTACTAAAATATCTCCATGTGTTGCTGCTGCTGCAAACATGAATGTTCCGGCTTCAATCTGATCCGGAATGACCGAATAATCGGTCTTATGAAGACTCTCTACTCCGACAATACGGATAACATCGGTTCCGGCTCCGCGGATATTTGCGCCCATACTGTTTAAAAAGTTTGCAACGTCTACCACATGCGGTTCTTTCGCAGCATTCTCGATCGTCGTCTTTCCATCTGCCATGACTGCTGCCATCATAACATTGATCGTTGCTCCAACAGAGACTTTATCTAAGTAAATGTGAGTACCCACAAGCTCTTTTGCTTCCACGGCAACTGCTCCGTTCCGCAGTTCCACGCTTGCACCGAGTGCCTTAAATCCTTTGATATGCAGATCCATCGGACGGCTTCCGATATTGCATCCGCCCGGCAGTGCTACCTCTGCCTCTTTGTATTTGCCAAGCAATGCTCCTAACAGATAGTAGGAAGCACGGATTTTTTTCATAGAATCATAATCCACGCAAAGGCAATCGATATAAGATCCGTTGATCTTTACGGTATGACTGTCGATACGTTCTACTTTTGCTCCGATTCCCGCAATCGCATCCAACAGTACGTTAATATCACGAACATCAGGTAAATTATCTATTGTTACGGTTTCATCCGTCATAATGGCTGCCGCTAAAATGGCAAGTGCTGCATTCTTTGCACCACCAATTTCAACTTCACCGGAAAGCGGAACTCCACCTTTGATTACATATTGTTCCATCCTGCACCTCTATATTTTCATACAATCAGTAATTATAGTATCCTGTATTCTTATTTGTCAAGAATGTTTCTATTGTAAAATCTTTCCAATTATATTTCTGCTCATACAGTACTATTATAGCATAATTTTCCCATTTGTAAATTTACATAGTTTTACTTTTTTATTACATTTCTATGGCAGGGATCATTTCTTACTACTTTACTATATGTGTCTTTCTTTTTTTAGTGCATTCTAATCCTGTTTTGTGTCTGTGGTCTCTTTTGCTTTGAAATGATTATCAAATTTGACCTGTTTCCAGACTTTTTTATCGATATCAAACTTAAAATCGCTGGTATATTCATCGCATACCTTCTGATAAAGTTCCTGCTGACGCTGTCCGATGATCTCGTCTTTCTTCTCATCCGTTGCTTTCTGGTCGAACTCGCTGTCTAAACGGATCACATAATATCCCTTGTCTGTCTCAACCACACCGGACATTTCATTTGCTTTCAGCTTGTCTGCTGCTTTTAAGACTTTCTTATCCAGACTGCTGTCCTCATCTTTCACGGAACCGTAGGACTCCTGTGCAACGGTCATTCCTGCTTCTTCTGCCTTGGATTCTAATTCTTCCGGTTTCATTGCTGCTAATGCCTGTGCTTTCTGGCGCAATACTTTTTTCTCTGCATCACTGTATGCTTTCTGTTTTCCGTCCTCTGTAGTGGTTCCCTCGGTAGAAACGAAAACATAACTAAAGGTACGCTGCGCTGCTTCCTCGTCACTGACATTGGCATTGACATCTTCTTCTATTTTTGCCTGCATTCTCTGCTGGATCGTCACAAGACGCAGATACTCTTCTACATCTTCTTCTGTGGCACTCATTTCCGTAACGGCATCTTTCGAGTTGTCGGAGATAAATTTCTTTGCCGCTTTTTCTATTTTCTTTTTATCCTCTTTGGTGATCTTCACACCATAGTCATCGGCATGCGCCGCTAATGCGTAATAGGTCTTTAAGGAATCCATAACCTGACTCTTTACTTCCTCTTCCATGGTCTTTCCTTTTCCCGACATATCCTGTGACCAGTAATCATCCTTGAAATAGGAACCGTAAATACTGTCATAGGTATACTGGGTATACCGTGCCATAAAATTCGCAACACCCAGTCTGACTTCTCCGTCTTTCATTTTTACAACAACTGCATCCTCATCTATCGACTTAGAAGCACATCCGGCTAACATAGATGCTCCCATCACTGCCGCAAGTGCCAATGCCGCAACTTTCTTTATTTTCATCTGTCTGTTCCTCCTAGTTTTCCTGTCTGCTTGTTTCATTATAGTGTAATACCAGCATTTTTTCAATATCCGTAAGGATCTTCTCGATCGCCTCTGTTACGGATAACTTCTCCTGTCTGGAATTTTTCTTAAAGTGGTAGGTAAAATACGGCCCCTTCTGATCCGGTGTAAAATCCAGTGCATAATCATACAGGGCAATAAAATCCGGGATCTTGACCGGGTCTATTGCTGCATGTTCTAAGAACACAAAGCGTATATTTTCGCCTTTTTGCGTTACTTCTTTTAAAAAGCATGAATGTGCCTTGGCTTTGACTTTTGCGATCCAGAGCAGATTTTCGACGGATTTTGGCGGATCTCCAAACCGGTCGATCAGCTCTTCTAACATCTCTTCGCTCTCTTCTTCATTTTCAATTCCCGCAATCCGCTTATAGATATCCAGCTTTTGGAATTCATTCGGGATATAAGCAGGCGGAATATACGCATCAATATCTACATCCAGTGCCGTGTCAAAGTTTTCCTCTTTCTGCTCTCCCTTTAAATGCCGGACTGCTTCATTTAACATCTTGCAGTAAAGGTCATATCCGACTGCTTCCATATGACCGTGCTGCTCTGCACCTAACAAATTTCCGGCACCACGAATCTCCAAATCACGCATAGCAATTTTGAAGCCACTGCCTAAGTCCGTAAATTCCTTGATGGCTGCCAGACGTTTTTCTGCTATCTCCTTTAGCATCTTATCCCGCTTATAAAGCAGGAATGCGTATGCCGTACGGTTTGATCTTCCAACTCTTCCGCGAAGCTGATAGAGCTGGGAAAGTCCCAGATTATCCGCATCATGGATAATCATTGTATTGACATTGGAGATATCCAGTCCGGTCTCAATAATGGTAGTCGATACCAGTACGTCGATTTCACCATTAATAAAACTGTACATGATGTTCTCTAATTCCCGCTCTTTCATCTGCCCATGAGCAAAGGCAACGGATGCCTCCGGAACCAGTGAGGCAATTTTTGCCGCAACATCTTCAATCTGATTTACCCGGTTAAAGACATAATACACCTGACCGTCTCTTGACATTTCCCGGACGATCGCCTCTCTGACTAATTCTTCATTATACTCCATAACATAAGTCTGGATTGGCATTCTGTCCATCGGAGGTTCTTCTAAAACGCTCATATCACGGATTCCGATCAGACTCATATGCAGGGTTCTTGGAATCGGTGTCGCAGTTAATGTCAGTACGTCCACGTTTTCTTTCATTTTTTTGATCTTTTCTTTATGAGTAACGCCAAAACGCTGCTCCTCATCAATGATCAAAAGTCCTAAATCTTTAAACGCAACATCTTTTGAAAGAACACGGTGCGTTCCTATGACAATATCGACCATTCCTTTTTTCAGATCCTCGATGGTCTTTTTCTGCTGCGCACTCGTCCGGAATCTGCAGAGCAGATCCACCCGTACCGGAAAATCTTTCATTCTTGACGCAAATGTATTGTAGTGCTGTTGTGCCAATATCGTTGTCGGAACTAAATATACCACCTGTTTTCCTTCCTGCACGGCTTTGAATGCCGCACGGATGGCAACTTCCGTCTTTCCATAGCCGACATCTCCGCAGATCAGACGGTCCATGATCTTCTTGCTCTCCATGTCCTGCTTGGTAGCTTCAATGGCAAGCTCCTGATCTTCCGTCTCCTCAAACGGGAACATTTCCTCAAATTCCCGTTGCCATACGGTATCTTCGCCATATACATAACCTTCCCGGTTCTGACGTTTTGCGTAAAGTTCAACTAAATCCTGTGCAATATCTGCGACTGCCTTATGCACCTTTGACTTTGTCTTAGACCACTCCTGTGTTCCTAATTTATTCAGCTTTGGTTTTTTGGCATCCGCACCGGCATATTTCTGGATCAGCTCTAACTGGGTTGCAAGGATATAGAGATTTCCGCCTTTGGCATATTCGATCTTAATGTAGTCTTTTACGACTTTATCTACTTCTACTTTTTCAATTCCGCGGTAGATACCAAGTCCATGATTTTCATGCACCACATAATCGCCAACATGCAGATCGGAGAAGCTCTGTATCTGCTCCCCTTCATAAATTCTGCGTTTTTTCTTCTTTTTCTTTTCCCTGCCAAAAATATCACTTTCCGAAATGATCACGCACTGCAGATCCGGGTACTCATAACCCTTTTTGATCTTTCCATAGGCAACCATGACCTCGCCCGGTTTTACTTCATGCTCCTCGTCCTGTGTATAAAATGCACTGATCCCTTCTTCTGTGATATCCTGTGCTAAACGATTCGCTCTGGTTCTTGAACCGGATAAAAGAATGACACGATAGTGGTTCTTTTTATATCGTTTCAAATCCTTAATTAACAGTTCAAAACTGTTGTTATACGGATTGACAGTCTTCATCTGGATGGAAAAATATTCTTTCGCCGGCAGTGCCTTTTCCTTCATCTCAAGTGCTGCTAAGCCAATGACTTTATGTGCCACAAGTCTCGCTGCGATCTCCTCATAGGAATAGAGGGAGTCCATCTGCCCAGGCAAAATGTATCCCTTTTCTAAACGCTGTTTCATGCTTTCCTGAAACTCTTTTTCGATGACCCTTCCTTTTTCAATCGCCCGCACCGGTTCATCTAAAAATACGAGTGCATCCTCTTTTGAAAAATAGTCTAAAAGCGAAACTGTATCTTCTTCAAAATAAGTCAGGTACGCATCCATACCCTCGACACTTCCAAACTGCTCGATGCTCTCTTTTGCCGTTGACGCTAACATGCGTACACGATGAGCCTCCTCGGTCTTCATCTCTTTCTGATAAAGTTCACTGAGTTTTTTGGCATCTGCATCAATCTTCTTTAAACCTTTTTCTAAGGTAGCCTCTTCAAAGATAATCTCTGCCGCCGGATAAATCCGGACTTCTTCGAGATTCTCAAGGGAACGCTGGCTCTCTGCCGAAAAGCTGCGGATCGAATCAATCTCATCGCCCCACAATTCAATACGATATGGATTTTCTTCCGTCAGCGGATAGATATCTATGATACCTCCCCGGACTGCAAACTGTCCGCCTGCCTCTGCCTGATAGTTTTTCTCATAGCCCATGGCTACTAACTGCTTTGTAAAATCCGTTAAGATCAGTTCCTCTCCCAGCGAGAGCTGTAAGATGAATCGTTCCAGTTTTTCAGGACGTATCAGGCGGTTCATCAGACCATCAAATGTTGTAACCAAAGTCATCTGTTCTTCTTCTAACAGTACCTTGATGGCATTCATCCGCTCTTTGGTCAGTTGGTTTCCGCGTAAGTCTGACTGGTAAAATAAAATATCTTTCGCCGGATAATACACGGTATTGGCATCAAAAAAACGACAGTCCTCGTATAATTCCCTGGCTTTTTGTTCGCTAAAAGTAGCAATGATCTTCTTTCCAAAACCATTGCCAACTCCGTATACCATATGTGCTTTTCCTGCGTCTACGCAACCGGAAATCTGAATGATCCCCTTTTCTTTCTTTAGGAATTCCCGGATCTTTTCATAATCCGCCCAGCCATTTAAGACTTCTTCGATTGCTTTCATTCTAATCTGTTACCTTCTTATTATATTCATTCATTGCTTTTGCCACTTCGCCGTTTACCATATAGCAGACCGCTTCCGCAGCTCTTTCCATGGCACCTTCTAAATGCTCCCGCTCCTCTTTTGTGAATCTTCCTAATACGAAGTCTGCTAAATCCCAGTCTTTTGGTTTTTCTCCGACTCCGACTTTGATCCGCATAAATCTCTGCGTATTTAAACACTTGATAATGCTCTTCACGCCATTGTGGCCGCCTGCACTTCCGCTCTCACGGATACGCAGATTCCCCGGTGAAAAACTGATATCATCGTAAATGACGATCAGTTCACTCTCCGGATCTAATTTGTAATAGTTCACCAGTTCCACAAGACTCTCACCGCTTAAGTTCATATAGGTCTGTGGCTTTGCGAGTATTACCTTCTGTCCGTTTATAACTCCTTTCCCCAGCAGAGCTTTGTGTTTTTTTTCATTGATACTGATATGATACTTCTCTGCTAACGCATCAATGACATCAAATCCTACATTATGTCTGGTATGTTCATATTGTCTGGTAGGATTTCCTAAACCTGCAATTAAGTACATTTCGTGTATTTCTCCTGTTAAGAATGTGTCTGCTTTCTCTTTTCAATGATCTCTGCTGCTTCTGCAAGCTGCTGCTGATCATTGACTCCTGTAATATCTTCAGCATTTTCTAATGCAAATGCATCTGCCTTTAATCCTTTATCCTTTATGATCGTCAGTGTATCCGGCAGATAATATTCGCCCTGTGCATTATCCGTGGTCAATAGATCCAATGCCTGTCGCAGCTCTTTTGTATCAAAGATGTACATGCCGGAATTGATCTCATGTGATGCCAGTTCTGCCTCATTTGCATCTTTATGCTCTACACTCTTAATAAAGTTCCCATTTTCATCGCGGATAATTCGTCCATATCCGGTCGGATCGTCTACCATCGCAGACAATACCGTTACGGTATTTCCTTTTTCTCTGTGATAATCTTTTAATCTCTTTAATGTATCTGCCGTGATCAGCGGAGTATCGCCAAACAAGATCAGGGTTTCTCCCTCTCCGGTCAGAAAATCTCCTGCACATTTTACGGCATGACCGGTTCCAAGCTGCTCTGTCTGCAATGCATATTGAACATCCTTATGAGAAATCTCTGCCTCTACCACTTCATGTTTGTAACCGACTACCAGACAGATATCCTTCGCACCTGCACCTTTTGCCGCGTCGATCACATAATCCACGAGACATTGTCCGTCTATACGGTGTACCACTTTTGGAAGTTCTGATTTCATTCGGGTTCCTTTTCCTGCTGCCAGTATAATGGCTTTCAACTGTTCCATAATATCCTCCGCGTTTTAATTTGCTTTTCCCATTATATTACAATACTTTATATTTTACAAAAACTTTTTGTATATTTTGTGGCGAAAATGTAACCTTTCCCATTTTTATTTCACTACTTTTTTAAATCACAGACAGGACAGTCCCGACTTGCGAAACTGCCCTGCTGATAGGTTCATTTTATGAATACTTATCTATGTACAGAATTATTTAGAACACATATCTCTCGTTATGCTCTACAACCACCTTCACACCATTGTCACCACAATAGTAAGTGTTTGCATTAAGTGTTCCTCTGCTCTCTACGATACAATTCTCTATATGTGTATTGTCTCCGATATAAACATCATTTAAGATGATCGAATTCTTGATCACACAATTCTTTCCGACAAAGACATTCTTAAACAATACAGAATTCTCTACCTTGCTGTTTAAGATACATCCACTCGATACCAGACTGTTCTTTACAACGGAACCGGTATTATATTTTGCCGGCGGCAGATCATCGATCTTAGAATAAATCTTTGGTTCACTGCGGAACATATAGTTACGCACGTCTTCTTTTAAGAAATCCATATTGGTCTTGTAATAGGATTCTACGGTTGCGATGTTGCTCCAGTAACCGGTCATTTTATATCCATAGATGCGTTTCAGATTCTTATAACGGATCAGAACATCATTGACGAAGTCAAACCTTTCTTCTTCCGCTGCATGCTCAATCAGATCAATCAGTAATCTTCTTCTGATCACATAGATTCCTGTTGAAATCATGTTTGATTTTGTCACCATCGGTTTCTCTTCAAACTCTGTTATACGCATATCGTCATCCATTCGGATTGTTCCGAATCGGCTCACATCATCTGATGGATCCATCTCTTTGCATACTACCGTAACGTCAGCCTTTTTGTCAATATGATACTGAAGAACTTTACTGTAATCCATCTTATATACCGCATCTCCGGATGCTATAACAACATACGGTTCATGACTCTTTTTCAGGAAATCCATATTCTGGTAAATGGCATCGGCCGTTCCGCGATACCAGTATCCGTTCTCCGCTGTGATCGTCGGGGTAAATACATATAATCCCCCCTGCTTTCTTCCGAAATCCCACCATTTTGAAGAATTCAGATGTTCATTCAACGAACGGGCATTGTACTGTGTCAGAACTGCCACCTTCTGAATATGAGAGTTTGCCATACTTGACAGCGCAAAATCGATGCTGCGGAAGCTGCCTGCGACCGGCATAGCTGCAACGGCTCTTTTATTGGACAGCTCTCTCATTTTGTTGTTGTTACCGCCTGCAAGAATAATTCCCAATGCTCTCATATTACTCACCGTCCTTCTTTACAATTGCGCCGCCGCTTACAAGCTCTCCGTCCGGATAATCCTCAGCAGTTGTCTCACCGCTGATGGCTGTGTTCTTTCCAATCTTCACACCTGACGGAATAACAGAATTTTCTGCGATTGTAACAAGGCCGAATCCATAGACAGCCGGTTTCAGTACGTTCGGAGCTTCCTCGCCGACACCTGTAACAACATTTTCTCCCACCTCAACACTCTCTGCGATGATGGACTTGTCAATCTGGCTTCCGGCTCCGATCCGGGAATGTTTCATGATGATCGAATCCCGCACCACGGCTCCTTTTTCAATTGTTACATCCGCGCCGATGACGGAATTATGGACTTCACCATAAATCTCCGCGCCTTCGCCGATGATACTTCTTTCAATTACGGATTCCCCGGATATGTACTGCGGACGGATGATATCACTTTTGGTATAGATTTTCCAGAACTCCTCATACAGGTTAAATTCCGGAATGATATCGATCAGTTCCATGTTTGCTTCCCAATAAGATCCCAGTGTTCCTACATCTTTCCAGTATCCGTTAAATTCATAGGCAAACAGTCTCTTTCCGTTATCTCTGCAATAAGGCAGGATATGTTTACCGAAGTCACAGTTTGGCTGATCCTTCAGTGCCATCAGAGACTCTTTGAGTGTTTTCCACGAGAAAATATAAATTCCCATCGATGCCAGATTACTTCTCGGATGTTCCGGTTTTTCTTCAAACTCGGTGATCCGTCCTGCTCCGTCGGTGATCATAACACCGAAACGGCTTGCCTCCTCGATCGGCACCGGCATACAGGCGATAGTTACATCTGCCTTATTTGCCTTATGGTAATCAAGCATCACTTCGTAATCCATCTTGTAGATATGGTCACCGGAGAGAATCAGAACGTATTCCGGATTGTAGGTCTCCATGTATGCCATATTCTGAAAAATTGCGTTTGCTGTTCCGGTATACCAGTCGCTGTTACCATTTTTTTCATAGGGGGGAAGCACGGTAACACCGCCCACATTCCGGTCCAGATCCCACGGAATACCGATTCCGATATGGGTGTTTAGACGCAGTGGCTGATACTGGGTCAGTACGCCCACGGTATCAATGCCTGAGTTAATACAGTTGCTCAACGGAAAATCGATAATACGATATTTTCCTCCAAATGCTACCGCCGGTTTGGCAACCTTCTCGGTAAGTACACCCAGTCGGCTTCCCTGACCTCCGGCCAACAGCATTGCAATCATTTCTTTCTTAATCATGCAATCACCTCTTGTCATATATAGTAAACAGATTATAACACACTTCTTATATTTAGTGAACATTTTTTACATATTTTTCTCAAATCTTTTCGTGTTTTTATGACATTTACACAATAATTTTGCCCTGTTTCGTCATTTTCTTCTATATCTAATGGTTTTTTGCCGCATTCTTAAAAAAATCTTTCCATTTTAGCCTTTTGCGTCTATAATAAATGTAATACAAATCTTTGTAAGAAAAGGAGAACTCCTATATGTATACGATTGATTTTACAAAACCTGTTCACATACATTTTATTGGTATCGGCG
>ENA-OPUE01001657-OPUE01001657.1-human-gut-metagenome-genome-assembly--contig:-NODE-1657-length-12853-cov-6.720347_pt1 | contig 12853 bp, 9 predicted proteins | sample MGYA00241466_ERZ501924 | MGnify/ENA primary metagenome ERZ501924 (study PRJEB25962, sample SAMEA2042223) | human gut metagenome | biome: human gut; feature: human-associated habitat; material: faeces...
CTCGAATCCGCATCCTACGCGATTGGTATAGTTATTTACGAAACGATGTACTAGGATGTTTCTGGTTACTGTTCATATCTACTATCCCGCGAGGTGTGTGAACAGTAACAACAGTAACTGTTTCTGTGCGTCCAATGTAGATAAATAGATGACAAACCCTTCCCCCATATGTTATAATACAAAATTAGCAAACCCATCAATTACAGTATATAAGAAAGAACTCAGGAGGGAATTCCTTAATGATAGACCAGAGCAAAATCAGAAATTTCTGTATTATTGCACACATAGACCACGGCAAATCCACTCTTGCCGACCGAATTATCGAAATGACCGGCACTCTGACAGAACGTGAAATGCAGTCACAGGTACTGGACAACATGGAACTCGAAAGAGAACGTGGAATCACCATTAAATCTCAGGCAGTACGAATCGTATACAAAGCCAAAGACGGCGAAGAATACATCTTCAACCTGATTGACACCCCCGGTCATGTAGACTTCAATTACGAAGTATCCCGAAGCCTTGCAGCCTGCGACGGTGCAATCCTAGTAGTAGATGCAGCTCAGGGAATCGAAGCCCAGACACTGGCAAATGTATATCTTGCCCTTGACCATGACCTGGATGTCCTTCCGGTCATCAACAAAATCGACCTGCCAAGTGCAGAACCGGATCGTGTGGTAAATGAAATCGAAGATGTCATCGGCCTTGAAGCCCATGACGCACCAAGGATTTCTGCCAAAACAGGACTTAATGTAGAAGAAGTCCTGGAACAGATCGTAACAAAGATCCCGGCACCTCATGGCGATGTAGATGCACCATTAAAAGCCCTGATCTTTGACTCCATTTATGATGCATACAAAGGCGTTATCGTATTCTGCCGTGTCATGGATGGCCGTGTGAAAAGAGGCACCCAGATCCATATGATGGCAACTGGCTTCACCACAGAAGTTGTGGAAGTCGGATACTTTGGTGCAGGTCAGTTTATTCCATGTGAGGAACTGACAGCAGGCATGGTAGGATACATCACTGCGAGTATTAAAAACCTTGGTGACACTCGTGTAGGTGATACAGTTACAGATAAGGAAAGACCATGTGCAGAAGCACTTCCGGGCTATAAGAAAGTAAACCCTATGGTATACTGCGGATTATACCCGGCAGATGGTGCCAAATACGGTGATCTGAGAGATGCTCTTGAGAAGCTTCAGCTCAATGACGCCTCTCTGTTCTATGAACCGGAGACATCTGTAGCCCTTGGCTTTGGTTTCCGATGTGGTTTTCTGGGATTGCTCCATCTTGAGATTATTCAGGAGCGTCTGGAAAGAGAATACAACCTTGATCTTGTGACCACAGCTCCCGGTGTTATTTATAAAGTATACAAAACTAACGGCGAAGTTATCAATCTGACAAACCCAAGCAATCTGCCGGATCCATCAGAGATTGAATACATGGAAGAACCAATGGTAAATGCCGAGATCATGGTAACAACTGAATTTATCGGTGCCATTATGGATCTTTGCCAGGAACGAAGAGGGCAGTATCTGGGAATGGATTATATGGAAGAAACACGTGCGCTTCTGAAATATAAGCTGCCGTTAAATGAGATTATCTATGATTTCTTTGATGCCCTCAAATCCCGCTCCAGAGGCTATGCTTCTCTGGATTACGAACTCTGCGGATATGAGCGCAGCGAGCTTGTGAAACTGGATATTCTGGTAAACAAAGAAGAAGTGGATGCTCTTTCCTTTATCGTACATGCAGATACAGCATATGAGAGAGGCCGTAAGATGTGCGAGAAATTAAAAGACGAGATTCCCCGCCAGCTTTTTGAGATTCCGATCCAGGCAGCTGTCGGAAGCAAGATTATTGCCAGAGAGACAGTCAGAGCCATGCGTAAGGATGTACTTGCCAAATGTTACGGCGGTGATATTTCCCGTAAGAAGAAACTTCTGGAGAAACAGAAGGAAGGTAAGAAACGTATGCGTCAGGTAGGCAATGTGGAGATTCCGCAGAAAGCATTTATGAGTGTATTGAAACTGGATGATAAATAAAGTGTGAATGGTAACTATTCGGCAGCCTGCTGTCCACATAACTGTGAAGGTACTGAACAGTTATCTGTGAATAGTGCTCATCTCAACAGAAGGTTAAAATATTGAAGAAAATGATTAAGCGAAAAACAGTTATACTATGTATGTTATTGCTTGGAATTTCTGTCTCCGGATGTGGGAAAACCAGGGAGGTAGATGAAGCGTCCTCCAAAGTGATCCAGATCAGTGTTGCGCCGGAAGAGACAAGTCCCACTCCGGCACCGGATCAGGTAGCTTCCGCAGCAGTTACCACCAATGGTAATCTGACAATGGTAAATACGTATCTGGCAGAGCAGGATGCAGCAGGTATCTCATCTGCGGAAAGTTCAGACAGCCAAAGTGATGCCGACAGTACAGATAACAGTGTCGACTCAGCAGATAACAATGAGCAAGACAGCAGTACATCAGATACTGAGGAATAGAAAACAGGTCATAACAGGAGCAGATTACAATGGAGAGAAGGAATATCACAGATTCTCCCATGGAAATCTATGTCCACATTCCATTTTGCATAAAAAAATGTGATTACTGTGATTTCCTTTCCGGTCCGTCAGGTCCAAAGGAGCAGGCTGATTATGTAGATGCTCTGCTTGAAGAAATCAATGCAGCAGAAGAAGGAAAAGGAAGGAGTGTATCCTCTGTATTTATTGGAGGGGGCACTCCTTCTGTTTTGGATGAGAGATTCATAGGAGAAATTTTAAATCATATAAGACGAAAATTTCAGATTGCGGATCATGCTGAGATCACCATAGAAGTAAACCCGGGGACTGCAGACAGAAACAAACTGCAGGCATACAGAACATATGGAATCAACCGCCTGAGCATAGGTTTACAGTCGCCGGATGACAGAGAACTGAAGATCCTTGGAAGAATCCACAATTATGAGCAGTTTCTGGAGACTTACAGAAGTGCAAGAGAGGCAGGGTTCGACAATATCAATATTGATCTGATGAGTGCGATCCCGGATCAGACTTATGAAGGATGGCTCCACAATCTTCACACTGTTGCAGGACTGGATCCGGAACATATTTCCGCATACAGCCTGATCATTGAGGAGGGCACACCTTTTGCATCGCGGACGCTGAATTTGCCGGATGAAGATGCGGAGTACAATATGTATGAGGCAACAGCACAGATTCTGAGAGAATATGGCTTTGAGCAGTATGAGATTTCCAATTACGCAAAGAAAGGCAGAGAATGCAGGCATAACGTGGGCTATTGGATCCGACAGGATTATCTGGGGTTTGGCCTGGGAGCTTCCTCTCTTTATGGAAAGGAACGTTTTGCCAATACACAGGATATGAAAAAATATCTGGAAAACAGCAGAACTCCGGAAAAAATAAGAGAAAAAGAGCCGCCCCTCACCAGAGAGGATGAGATGGCGGAGTTCATGTTTCTGGGACTTCGTATGACCAGAGGAATCTCAAAAGCTGAGTTTGAGCGGCAGTTTGGCAGTGAAATAGATGCAATATACGGGGATGTTCTGAGAAAATATAAGTCAATGGGACTGCTTTTGGAAGAAAAAGGAAGGATTTTTCTGAGCAGAGAAGGAATCCATGTAAGCAATTCCGTTATGGCGGATTTTTTGCCGTAAACGCCTTGACGAACAAATGTTCCTGTATTATACTGATGCCATGAGGATTGCGGGGCAGCGAAACTGCGCACAATCCATGAATATCATAACATACGAAAAAGGTGTAACTGTCAAGGTAAGAAACAGTTATTATTTATAAATGAGAAACAGGAGGCCCACAATGGCAGCAGATACAACGAAGAAGCACTTTATCAGGATCAGAGGTGCCAATGTTAATAATCTTAAGAATTTAAGTGTGGATATTCCCAGAGACAAGTTTGTGGTATTTACAGGACTGAGTGGCTCCGGTAAATCTTCACTGGCTTTTGATACCATCTATGCAGAGGGACAGCGCCGTTATATGGAATCTCTCTCTTCCTATGCAAGACAGTTCCTGGGACAGATGGAGAAGCCGGATGTGGAGAGCATCGAAGGTCTGCCGCCGGCCATTTCCATTGATCAGAAATCTACCAACCGCAATCCCCGTTCCACAGTAGGAACAGTGACAGAAATCTATGATTATTTCCGACTTCTGTATGCCAGAGTGGGAATCCCTCATTGTCCGAAGTGCGGAAGAGAGATTAAGAAGCAGACAGTTGACCAGATGGTAGACAGTATCATGTCTTTTCCGGAGAGAACGAAGATCCAGCTTCTGGCGCCTGTTGTGCGGGGGCGCAAGGGAACTCATGCAAAGCTTCTGGAGCAGGCAAAGAGAAGCGGATATGTACGTGTGCAGATTGACGGAAACCTGTATGAGCTTTCCGAGGAGATCAGTCTGGACAAGAATATCAAGCATAATATAGAGATTGTGGTAGACCGTCTGATCGTGAAGCCCGGGATTGAGAAAAGACTCTCAGATTCCATTGAGACAGTGCTGGATCTGGCAGAGGGCCTTCTGATGGTAGATACTATGGATGGAAATATTCACAATTTCAGCCAGAGTTTCTCCTGTCCTGACTGTGGTATCAGTGTAGATGAGATCGAACCGAGAAGCTTTTCTTTCAATAATCCTTTTGGTGCCTGCCCGGATTGTCTGGGACTTGGGTATAAAATGGAATTTGATATTGATCTGATGATCCCGGATAGATCTCTGAGTATCCTGGATGGTGCCATTGTGGTCACAGGATGGCAGTCCTGCACAAATGAGGGAAGCTTTTCCAGGGCAATCCTGGATGCTCTTGCCAGAGAATATGATTTCAGCCTGGCAACACCTTTTGAGGAGTATCCGGAGAAGATACAGGACATTCTGATCAACGGAACTAATGGACATTCTGTAAAGGTTTACTATAAAGGGCAGCGCGGAGAGGGCGTTTACGATGTGGCGTTTCCGGGGCTGATCCGAAATGTGGAGCAGCGTTACAGAGAGACAGGCTCTGATGCCATGAAGCAGGAGTATGAATCTTTCATGCGCATTACTCCGTGCAAAACCTGTAAAGGTCAGAGGCTGAAGAAGGAATCACTGGCTGTGACTGTGGCGGATAAGAATATTTATGAGGTCACCAATCTTTCTATAGAGAAGCTGAAAGCCTTTCTGGCGGATATGCAGCTCTCCGAGCAGCAGCAGCTTATCGGCAGACAGATTCTGAAGGAAATCAGGGCAAGGGTAAGTTTCCTGTCAGATGTAGGACTGGATTATCTTTCATTGGGACGTGCGACAGGAACTCTTTCCGGCGGCGAGGCGCAGAGAATCCGTCTGGCTACCCAGATTGGTTCCGGGCTGGTAGGAGTTGCCTATATTCTGGATGAACCGAGTATCGGACTTCACCAGAGGGATAATGACAGACTTCTTGGTTCTCTGATGAAACTGCGTGATCTTGGAAACAGCCTGATCGTTGTGGAGCATGATGAAGATACCATGCGTGCCGCAGACTGTATTGTAGATATAGGTCCCGGTGCAGGGGAGCATGGCGGACAACTGGTTGCCATGGGAACTGCAGAGGATTTGATGAAGAACGAGGATTCCATCACAGGAGCTTATCTGAGCGGAAAATTAAAAATTCCGGTACCTTTGGAGAGACGGAAGCCAACCGGTTTTCTTACTGTCAAGGGGGCGGCAGAGAATAATCTCAAGAATATCGATGTGAAGATACCTCTTGGGATCATGACCTGTATCACAGGAGTTTCGGGCTCAGGTAAGAGCTCTCTGATCAATGAGATTCTTTATAAACGCCTGGCAAGAGATCTGAACCGGGCAAGAGTGATTCCGGGAAAACATAAGGATATTCTGGGAACAGACCAACTGGATAAGGTTATCAATATTGACCAGTCACCTATTGGCCGTACTCCACGTTCCAATCCTGCGACTTATACCGGGGTATTTGACCAGATCAGAGATCTTTTTGCAGCAACAGCAGATGCCAAGGCAAAAGGATATAAGAAAGGACGATTCAGTTTTAATGTAAAGGGCGGAAGATGTGAGGCATGCAGCGGTGACGGTATTATCAAAATTGAGATGCATTTCCTTCCGGACGTATATGTACCATGCGAGGTCTGCAAAGGTAAGAGATATAACAGAGAAACCCTGGAAGTAAAGTATAAGGATAAGAATATTTACGATGTGCTGAATATGACGGTGGAGGAAGCACTGACTTTTTTTGAGAATGTTCCTTCTATTAAAAGAAAGATACAGACTCTTTATGATGTAGGACTTTCCTATATCCGGCTGGGACAGCCGTCCACAGAGCTTTCCGGAGGAGAGGCACAGAGGATCAAGCTTGCCACAGAGCTGAGCAAGCGCAGCACAGGTAAGACTATCTACATTCTGGATGAGCCTACCACAGGTCTGCATTTTGCGGATGTGCATAAGTTGGTGGAGATTCTGAAACGATTATCGGAGGGCGGTAATACAGTAGTTGTGATCGAGCATAATCTGGATGTGATTAAGACCGCAGATTATATCATTGATATCGGACCGGAGGGTGGAGACAAAGGAGGTACCGTAGTTGCTCAGGGAACTCCTGAGGAGGTTGCACAGTCACCGGTTTCCTATACCGGAAAATATGTAAAGAAATATCTGAAATAATCTTGAAATCATATTGCAGGACTTTCTTTTTAAATGGAAGTTGTATATAATAGAAGAGATTATTTATAGCAATTCTCGTAAATAATATATTTTGATCCGGCTTATCAGGATGTGAAGCCCTGTTGGACTGTTTTGATCGCATTATTTTATGGAGTTGTTATAACTAAACCGGATAAGTCCCCGGTAGAGACTGTAAAAAGTAATGATCAGTTGAAGGGGATGAGGAGAACGTAAGAACAGAAAGGGGATTTCCATGCCGACAAGTGATATTGGAATTGACCTGGGAACCAGGAACAGTCTGGCTTATTCTACAGGAAAGGGGCTTGTGCTAAATGAGCCTTCAATCGTAGTTTATGATAAAAATACAGAGAAGATACGTGCGATCGGTGAAGAAGCCCGTCTGATGGAAGGGCGCATTACTTCAGATATGGAGATAATCCGTCCCATCAGACAGGGCGTGATCGTTGATTATACAGTTACAGAGAAGATGTTGAAATACTTTATATCCAGAGCAATAGGAAGAAGAGCTTTCCGCAAGCCCAGGATCAGTATCTGTGTTCCCAGTGGAATTACAGAGATTGAGAAAAAGGCAGTGGAGGAAGCAACCTATCAGGCTGGTGCCAGAGATGTCTATATGGTGGAGGAACCTATAGCTGCGGCAATCGGAGCCGGTGTGGATGTGACCAAGCCCTTTGGAAATCTGGTCGTAGACATTGGAGCCGGAACTTCGGATGTTGCGGTTATCTCTCTTGCGGGGGTTGTGGTTTCCGCTTCTGTGAAAGTTGCAGGGGACACTTTTAATCAGGCTATACTGAACTATGTGAGAAAGAATCATGGACTTTTTATCGGAGAAGATATGGCAGAGAAGATCAAAATTCAAATTGGTACGGCTATAGAGGAATCAAATCCGAGAACAATGGAAGTAAAGGGGAGAAATGTGATCACCGGTCTGCCGAAGACAGTGACACTTACCTCAGAAGAAATACGTGTGGCGTTAAAGGATGCTACAAGCCAGATTGTGGAGACTGTTCATGGAATTCTGGAAAAGACACCGCCGGAACTGGCTGCGGATATTGTAGACAGAGGAATCGTACTTACAGGCGGCGGTGCCCTTCTTCATGGGATGGATACACTGATCGAGCAGAGAACCGGAGTAAGTACACTGACTGTGCAGGATGCAATGAGCGTGGTCGCAGTGGGAACCGGTAAGTATGCAGAGGTAATGGCACGTTTTGACGGATAAAGCAGGAGGTACTGCACAGTGCAGTGCCTTTTTGCGTTGTCAGAGGCTCAAAGAAGCAGGAGGTGTGGAGAAAAGCACATGAGTGAAACTGTCACAGGATACATAGATCATGTTATTTTCAGAAATGAAGATAACGGATATACAGTTATGGTACTGAAAGGTACAAAAAAAGAGGAAGAGCTGACCTGCGTGGGAAGTTTCCCTGCGATCACACAGGGGGCATCTATTGAAGCAACCGGAGTATATATCCATCATCCGGTATATGGCAAACAGTTTCAGATCAGTTCTTTTACAGAGAAGATGCCGGAGGATACATATGGAATAGAACGTTATCTGGGTTCGGGCGCCATCAGGGGAATCGGTGCTGCACTGGCTGCCAGGATCGTGCGGAAGTTTGGAGATGACACACTCCGTATCGTAGAAGAAGAGCCGGAGCGGCTTGCAGAGGTAAAGGGGATCAGTGAGAAAAAAGCCCGGGAGATCGCTGCGCAGGTAAGTGAGAAGGCAGAGATGCGAAAAGTAATGATCTTTCTGCAGAAATATGGGATTTCCCTGAACCTGGGCGCAAAGATTTATCAGAAATATAAGGAATCTGTCTATACGATCCTTCAGGAGAATCCTTACAGACTTGCGGAAGATATTTCCGGTGTGGGATTTAAGATTGCTGATGAGATTGCTGCCAGAGTCGGTATTCACGCAGACTCAGATTACAGAATCCGCAGCGGAATGCTGTATACTCTTCTGCAGGCTTCGGGAGAGGGACATACTTATCTTCCGAGGGAACAGTTATTTACAAGATGTGCCAGACTTCTGGGAGTAGATGAATCCTATATGGAGAAACATCTTATGGATATGGTTATTGACAGGAAGCTGGTGCTGAAAGAAAAAAGCGGAGAAACTATCGTTTATCCGGCACAGTATTATTATCTGGAACTGAACACTGCCAGGATGCTTAATGAACTGAATATTGTGTGTCCTGAGGATAAAGAGCTTGTCAGGCACAGAATTGAGCTGATCGAGAAAGAGACAGGAACTGTTCTGGATGAAATGCAGAAGAAAGCAATCACTGAAGCAGCGGATCATGGACTCTTTATTCTTACAGGAGGCCCCGGTACAGGTAAAACGACAACGATCAATGCGATCATCCGCTTTTTTGAAGGAGAAGGTGCAGAGATTCGGCTGGCTGCACCTACCGGACGTGCTGCAAAGAGAATGACAGAGACTACCGGATATGAGGCGCAGACAATTCACCGTCTGCTGGAACTGAATGGAATGCCGGAAGAAGAGAGGGACGGGCATTCAGCTAAATTCGAGAGGAATGCGCAGAATCCGCTGGAGGCAGATGTGATCATTATTGATGAAATGTCTATGGTGGATATCCATCTGATGCATTCTCTTCTTCTTGCAGTGGTAGCAGGAACCAGACTGATCCTTGTGGGGGATGAGAATCAGCTTCCGAGTGTAGGCCCGGGCAATGTGCTGAGAGATATTATCCGAAGCAGATGTTTCCCTGTAGTGGAACTGACTAAGATATTCAGACAGGCATCAGAGAGTGATATTGTTGTAAATGCTCATAAGATAAATAAGGGAGAACAGGTTCAGATCAATAATAAGAGCAGGGATTTCTTTTTTCTGAAGAGATATGATGCAGATATCATTATAAGAGTAGTGATCGCGCTGATCCAGGAGAAACTGCCGCGCTATGTAGATGCCAAACCCTTTGAGATACAGGTACTGACACCTATGAGAAAGGGACTTCTGGGAGTAGAGCGGCTGAACCAGATCCTGCAGAGATACCTGAATCCGCCGGAAGACGGGAAATCCGAGAGGGCGGTTGGAGACCGGCTGTTCCGCACAGGGGACAAGGTCATGCAGATCAGAAATAATTATCAGATGGAATGGGAAATCCGGGGACGATATGGGGTTGTCATTGAGAAAGGCGTGGGAGTATTTAACGGAGACACCGGAATCCTCAGGGAAATCAATGAATTTGCTGAGACAGCAGAAGTGGAATTTGAGGATGGACGTTTTGCAATGTACTCGTTCAAACAGCTGGAGGAACTGGAACTTGCATATGCTATTACAATCCACAAGTCTCAGGGATCTGAGTATCCGGCAGTCATACTTCCATTGCTTTCCGGACCACAGATGCTTTTAAACAGGAACCTTCTTTATACCGCAGTTACCAGAGCAAGAAAATGTGTGACGGTTGTGGGAAACGAGGAGACCTTTGCAGAGATGATACGCAATGAAAAACAGCAGAAGAGATACAGTGCACTGGATGAACGAATCAGAGAACTGAGTGAGACTACAGGGGATAATAATACAGATGGTGAAGAATGATATTGCAGACTGTGATCTGATGACTGAATAATAACAGAGAAAAAATTTATTCCGATAATATGAGAAAAACAGAAATACAGAGGATAGCAAAACAAAGAGTAAAATAGTGGAAGGAAATGGAAATGAAACGGTTTCTGAACATGGTTGCTGATATTTTTTACCCGAGATGCTGTCCGGTCTGTCAGAAAATACTGGCAGATCAGCGAAGGATGATCTGTCCGGAATGCGAGAAAGAACTTCGTCCGATTGGTCATCCCAGATGTTATAAATGTGGAAAACCCATAGAAATAGGGGAATACTGCAGAGACTGTCAGAAACACAGGCATATGTATGAACAGGGAAGAGGTATTTTTGTCTATGATGGCATAATGAGAAGATCTGTTACCAGATATAAGTACTATGGATGCAGAGAATACGGTGATTTTTATGCCAGAGCAATGTATCGATATGCGCAGAAAGAATTGCGGGAATGGAAGCCGGATCTGATCGTGCCGGTTCCGGTACACAGGTCGAAGGAGCGGCAGAGAGGTTTTAATCAGGCTGCATATCTGGCGGAGAAACTCGGTCATTATACCGGGATTTCCACAGATGTCAATATTGTGCAGAAAGTTTTAAAGACAAAGTCGCAGAAAAAACTGAATGCTTTGCAGAGAAGAAAAAACCTGGAAAAAGCGTTCTGCGTGACAGGAGATGTCAGGGGAAAGAATATCCTGGTGATAGATGATGTGTATACAACAGGAAGTACGATCGATGCAATGGCCGGATGCCTGAAGAGAAAAGGTGCCGGAAATGTTTATTTTCTTACGGTTTGCATAGGCAGGAGATAAGAAAAAACACTTTTCATACATAATGATATATGTTACAATTAATCTGTATGATTATATGAATGATATCAGGTTGTTGCTGAGAACAGAGTGAACAGTAATAGCGGATTATAGCAAAAGGAAAAGCATACAGTAAGGAGTAATTTATGTTAAATGAAGAGAAGATAAAAATCATGAATAAACTTGCCATGTATGAACAGGGTGAAGGAAAGAAATATCTTCCGGTCAGCAGGTACTACAGAAGTGACTATATCGGACTTGCCATGATTAAGAATTTTTTCCTTGTTACGATTGGGTATTGCCTGATTCTGGCCGGTATCGCAGCATATTTTGCTGAATATCTGATAGATAATGTTCATAAGATGAACCTTGTTTCACTGGGCGTGGAAGTTATTCTGGGGTATGTGGCAGTGCTGGTACTGTTTTCTGTCCTGACATATATCCAATATACGGTGAAATACCATAAAGCAAAGAAAAGTGTGAAAAATTATTATGAAGAACTTACACAATTAAGTAAAATCTACGGTCGCGAAGATAAAAAATCTTCAGCCAGAGGAGTTACAGGAGGATATAAAAAATGACAGCATTACTCGAATTAAAACAGCGAATAAAGAATTTATACAGCCAGTATGAGATTTATATCCTGCCTGTCTTACGTTTCGTTCTGGCAATGGTTTATTTCATATGGATCAATACCAATATGGGATATATGAAACAGATCGATAATATATTTATTGTTCTGATCCTTGCACTGATCTGTTCCATTCTTCCTTCGGGTGTAATGATTTTTGTAGGATTTGCCCTGATGGTCGCACATGGTTATGCACTGGGGATAGAAGTTGCAGGTTTTATGCTTGTGCTGATCCTGTTTATGGCAATTCTCTTCCTGAGATTCAGTTCAGACAATAATTTAGTACTTGTATTTACACCGCTTTCCTTTGGGTTCAGTGTTCCGACGCTTCTTCCTATCGGAAGCGGACTTTTGTGCAATGCGTTTTCTGCACTTCCTGCAGGCTGCGGAGTGATTATTTACTATTTTATCCGTTTTATACGTGTACAGCATAAACTTCTGGAAAACCCGGATGTTGCCATAGCTGACAAATTAAAACTTCTGACAGATGGAATCGTGCAGAACTGGGGAATGTGGATCACAGTGATTGCCTTTATCGCAGTGATTCTGCTGGTGAATCTGATACGTACCCGCTCTTTTGACTATGCATGGAGAATTGCCATTATTGCAGGTGGAGTTGTGTATGTTCTGATGATTATTGCAGGTGGATTTTATTTTAGACTGGATATTGATGTTGTTACGCTGATCATTTATACAGTGATCTCTGTGGTGATAGGATTACTTCTTGAATTCTTTGTATTTGGTGGTGACTATACCCGTACCGAGAGACTGGAATATGAGGATGATGAATATTATTATTATGTAAAAGCAGTGCCGAAAGCCTGTGTCACAACATCTGAAAGAAGTATAAAGAAGATTAACGGAAGTTCCGCAAAGGATGAAAGACCGGCACAGGATAACGTTGTTTCTTATGCGAATCCTATTTTTCATGGTGATGAGAAAGCAGTGACGACAGATGAGGCTGCAGCACCTGTAGAGAGAAAGAAAGATATTGACAGCGTGGATTTTGAGAAGAAACTGGAAGAATCATTAAAAAATCTGTAAAAAGCAGTTTCCGGTAACGATGAGACATACGAGCCAAAATTCCATTGCCACAGGCAATCTGGAATGAATTTTGGCTACGTTACTGTGAA
>ENA-OPUE01001661-OPUE01001661.1-human-gut-metagenome-genome-assembly--contig:-NODE-1661-length-12832-cov-3.641778_pt1 | contig 12832 bp, 10 predicted proteins | sample MGYA00241466_ERZ501924 | MGnify/ENA primary metagenome ERZ501924 (study PRJEB25962, sample SAMEA2042223) | human gut metagenome | biome: human gut; feature: human-associated habitat; material: faeces...
ATTGACCGGGGATGGACCGAAAAATCTGTTGATCGCTCCTGTTTGGAGTCTTCATAAGCGGAAAGTTTTAAATACGATTTCGCATGAGATGAAGATTCTTGATATTAAGCAAGGAGATCTGTTGTGATTTTTAGTTGTGTATTCTTCAGGAACATGATCATGTAATTTGATGCATTTTCAAATAGCTCTACTAATTTATATAAATATTTGTTATATTTAAGAAAAAAAGGGCCATAAAACAAACTATTTCATCTCTAAGATTACGTTTATTTTATGGCTCTTGCTATTATACCCTTGTACTATATTTTATATAATGCTTCTTCCTATTTAAAATATTTATCCAAGATCTGGCGCTCTCCTTCGTTATCATTGATATCTGTGATAATATCTGCTGCCTCTTTTACCTCATCGGTTGCATTCCCCATGGCGACTCCAAGTCCTGCATATCTGATCATATCGATATCGTTGAAATTATCACCAAATGCCATTATCTCTTCTTGTTTCACATGAAAATGGTCTTTTAACATATGGATTGCATCGGATTTGGATGCTTTCATGGACATGATCTCTAAATAGGTATCTTTAGATCGATAAATTCTGATCTGTGGGAATTCTTTTACTAACTGTTGTTCCAACGCTGCAATATCTTCTTTATCTCCCATGCATAACACCTTGTGTACTTCTTTGTAGACTTCTTCATCTTCAAAAGACACTTCTTGTGGAATCACGCCTGTGATATCACTTTCCTGCGCTGCCCAATATTCTTTTTTATCTTTTACCAGCCATTCATCGTTTGTGTAAATGTTAACCGAAATCTTTGGATTCAATTCATAGACTCTTCTGCATAACTTCATGGCAACTTCTTGTGGCATTGCCACACTGTAGATTGGATGGTCTTCTTCATCAACAACTAAGGCACCACTATAGCAGATCATTGGACTCTTCGCCCCTAATTCTGCTCTGATAGCTGTCATGCCTTTGGGCATTCTTGCGGACACTAAAACGTATGGGATTCCATTTTGGTTGATCTGTTTTATTTTTTTTCTTGTATTTTCTGGTATCTGATGTTTTGAATTTAATAATGTTCCATCAATGTCACTGAATACTGCTTTATATTTTTTCATCATGTCTTCATCCTTTCATTTTTCTACTTTGTTGTCCATTTCTTCTATTATAAAGTAAGAAAAGCCATCTGGCGAGGATAAAATATTCCAGATGGCTTTCTTCTTTTTTAGGTCTTTATTTTTAATATGCTTTCACTGATTTTGCTTTAGAATATGCTCCGTATACTTTCTGATTTGTTGAATCATAGTAGTAATAGCGAACCTGTACATAATATTTCTTGCCTTTTTTTAGACCTGTTTTTGTATAAACATTTTTCGCTAAACCTGTTGTTTTGTATTTTGCAGATTTCATCTTTTTGCTTGTGGAATAACGGAATCTAAATCCTCGTTTTTCTCCATATTTGTTGACAGATTGTGTTGATCTTGCTACAAATCCTACACCTTTTCCTGCTTTAGATCTGACAGATAATGAACCTGCTTTTCCAACTGTTACTTTAACAAATTTAGCTGTTAATGTAATATTCTTGTCGCTTTCTGGCATCTTTGTAACAATTTTTCCATTGTATGTCCATCCTGCAAATACATAACCTTTCTTACCAGCTGCTTTATATTTTGCTTTGTTCCATGCTGGCAGAGTATCTCCTGCTTTCACATCTTTGATCGTTGTGACAGTCTTTCCTGCATTACCTTTTAGTGTTGCTGTAATAGAAACTTTTGGAGTTTCTACTTCTTTTTCTTTTACTGTTACCTGAGTCTTGTATGTGTAACTTCTTCCAAAAGTTGTAACCTGCGTTTCAATCTGTGTTGTTCCAGCTTTCTTTGCTGTGATGTTACCATCTTCATCTACATCTGCGATCGTTTTGTCCAAAGATTTGTATTTGATGATGTTGAAACTGTTGTCCTCGATATTGGAAACATCAATTGCTGCTTTCTCGCCTGCTGTTAATGCAAGTTTATCAGAAACTGTTGGAACTTTCACTTCTAATGGTGTGACTTTCATATTCTGGAATGTTACTTTTCCATTGAATACATTAAATCCAACATATCTTCCTTCTTTGTAATTATTCTCAACTTTTACATCTCTTACATTCAGTACCAGCTTGTCCTCAATATACACTTTATACTGGTTACCTTTTACTACAACTTTGAAATGATATTTCTGTCCTTCGCTTAAGTTGTAATTTCCATCTTTTCCGATGTCTCCGGTTCCGCCTCCAAATGTAAAGATTCTTGCTGTACTACCTTTTCTTTGTGTGTCTACATTAGCTGCATATGCACTGGTAGAATCTGGGTTCTGTCCACGGAATAATAATGCAAATGCCTGTCCACTGTGATAAACAACATCTGATTCAAAAATATAATCATCTGAACTGATCTTTGTTCCTGACATTAAGAATGCGTCTCCACTGGCTTCTCCTGTACAACTGTTAGAATTCTCACTGATTGTCCATGTACCACCATGTTGTTTCCAGTCACTAAGTGAAATACCATCGTCTGCTGCTGAAACAAATATATCAATACTTCTTGATAATCCATTTGCTGTTGTTGCTGTAACAGTGACACTTCCTTCTTTTAGTGCTTCTAACTGAAGTTCATCATCTTCTGTTTTAACAACTTTAACTTTATTACTTTTGTTATTACTTACTTTCCATGTTACTTTCTGATCTGCTTTCATTGGAGAGATTGCAGCATTTACACTGATCTTATCTCCGACATTATATTCTCCACTTCCAGAGTCTGTACTGATATATAGATCTGTTGCTGTGTTTGCATCTGTGATCTTATTTTCCCAGATACTCTTCATTGGATAAACTGTGATATTTCCTGTTGTTTCTCCACCTTCAGAATATACTTCCATTCCTGTACTACTGACAGATGGGAATACTGCTAATGCTCCTGTAACCTGTCCATCTTGTCCATATACTTCAACACTTGATTCATCAACAAAGATATCTAATTTTACTTTTCCATCTTTCTCCGTGACGATCGCATCGGATACTATGTTCTTTGTCTGCTGTCCCGCTGGATGTGTACCAGATTTTTCTCCATTGATGGATACTTTCTTTGTTTCTGTATTATAAGATACAACTGTTTCCTGACTTCCAGATTTGTTTGTTCTTAATTTGAATCCAACTTCTTTTGTTCCTGCCTGTGGTGTAAGTTCTGCGACAACTTCATATTGTCCTGCTTTGACTCCTGATAACAGATTTTCGCTGTTTTCTGTCTTCTTTGGAATCGTAACATTTTCAAGTTTGGTTGCTGCTTCGTTGACACGTAACGTCTTATATTCGTCAATTGGTGTCTGTACCAGTTTATATTTACCATCAATCTTCTTCACATTTAATTCTGTCTGAAGATTAAAGAATCCATTGTATCCCCACTGTCCAGTCACTTTATCAACGTTATTGCAGTATCCATCAGCCCATGTACTTGCCCAGTTGATCATGATTCTTCGGTTTTCTGGTTTTCCATTGGTTGTTTCCCCATTACCAATATAATATGTCATTGCTGCATAAGAATGAGGTCCAAAGTTCATGACATAACGGTCGCTGTCTTTATCCTGTACAAATGTCCAATGTCCATCAATCTTCTTGAGATCACCGATGCGATAATAACGTCCTCCTTCACTGATAACCCATTTTGTTGTTCCATCATCTGCTGTTAAAGGATACATATCAGGACATTCTGTTTCAACTCTTAATCCTGCTGGATTACCGATATCATCGCTTCCTTTATATGTACTTTCAATGTTCCAATGAATCAGATCATTAGAAGAATAAATTCTTAAGATTCCTCCCGCTAATACCATAAACCATTTTCCATCGTGGCGGAATACTTTTGGATCACGGAATGCTGTATCTTTTAGATGATCTTCATCCCATTTTAAGATTGGATTTCCTTTATATTTTGTCCATGTTCTTCCGTTATCTTTGCTATATGCGATGCACTGATCCTGTCCTCTGTGGCCATTTAATTCATTGTTCTGTGTATAGAGCGCGATAAGTCCACCTTTTCCAGGTCCTTTTTCATCTCCAAATAAACCGGATGTATTCTCATCATCTACAACACCACATCCAGAGAACATTGCTCCATTATCTTCCTGATAATTTAATGGTCTTGGCAATTCTTCCCAGTGGATCAGATCTTTAGAAACTGCATGTCCCCATTCTAACTCTCCCCATGTCGTTCTTGCCTGATTATACTGGAAGAATAAATGCCATTCTCCCTTATAATAAAGCATTCCGTTTGGGTCATTGCTCCATCCCATTGCCTGTGAAAAATGATATTGTGGTCTGGTTGGAACTGTATATGCTGAACCATCTACATTTCTTAATACATGTAATGTTGTAGTTTCTACTGCACCATTTGTACTTGTCACTGTGATAGGAATTTCCTGAGATCCAATCTTTAATGATACTTCTGTTGCTTTTCCATTTTCTGCTTTTTGTTCACCGATCGTCACTGTTCCATTATCACTTATAGTTGGTGTGATAGATAATTTATCAACTGTATTAGGCACTGTGATCGCATAATCATTTGTATCCTGTGTATATTTCTTATCTAAGTCGCCACCTGTTACCTGTAAATTTGTTAAATGTGCTGTTGCTTTTGGAATCGCGATATCTTCTACAGAAAAATCAGATGCTGTCATTGTTTCATTGAAGGAAATAAGACCAACCTTTCCTTCAAAAATCGTATCTGTGATCTCCATACTGATGACTTTTACACCATTGATCTTAACTGTCAAATGACGTTGTTTTACAGAAATGTCAAAATCATAAGTATCTTTATTTTTTAATTCATCAAATACTTTTTCTTTCTGAAGATCGTTGTTGCGTCCTCCTTGGAAACAGATCAAACGTACGGCTCCAGTAGATGGAGTAACATTGGCTACTACAGAACCTTTCTTTGGATCTTTTGCTTCCTTTGCTCCCATCATCACACCGACAGCTCCGTCTTCTTCTCCTTGTGCCAGTTTTGCTTTGACCGCATAATTATCTTCTTTTTTGATGTTTGTGATACCGATATTATCACCAGCTCCTGATAACTGGATCTTATCATTGTCTACTTTTCCATTCCCTGTAAATGTCCAATCTATCGCCTGCTGCTGTAATTGTGCTGCATTTACAGTTACATGATTGTATGCTGTTACTGGCGCGATAGAAGTGACACTGACTACACTTGCCATCATTATCGCTACTAATCTTGGGCTAACTTTCCTCATATTTTTTCCCTTTCTTTGTAGAAAAAAGGACGATCTAACTATAATCGTCCTTTTTCACTCAAAAAACAATAGTTCTATGCTTAGGCTTTCACTAATTGTAATATCTTGTCTACGTTTGCTCTTCCTCGCTTAATACCAAGTCCTATGACAACACAAAGTATCACACTGATGATCGTAATGATCACTCCAACTACACCAAATACTGTAAATGGCATTTTACTTTGGGCACCTAGTCCCCAATACGCAAGTATGATTCCGATAGAGGATAAAATAATGAGATTGCGAATCCATTTTTTGAGGTTATTGAGCATTTGTGTCTGAAATTCAATTTCTTTTAGCTGCTGTGCTCTTGTTTGTGTTGTCATAATATACTTCCTTTCTTAGTATTTTAATCCTGGGTTAAAGAATCCGATCATAACTCCGATAAATGCTACAACTACTAAGATCAACATTGTAACAACTGGAGATACTTTTTTCTTTGACATTAACCACCAACAGAAGATTACAAAAGCTGCTGTTAAGAATCCTGGATATACTCCGTCTAACTGATTCTGAAGATTTAAGAATTCTTTTCCTGCACTGTTTACGAGATGGAATGATGTTTTTACTGATACCCATGTTGCTGCTACAGATCCAACAACCATTGTTCCTAACATAACGATTGCTTCACGGATCGCGGTTGCTTGCTCACCAACCAGGATATCTACGGCTTTTCCACCCAGTTCATATCCTTTGAAGTATAAGAACTTCATTCCAAATGCCATGATCAAGTTCCATGCTACGATATAGAAGATCGGTCCTACGACAGATCCACCTGTTGATAATCCCAGTGCGATACCAAGTAAGATAGGAATTAATGTACCTACAACTAAGGAATCACCAATACCTGCTAAAGGTCCCATAAGACCGGCACGGATACCATTGATTGCTTCTGCATCGATATCTTCATTTCCATTTGCTTTTGCTTCCTCAAGACCAGCTGTGATACCTACGATGATAGATCCAACCTGTGGTTCTGTATTAAAGAAAGCTGTGTATGTATTCATTGCTTCTTTCTGTTCTTCTTTTGTATCATATAACTCTTCTACCAATGGAAGCATTGCACACAGATAACCAAATGTCTGCATATGTTCCTGAGAGAAACATGTTAAGTTTCCATAAGCCCAGTTACGGAATGATTTATTTAACGCTTTTTTAGATAGTTTTTTCTCTGCCATATTAAATATCCTCCTCGTCATCATCGTCAAAGGAACCGCCAGAAGCTAAGGCTGCTTCTTTTGCTCTGATTCCTACCATTTTAATGTTGTAGTAAATAATTGCGAACATTGCTGCTACAACTGTTACTGATACAAGGTTTAATCCCATACTTGCTGCTAATGTAAATCCGAAGAAGAATGGTATAAAGTCAACTGCTTTTGTTACTACCTGTTTTAATAAGATCGCAATACCTACGCAAGGAAGCAAGCTACCTACTGTAAACAGTGTTTTCATTGCAATTCCATCCATTGGTAATGTTGTTTTGATCGCTTCTACAACTGGAACTCCTAATTTACACATTACAACTGCTGGTAAGAAGCTGCAGATGATATGAGAAATCCATGGAAGAACCATATCTACAACGTATAATCTCTTGAATTCACCTTTTTCAACGGCCTGCCATCCAATGTGCTGCCATACAAGGTTGATCGTTGCTGTTCCATAGAATAATACTGTACCGATTGTTCCTACCATTGCTCCAAATGATGTTGCCATGGAGATACCTTTTGCTGATGCAGGATCTAATCCGTATGAATTTAATGCTAACATTGCCAGTGGAATACCGATATAAGATACGGCACGAACGTCTGCTGATACAGTTCCTCCTGGTGTAACCAATGCGATATATACAACCTGCATTGCCGCACCGACTAAAACACCTGCCTGAATATCTCCAAGTACGATACCACAGACAAGACCTGCAACTAATGGTCTTCCTAATGTGTAGTTACCAATGGTTGTACCTCCCATACCAGGCATACTGGATAAGCAGGCAAAAATACCTAAAATGATTGCTTGTAACCAACTAATTGTCATAATAGTTTCTCCTCTCTATTGGTTTTTTAGTTAAATCCAAACTGACCTCTGAATTTGTCCCATGTTCCGATGGACGCTTCTTTGATCAGTGCGAATTCGATTTCATAACCAGCTTTGCTGATCGCTTCTAAAGCTTCTGCTTCTTCCTGTGTAATAGATTGGTTATTACCAAGTTTGACAGCTTCCGGTCTGTCATTACATGGTCCTACGATTACTTTCTTTACATCACTTGGAACAAATCCATCATCCACTAAGATCTTCTTCATCTGGATTGGATCTTTTGTGATCAGGAAGTAATTGTCTTTGCTGTCTAATACTTTCTGGTTTTTCTTTTTCCATGCTTCATATGTCCAAACAAATGTTTTCTTTGTGCTGGCACTCTTGTATGCCATCTTAAGTGCATCTGTTGTTGCTGCTTTGTCGTTCACTGCGATCAGCCCATCGCATGGATACTCTAGTGACCAACGTGTTACTGTCTGACCATGGATCATACGGTCATCAATTCTTAAAAATGAAACTGACATAATATTTTCCTCCCTACTTCTTAAATATCATCTTCGTCATCATCATTTACTGGTGTCATAACAAATTCTTTCACTGCGTCTTTTGCCTCATTGATCAAGCTATCTTTTAGCATGTCTGTGTCTACGCCGTCTTTCATTAATGTTGCTGTCAATGCCATTGCCAGGTTCATTCCACCAAAGATCACTGTCTGACCGATCAGTCCTTTATTTGATACCTGTTCAATTGCATTTGTAAGAGGTGATCCACCCACAATGTCACCAAGAAGAATGATCTCATCGTCTTCTGTGATCTTGCTGATCGCATTGCTGAATTTCTCTGCGAATTCATCAGCACTCATTCCGTCCTCTAATCCGACGCTGATCACGTCTTCTCTTTCTCCACCAGCTAACATCTTAAGTACACTGTGAAGTCCTGGTGCAAATGTTCCGTGGCTGACTAATACTACGTATTTCATCCTCTTCTCCTTTCTTATTCCTATCTCTTATTTACAAACTTATTCTACCAAGCATGTAAAAAAAGGACATCTGTAAATTGTCATGACTTTCAATTTACAAATGTCCTTTTTTATGTGACAAATGTCATATTCGTGTTTTATTTGTTTTGATTTTCTTATTGTTACTGATTTAAAAACTTATCAATCTCTTGTTTTAGTTTCAAGATATTGGAATCAAATTCTTCTTCATCTGTAAGAATTTTTGTCATCTCACTGTCAATCTTTTGGTAGGCTTCATTGTATCTTCGGAATTTTGGAATCTGCAAGGCATTGTTCATGAGTTCATCTAACAATTTCATTTTATCTGTCATATTCTCACCCATGCTTTTTTCTAATACCTGCTGTGCTTGTTTTGAATTCGTCACAGCTTTTAATGGTGAGATTCCCTGACGATACTGAAAGATCTTTTGCTGTGTCTTTGTTTCATAACATAATTTCTTTAAAAACTGCCATGCCATATCTCCTTGCTTGGTCTGATTGCTGATTCCCATCAGCAGATTATCTACCTGTGTCTTATTCTCTCCATCTGGTCCGGAAGGGAGTCTGATACAATCCCATTTGAAATCAAAGTATTTATTGATCTTCCATGGATATGGTTTATACGTTCTAAATTCTGAAAATGTCATAGGACGAAATGCAATATTTCCAGAATCAAAATCATCAGATGTCAGATTTCGAAAAGATGATATTTTTTCAATCTTCTTTGTAAAGAGGATTGCATTTTCAATTGGTTCGGATGACAAGTTGCATTTTGTTCCACTTTGATTAAACAATGTTCCGCCATTGCTCAGAGTTGCATCATTCCATTTATAATTATATACACCAAATTGGTCTAAACGGCCATCTCCATCGGTATCTTTGGTTACTTTTTGACAGATCTTATAAAAATCATCCCAAGTCCAGTGATTCCCTGGCATTTTGATATGCTCTTTTTTTAGTAGTGTCTTATTGACTAGCATCAAAGTTGGTACACTTTCGTATGGAAGAGCATATTGCGTTCCCTTATAGGTTCCAGCATCATAACTTCCTTCATAATAGTTGCTTTTTTTGAACGCTTTATTAATCTTTGTATAGGAGTCTAAGTTCTTTAACATTCCTACGGATGAAAATGTGCTAAAATCTTCTGGCAAGACCATAAAAACATCTGGCAGATCTCCTTTTAGTGCCTTTTGTGACAGCCATTCTGAATAATCATCTTTCATCACACCACTTTCGTATTTGATCGTGACATTCGGATATTCTTTTTCAAATTCTTTGATTACTTGATCGATCATCTGATAGCAATTATCATCTGGAACATCCCACTTGTTTCCTGCAAACATTCCAAAGGTTAAAACAATTTTTTGTTGTTTGGGATAGATCACAAAACCAACAGATAATAAACTTATGACCAATCCAACAGCAATGATTCGTTTCCACCATTTTTCTAGTTTCTGTCTCATCTATCTTCTCCCGTATTTGGCTGAACCTGACTGTACTTCCCAGATTGCAAGCTGGGTTCTGTCTCTTAGGTCTAGTTTACTTAAGATCGTGCTGAGATAATTTCGTACAGTTCCTTCGGAAAGGCTTAGTTCCGTCGAGATTTCTTTATTTGACATGCCTCTTCCGACTAATTTAATGATCTCCCATTCTGCATCTGTGATCTCTTCTACATTCTGTGCATGAATTTGTGTATCATAATTGCTTTGTGCCATTTCAGAGAAGAAATCGACCCCCTTTGTTGCCACTTCTGGATTGATCATGGCCCCGCCGCTATGTACTGTATTGATCGCTTTTTCTAATTCATCCATAGAAATTCCTTTTAACAGATAACCACTTGCTCCATGTTTTAATGCATTGTATACATACTCATCATCATCGAACGTTGTCAAAATAATGATCTTGACATCTGGATATTGTTCTTTGATGATCTGTGTACATTGCACTCCATCCATTTCTGGCATACGCACATCCATTAAAATAACATCTGGCTTGTCTTTCCTGACTTCCTGAATGACTTCTCTTCCGTCCTTGGCAGTTGCAGTAACTTCGATTCCTTCTTTCATCTCAAGTACGATCTGTAAACTTTGTCTGATCAGTTCCTGATCATCTGCTATCATTACTTTAATCATAGTTTTTCACCCCATCTGATCGGTATTCTTGCTGTGACTTTAAATCCATTACTTCCATCATATTCTACAGTTCCTTTTAACATCTTGATCCTCTCTTCGATATGGATCAATCCAAATCCTGTATGAATCTCTTCACATCCGATTCCATTGTCTTTGATCTCTAGATTGAGCCACTTATCTTCCTTCCATAAGTTTACATCAATCTGCTTCGCTTTTCCATGCCTGATCGCATTTGTAATACTTTCCTGTACTACACGATAGATCATATCTTCTTCATCTTGATTGAATTTCAAGACCTCTACCTGACAATCATAATTAATCTTAACATCTGATACCTGCATCGTCTCATTGATCATCTTTTCTAAAGCTTCTTGCAATCCACTATGCTCTAAGGCATCTGGTCTTAATTTATTGACCGATCTTCGAATATCTTTAATTCCTTGCCTTGCAACCTGTGATATTTTATTTAACTGTTCTTTCGTTGCATCTACAGAAAAATCGATCATCGCGATACATGCGTCAATTCCTGCAGACAGTCCAGTCATCGTATGCCCCAGTGTGTCATGAATCTCTCTGGCAATTCGATTTCGTTCCCTTGTCTCCGCCATTTTCTCTGTCATCTCTGAATAGTCCTTCAGCTGTTCATTCATTTCTTTTAAACGTATATTGGCTGTCTGAAGCTGAAGGTTTAACAATCCAATCCTTGCATTCTCTTTCATCTGATTTCTCATCAAAATGATCATGTATGCAATAAATGCGATCGCATTCAATGCAACTAGTATATTTCTTGTTCCTTGGATCATCATACTGACTTTCGCCGGGTATACACTCAAAAATTGTTGGAACGATATCATATCTATAAACATTGATATGATATCGTAGTCTGAGAATAAATATATCATTCCCATGATGACAAAGAAAATTCCCCTAGTGTGTTTATCTTTGATATCCGTTACAATATCTGCAATGACAAGAAGAATGATTCCATTATAATTTACATAAACAAATTTAATAATGATCAGACATAACAAAATCTCTGCTGCATATAAGATCACAGATACCTGTTGCCTTTTTCTTTGTTTTCTTCGAATTTCTATAATGCCTAACAATAAGAAAAAAGCAATAAATATCAACACTGTTGATGTCACTGGTTCGTTTGGGAGATATGTGATATTCTCTAAGAAATTCCTTGCTCCAAAATCACAATTGATCTTATTTAATGTTAAAATAAAAACTGCAGAAAGGAAGGATAAAATGATGAAATTTATGACTCCCATCAGAATCTTGATATAATATAAATTTTGATTTTTTCGATCCATATCATTTCCTCTTTACTGCCAACGGCTAATATCAGTCTGCTCTACATTCTTTTTTGTTATCATTTGAACAGAGATTACCTTTTTCTTCTCTACTTTTTTCCCTTGCAAAATCTTGTATGCTGCATTGATCGCTGTGTCTGCCATCTGTTTGGGAGACTGTGCTGCTGTTCCTGTCATCATACCTTCTTTGATCAGTTTCTTTCCTTCTGGAGATCCATCAATTCCGTATACGAGAACACCTTCTCTAGCCCCCTTACTGTCAAGAGCAGCTAAAGCTCCCATCGCTGCCGGGTCATTTAATCCCATGACGACATCAATATTCTTGTATTTTTCGATGATCTTATCTACCTTGGGAAGTGCACGTTCGATCTGTCCCTGAGTATCTGCAGATGCAAGGATCTTATAGTTTTTATTTTTCTTGATCGTATCTGTAAATCCATTGATACGATCTACCGCAGATCTTGCTGCATTATGTGTTAACAATACAATATTCGCATGATCTTTTTGCTTCATCATTTCCTTTGCACATAAAACACCTGCTTTGTAGTTATCTGACACGATCGTCATTGTGACAAGATCATTTCTATAAACCTGTGAGTCGATAACGATCACTGGAATCTTCGCTTTCTTCGCTGCCTTCAATCCAGACTCTACTTCTTTCCAGTCGACTGAATTTAAAAAGATTGCATCTACCTTTCGTTTAACCAGCTGTTTGATCTGCTCATTCTGCTTCTTCTGATCAAGTGCCGGATCCAATGTGATCATCTCATCTCCATTCTTCTCAACCTGCATGCGGATCTGGTTATTGACCACTTTATAGAATTCATTATTCATCGTCATATAAGTTGCACCGAATAATTTTTTTCTTGTGTTATACTTTTTCAAATAGTTTGAAAATACACAGACATAAATTCCAATAAAAAAAGCAAAAACTGTGATTCCTGCTAAAGCGACAATCCTATTGGTTAGATTTTTTTTTGATTGTTGGTTCATATTTGTTTACTCCTCAATTAACATAAAAT
>ENA-OPUE01001667-OPUE01001667.1-human-gut-metagenome-genome-assembly--contig:-NODE-1667-length-12806-cov-5.489217_pt1 | contig 12806 bp, 10 predicted proteins | sample MGYA00241466_ERZ501924 | MGnify/ENA primary metagenome ERZ501924 (study PRJEB25962, sample SAMEA2042223) | human gut metagenome | biome: human gut; feature: human-associated habitat; material: faeces...
GCTCTGCTCTGCTCTGCTCTGCTCTGCTCTGCTCTGCTCTGCTCTGCTCTGCTCTGCTCTCAAAATTATGTTCTCCCCTCTACTCGTCTGTCAAGCTTATAATTTAAAAACAAGCGCACGTACTTATATTAGATACTGCTTTAGTACCGTACACTGGCTCAATAAATTATAAAATACCGTGATCTGCAGTTTACGGAGTTCAGCGGTCACTATTCCGCTTTAGAACGGCCGCTTTCCGAAATCAAACGGGCATCTTACCACAGTCTTCGATTCGAGTCAATGGCAAGGAGTAAAGCCGGCATAATGCCCCATTGACTTAATCTCAAACTGTTGATTGAAGCAATCAAGCAGAACAAAAGATTGTTCTGCTTACGCCTTATTCAGTGATCGTTCAATTCTAGAATGAACTGTTTAGCTTCGCAATATGCAGTGATCTTCAATAACCTTTTCAAATTTACTTGGTGTGATCATGCTAAAGCTACATCCCGGAGTCATTGTCTCAACAATTTCTTCAAACATCTTTGTTAGTTCTTCGTTTAACTCCTTGAATTCTGCAATATGGCGTTCGTTTTGGAAAGAGGTATCGGAATAATTCATTTCAGAGCATTCATCAAAACCATCAAAACCAGCCATTGTTATCCTTTTCGGATTTACTCTCTTTAAAAGACTCAATAACATAATTGTAGAATTTTCAAAATATTTATATCCACGATTAATAATACTGTGATAGTTAACCACAATATCCTCTTTTGTATCAGACTTTATATTAGACGAAATGATAACCATTCGACCTTCTCTCTTTCCTTTTAAGCGAGAATATCGTTTTGCATTTCCAAAAAACGCCATTGCTTCTGAATAATCTGCAACGAAATTTACACTTATGACCACAGGTTTGTTTTCCGAAATGTAATTATCAATTTCTGGTCTATATGTATTGAGCGAATTGCCAGGAACCATAATAAATACTTCTTTTCCTTCGATTTGTTTTTTTAACAAATCGATTTGATTACGGTCATCAACCTTGTCAGCTACATATTCCGTATACAATCTCTGAATATTATCATAGTCATACCGTTGTCTTGTTCCCGGATCAATCATAGATAAAATTTTTCCTATGTCTTTTGTATCCAGCCTAAATTTTTCTGTTAGATAAATGATATTATTCGGGTGTGATTTGTAAACACCTGCAAGCATAGCTGGCGTTGAATATCCCCACTTATGGTTTAAACTATATTTGTAAATATAATCGTCAATCATATCGAGAATATCTTCAAATTCATAATCATAATGCTTCTTACGAACAAGATAATCTACAATAAGCTCTGTATTCAAATTACCTGCAACTTTACCCATTCCCCCTAGTGTACCGTCAATAATGATCTGCCTATTGCCAGTACCACTAAGCTTTATAACTTCCTGTGCAAACGCAAAAGATAATTGATAATTATTATGGGAATGAAAGTTAATACAAATATCAGAATCCATATTGTGATCAATCAATCCATAAAGTCGGTCAACATCGTCCATATACATCGCCCCGTATGTATCAACGATTCCAAAACTGTACGGATGAACGCTATTAACCATATCAACTATCTCAAGAAGCTCACGATCCGAATAATTTAAAGAATTCACTCCTTGAATAAAAAGTTTATAACCTCTCTCCTTAATAACCTCAATCCATCGAATTACTTCATCTTTTTGCTCTGCATAATTTTTTTTCGTAAATCCAAAACGAATTGCATCTATTGAAGTCCCATCATATGGTTTTAGTGAATCAATATCACACATGCCAAAATCAATAAAGGCTGTGTATAACGTATTCTTTCTTGATTTGTTAACAAACGCTCTCATTTGATCCACATCTGTAAAAAACGTACTGTTACCCTTATAAGCGACTTTTCTCCAATCACGTAGGAAACCAATTTCAATAATATCAATCTTTGCATCAGCCAGTCTCTGACTAATTTCCTTTGCCTCTTGATCAGAAAAGGCGCAGTTAATGATTCGTCCACCATCGCGCAATGTACAATCGAGAACTCTAACATTTTTCATTTTTATTTTTCTCCCTTATTAGCTAAATATGCGGCTACCGCTTTTGCGAATTCAAAATCTTCTGCAGTATCAACATCAACCGCCTCAAACTGATCTATTTCATATATATACGGTTTATTTCCAATACGTTGTCCCAATTTAGTAAAGACCTCTTTACGAAAAATGAAAAAGGCACCTGTCTCCATATAAATTGGATCAAGATCCTGTGTCCTTACTATATTCTTCATATCATAGTTAAAGGGTTTTCCGTTCATCCACATGTAATCTTGGAGCATAACAGCGGAAAATGCAGAATCATATTCACCGGAAACTACTTTTTTCAACGCATTGGAAATAGAAGACCCTTTAGTAAATGGTTGTGTAACATGTGTAAGAACATAAATATCTGCATCAACATCCTTAACGAAACGATCAATAATCTCCAATCCCTTTACCTGAAAACCATCCAGATATGAATCTCTTTTCAAAAATCTGAGTCCCCTTGGCTCATACGGTGCAATGTATGGTTTTATTGCCTCGTCTGAACAATAAATGTACTTTTCATCTATGCTGTCCACATTACTAATAGTTTCAAATAAATAGTCGCACATTGGTCGACCATTAAGCATCATCGTATTTTTGCCTGGAAGACGCTGGTTATTAAGTTTAATTGGAATAAATGATACTACCTTCATAATAATTACCTCTCTTATTTAAGCTTTTTTATAGAAGAAATACACTCCATAAGTGTATTTCTAGTAACCAAACAATAAATTACATATGCCGCCAAATAAACAAAAAATGCAATATACATCGGAAGGGTAAGATTAATCACAATAAAAATCAGGGAAAGAACGCACTCCCAAATAACATTTATCTCATTTGGCACTTCCATAATCTTTGATAAATATATGTTTGTGATTAAACTACGAATGGCTATGGCTGCTACCATGCAAATCACAACAGCCATCATATTGTTAAGAACATATGCGCCAATCGAACATAATCCAGCACTAATACCCAATGAAATAATGTTAATGAGAAGCAGCATCTTTTCTTTTCGCAACACTTTTAAGTATGTGTTATATAACAATTGCATTTTTCCATCAAAAATACATAACGGCAGCAGAATAGCAAGATATTCAAGACTTAATTTGTACTGAGGAAGCCATATACTCAAAATGAACTTGACCGGGACATATAAAGCCAAAATTGCACATAGTAAATAACTAATACCACTTCGTACAAGTACAAAAACCTTTTTCATTTTCTCTTTGTCAAATTGTCTCAGCATCGGAAATAGTACCATACTAATCTGTGAAATAAATTGCAAGAAAAAATTTGTCAAAGAAATTGCAAGCGATACGATTCCAAAAGAACTAATTCCTTGCGTTGCATCAATCATTGCTCGGCCAACACCAAGGATAAAACTACTTGCCAAGTTCGAAAAAGTAAGGTTGATACCAATTTTAGCGTTGTAAAACATTTCAGATAAAGTTTTCTTCACCGAAATTTGCTTTGAAAAAACAAACGCCTTTCCCTTAACGATACAGTAGATTAGTGACAATCCCTGTGCCAAAACATATAGAAGAACATAAATTTGAAAATTTTCCGGTCGAAATATCATCAGTGCAACAACACAAATGGTAAAAGATATCTTGCTTATTATCGTTGCTATCGAATAATTTTTTGTCTGATTTGCAGCTTGGTAGATAAATCCAAGAAACCAAAATGCATTGGTCACCACCATATATACAGCCGTCATTATCCAGACAAACTTTCTGTCACCTTCTATTGGCAAGAACGACAATACAGTAATCCCAACAATGCTAAAAATAATGTGCATTGTTGTCATAACTCGCAGTTGTGAACCCAATAATGATTTATCCATCTTATCAAGCTCTGTCCCACCGTATCTGAGATATATTCCATCTGGCAAACCCAAATGAAAAAAACCCACATATCCACTATAAAATATAAACAACTGCCAGTAAGCAAATTGCTCAACGCCCAATAATTTCGGCACAATCAATGACATCAAGACGCTAAGCATCAAACTGAGAAACTGTGCTAAAAAGGCATACGTTAAATTAGAAGCGAACTTTTTTGTTAAATCATTTTTCAAAGTTTATTTACCTCACGATTTCACAAAGCTTTTAAGTATATAGTAAATTTTCTCATACGGAATTGGAAGTTTAAACAATCTATACAAGAACGCTATTTTCCAAGTTGATTCTGTAAAATCTCTTTTAAATTTTGATGGATTTCTCAAATAATGCATTAAAGTATCTGGATGAGCAATATGGGAAATCCTTGTGTCAAACATTCTGAAATCAGAAAACAAATCCACACCACTTTTTTCTGGTTTTAGCCCCATATAGAGAAGATTGTTAATTGCAATACCATTATCGATTACCAGCAACTCGTTATTTAACATTGTTGCTACGAACTCAACGTAGGCCATTGCTCCTTGTTGGAAATCCTTAATTATGCCAACTTCATCTATATATTTTGACTCTTGCGAATCATACTCATAGTCATAAAACTCAACAACCGATGCATTATTTTCTAAACAAAAGCGATATGTAGAACCATGCTGCGAAAGGAAAATGCTCTCGAACACAGATATAAACGCATTTATCTTATCCTGATAGTCATTTTTCAACTCCGGTCCGTACAAAAAGCTAAGCGTATCGATTTCACGACTCTCAATCAGCTTTGATTTTGGATTTAATCCCATATAAAAACCAACGACATCTGCGTTAATCTTTGCAGCTTCCAAAATTCGCTGTAACGCCTTCTGCATCGTTCCATTATATCCAATGTCAACAATGGCTATTTTTCCACATACGTTATTTTCTTGAAGATACTGAACAACAGCGTTATATTCTTTCCTTGAGTTTTCTATTACCCTTTCTCTTACCATAGAGTAAATCTGGCGAAATTTATCAGAATCCAATAAATCCTTTTTATTAATCGTCGTTTCTAGTGTTAAGCCACATTGTTTTACTTCTTTCCTATATTTATCCGCTTCAAGACCAATTCGAGTTAGAAAGCTTTTAACTGACGTTTTGGGTGACATCGAAATATTTTTTAATATATCCTCATACTCTGGCTCCATCCATATTGCAGGAACCGTCCATGAACGTCTTGAAGCATAAATATACGCAGTTTCAAATCCGCTTGGATTAATAAGATCAAATGCTTTTTTCATGGAATATCCATCACGAGAAAGAAAAAATACTTTGAAAATATCTCTTTGCTTTAGTTGAACAGAAAGCCATTTTGAAAAGCCAGCAAGTAACGGTCCAAGCACTTTTGCCCCCATTGCCTTGCTTGTATTTAGCGTATGAACGAGAATAGATACATTCCTATTCGCAATTTCAAAATCCAATTTCTCACTGATTATAGCTTTTACAGGATAGACTTGCGGTTTTTCATAAGAAACCTGATATGTAGAAATACCTATTTTCTTCGGAGATCCTACATCGCCTTTTGAGTTATCACCAATGTGAAGCCATCGTTCAGGCTCAAGTCCTTTCTCCTCTATAACCTTTTTGAACAGCTCTCCTGTTGTTTTTGTCTCATGGTATTCACAGGATACAAATATTTTTTCGTATCCTTCAATTCCACAGTTGGACAATATCTTTTTCAAAAAAGCTGCATCCAAATACATATCTGAAATCACATATATTTTTTTTCCTGCTTCAATACACTTATGATATAAATTTATAATTTCAGTATTTGGCTTGCAGACATTAAGCTCAACTAATTTTTCAGTCTCTTCTAGTTTTTCCGGATTACCACCATATTCCTGACAAAAAAAATCGTAAATTTCTCTTATTGTACTTGGTCTTTTATTTTTCTGATTGACCATTCGTTCTGCCGTGATTCTTTTATCTTTAAAATCATCCGGCACCGGAATTTCATTTTTTTTGCAGTATCTATCAACCAGATCAAAAACATCATGTGGATTTGTAACACAGCGTTTAACCAATGTATCAAAGATATCAAATGAAACATATTCAAATTTATCTATATTTAATCCCATTTTCTACTCCTTGCTATGTCCGGCAGTACCCATAATAACCCAATTAATATATACATCGTCGCACCAGACATTGCGCCTTCAGCTTGAGCAACAATAAAAAATGCCAAAAAGCCTATTCCACACACACTGTATAAATACGGCTCACCATCACGAATCATAAGTAGCTTTCTATTAATCAAAAAAAGCACAAGACAAAATAAGCCAAAACACAAGAAACCACCTCTAAACCACATATCAAGAAATGTGTTGTGCGTTGTAGTTGCTCCAGCTGCAATTGTTGACAACCATGATAACTGCTTTTCATTTAATATCCCATATCCCCATATTGGCGACGACAAAATTTTATCCCATGCAATACTCCAAATACGAAAACGAGCAGATACGGTATTCGTTCTTCCAACAATAAGCCCCAACGTATCACCTAATGCTGCAAAGGAAGATAGTTTACTCAAGCTAGTCATTAAAAAGAAGACTATAATATGCGCAGTTGCAACAACATGAAACTTGACTTGTACCTTGTTTTGTATAGCTGTAATAATTAGAAGCAGTGTCATTAAAGTATATCCAACATAACCACTACCTATTTTTAATGTGTTTATGGTTATAAAAACAGTGAAATAAAGACAACAGCATCGGATCGTATGACCTCGTTTTTTGGGAGTCAACTGCCAGTAAATCACATCAACGATACATGCTAAAATCAAATATGTGGTTTGCGCATTTCTCAGTCCAAAAATCCATGCTTGATCTGATATCCATCCAGTACTAGTTTCATACAAATACAGTCCATGAGGAAACATCAACATTGTCACTAAATTAGCATACACCAAAATTTCAAGTATACTATACAAAGCATCAATTAAAAAAAATCCATCCTTTTCATAACCTAGTTCCATAATCATAACAGAACCAAATGAAACAGCCGAAAATGTAAATGCATTAAACACATTTCCTGAATTCAAAAAAGTAGAAAGCAACGGCACTATGCTAAACAAGAAAAAAACAAAAGAAAATTTAAGCATCTTTTTTTGAAGTACAACATAGTAAAACGCCATAAATAAAACCACTAATATTCGAACAACATTAAATAGGTTATCCAATTCTGCAATTGTGCCAAAATAAGCCGGTTTCAAAAAGGCAAGCAACAATAGCATCCATAAAATTTTAGATTGTGAAGGCTTTTTTATTAAAATCTTCAATGAATTTCCTCCATATAATCAATTTTAGATTTCTACAGGATTGACTATTTCATAAAATCCAACAGAAACTCCTGTCGTTTCTGATCAAGCGTTTCGCTGTAATAGTCATGAGCCTTTTCAAAGCTTATTTGAGCCTGCTTCTTCCTCTCATCGGGTGATATCAAAGATTCCAATGCCTTAGCAATGCCTTCTGAGTCTCCAGGCTTTACTAAATATTCATTCGAACATAGTTCGCTGTTTCCACCAACATTCGTACAAACAACTGGGCATGCACGGCTCATTGCCTCGACAACTGCTCTGCATAAACCTTCTGTAAAACTAGGCTGAATATATATATCGATGCTATCTAGCCATCCATACACTTCATTATGTGGCTTTGATCCGTCTATGATAACTTGATTCTCTACCCCACATTGCCTAGCGTATGAAAGAAGCTCCTCGCCGCGTCCATTGCCAAGTAGATGATACTCAAACCGATGCCCTTTCAGCTTGAGCAAGGAGATTGCTTTTATTACAAACCGATGCCCTTTCCGCTTGTCATCAATATTTGCTGCTGTACCCAATGAAAGGATGCCCTTTCCGCTTGTCATCTTTTTTAATCGTTCTTCAAGAAATGAAGGGCTCAAATCCATTATTTCGACATCTGAGCAACCTATAGTTTTTCCAGTGCATGGATATCTCTCCTGCAAGCTCCTCTGTGTCACATACAAACCGTAAGGTGCATCGGCCATATTCTTCTTACATGTACGTTCATGTTTCCACGCAACTATTTTTCCGTCTATTCCATGATTCCAATCTGTTTCATATGCAAATCCACCAACCATCAACATGTATTGTCTATGATATTTTCTACAGTATTTAATTGCTATCTCAGAATAAACGCCTACAGCTGATGCTAGAATCACGCGATCTGCCCATAAGATATCGTTTTCAATTAAATGCTCCAACTCTTTGTATTTTTTTACCTTAATCAAATTAGTTTTAGGATTGTACGGATTAAATCCAATGTCTAACTGTGCAAGATCATATGGAAACAAATCATATTTATGTTTCGCTTCTTCCTCATCGCATCGAATACCGCTATCTCTTAAAATCATGCGAAACTCGTCACAGATATCTGCATAACGTTTTATGGTTTTTCGATTCATATGAGAGTTAAGATATATGTTTCCTGATGAATCCTCTATTGTCCTAGCACTCATACTCACAAATAATAGTTTCATTCTATTTATCCTCTTTTAGCAAATCATCTAAATTTACTCTTTCAAATACTTCCAGCGCACCGCCTCGGGTTGCATTAAATACTGTAAATCCGTATTGATTCATCTGTTTTTTCACTTCTTTATAACCAGCAATATTACGTTCTCTTGCTGTGTCTATTGTTGTGTCAGGAACACCATAATCTTGAAAATGAATTTGCTTTCCCTTCGGAAAGTTGCAATCAGCACCTAATAAATATATTTCTTTAAACCCCATATACACAGCAAGTTGAATAAGGGAGTGTGTAATACTATGCATGCCGTAAACAGTTCTATAACAATCGCCGCTAAACTTACACCAAAAGCTTTGTTTAAACCACCGATCATAAGTATGGTATGCTACATTTTCTGGAAACACATACCATCCTTTTTTTATATCACCGTGACGCTTGATTCTATCCGACACAAATACTTTAATTTGATTACCGCAATATTGTTCTATGTTAGATTTTAATTTCTTGTAAACTCCTAAATCATTACATCCATAAAATGTCGGTCTAAAGCTAGTCTTATCAGCAAGCAGGCAAATAGAATTCATTCCAAAAGTATATTCATCTCGAATTTTTTCTAAATCTTCTGTAGTCAAACTAGGACCCGTACAGATAATAAAGCAACGCTTTCCATCGTATTTTCCTTTTAATGCTTTTATATCACTATACTGATTTCCAAGTACCCCATGACATCTTAAAAATCCTGTAAATTCATACCAAGCATTAATAATAGCCATCATGATCCAGACAAATGCCTTAATCACAATCTCAAATAATTTATTCTTTCGCGCCAGATCAACAAGCTTTGTCATCATAATGTTCTATTTTCCTCTCTTCTTATAGACTATTGTAAAACTCAATATACTTCTTCTTCATGGCATCAGTATTATAAATCTCAAGGACATCCTGATAGGCTCTTTCAGGAAGTTCTTTAGGAAATTCCTTCATAGCCACTTTTATATGTTCAGCATACTCCTCCGCCTTATCACATACATACCCATTAATGCCATCATTGATAACACTCTTATTTCCCATTGTATTGCTGACGAGAATCAACTTTTTAATGTACATATTCTCAATAAGACTCATCGCAATGGCTTCACCAAGACTGCACAAAATAAATGCATCTGCACCTTTGGCCATTGCCAAAGCTTCCTTACGAGGTTTCCATCCCGTCACCTCAATATTGGGAGCGGTCAGCTCATTTTCAAGTTCTCCGTTACCAATCCAAATAAATCTCGCATCTGGTACTAGTTCAGCAATTCTATTAAAAAGCTGCGGCTGTTTCTGAACGCAGGCACGGCCAAGCGTAAAAACCGTGAACTTATCATTTTTTACAGGCTTAATACCGTCAAGTGATGCAGAAAGATCTGCAAGATTAACACCCGTTTCAACATAGGCTGTTCTCTTGGAGAATTTCTTTGCTTCTTCATCTTCACTTTCGCAACAGGTAAGTGTAAGTGCTCGATTTCCGAGAACCTTTTCTGCAAACTTATAGACTTTGCTCTTCTTCCCCGGCCCCATAAGAATATGTGCATATCCATGAGGTGTATACACAACAGTATTATTTTTTCCTTTATATGCAAGTCTACCTAAACCACCTGCTACCGAAGAATGCAGGTGAATCACATCTGGCTGAACATCTTTTTCAATCTGACGCAATTCCTTAATTGCTGCGATGTCACTCTTTAAATTGGTTAACCCCTTAATACCAACATTTTGCATTTCAATCAAATGCACTCTCTGATCCAAAAAATCTTTGTAATTCTTAGGGGTCTGAGGTCTGAGAGAATATGCAAGATAGACATCAAAATCATTCACCATATCGTTGCAGAGCTGAGATACGTAAGTAAATACGCCACCTCCAAAAGCTTCACAGACCATTAAAATCTTTTTCTTTGCCATTTTATTCTCCCAGCTCCTTCTCACATTTATCCAACACTGTTGCAATTACCTGATCCATATCGTAATACTTATACTCACCAAGACGACCGCCAAAAATCACCTTGTTTTCTTCATCTGCCAGCTGCTTATACTCAGAATAAAGCAAGCTATTCTTGGCATCGTTGACCGGATAATATGGCTCATCACCAGGTTTCCACTCGCTACTATACTCGCGGCTGATGATTGTTTTAGGCAGATCATTACCATTTTCATCCTTACCGAACTCAAACCATTTGTGTTCAATGATACGAGTCCACGGTGTTTCACAGTCGGTATAGTTCACTGCAGCATTTCCCTGGAAGTTTGGCTTATCCAAAGTTTCCGTTTCAAAGCGAACAGAACGATATTCCAGCGTCCCCAGCTTATAATCAAAATAAGCATCAATCGGTCCAGTGTATACAACCTTGTCAGCCAATGCATCCAACTCTGCCTTGTTCTCCAGATAGTCTGTGTTCAAACGAACCTCAATGCCATCCAGCAGATTTGCAGTCATCTTGGTATAGCCGCCAACAGGAATACCCTGATAAAGTGCGTTAAAGTAGTTGTTATCAAAGGTCAGACGAACCGGAAGACGTTTGATAATAAAGGATGGCAGCTCTTTGCAGTCACGTCCCCACTGCTTCTCAGTGTAGCCTTTGATAAGTTTCTCGTAGATGTCACGGCCGACAAGAGAAATGGCCTGCTCTTCAAGATTCTGTGGCTCACCAGTAATCTCCTTGCGCTGCTCTTCGATCTTGGCAGCGGCTTCTTCTGGTGTCACAACACCCCACATCTTATTAAATGTGTACATGTTGAACGGCAGGGAGTACAACTCGCCCTTGTAATTGGCTACAGGTGAGTTCGTAAAGCGATTGAACTCGGCATACTGTGTAATGTAGTTCCAGACTTTTTTGTTGTTAGTATGGAAAATGTGAGCACCATACTTATGGACGTTGATGCCCTCAATATTCTCGGTGTAAATGTTGCCGGCAATATTCGGGCGCTTGTCTACTACCAAAACAGACTTGCCATGTGCTTTAGCTTCATGTGCAAAAATCGACCCGTAAAGGCCAGAACCTACTACTAAATAATCAAATTTTTCCATAATGAACTCCTCCACCCCTCATCGGGTTAACATCTCATTTCTTCATCTATGTACACATCTGCTCTTCACAGATAGTATTTCTCTCTAATTTCCACTGTGTGATAACCACACTCGACTAAGTGTTTTCTTATGCTGTCGTATCCAATTACCCCAGAAATCAATGCTTTTCTCGATATTTCGTCTATTTTCCTACATATCTTTATCCAGACAGGTTCACTCAACAAAATCAGTTGCATCTTCTTCCGCATTTCTCCGGCGCATATTCATACGCCACACTCTCCGCCCTCTACATCAATGTGTTAATCTGTTGAGTAAACCCGTTTTTTCGCTTCTATTTTGCCAGATTTTCCCATTCTATCTTTTTGTAACAATCATACAAACAAGATCTTCATTCTTATTGCAACCTGCACAATGATTTATTCATTTTTTATGATGTCTACACGACAGAATATTAGTAATTTCCGTCCGTTACTCAACGCCACGCAGATAAATGCAGTTATCAGTATTAACAACCTACTGCACAAAACATGATTTTCAGAGTAAAATGTGGCGTATATTTATGCAAAAGTGCTTATATTTGTATGTATATTCAACTCCACCATAGACCATCAGACCTCAACTGATTTTGTTGAGTAGACATTGCCAGTTATATACATTCCGTTTGTAATGATACTTAACATATTTTTGTGACTTATGGCCTATTAAAACAGCATTTAGCCTTAGTCCAATAATATCATGTATATACTAGCTTATTTGCTCCAGTTTGTAAACATTATGAAGCAACTTTCTTCACAGAATGTCGAACTTTTTCCTATTTGTTTCTTTTATCATTACCATTATTTTACATAATCTCTATTCGCACAAAAAAAGGATTAGCAGCCTTTCGAAAATGACACGTTCCTAATCCCCTTTTATTTTCCTATCCTATTCCATTTCTTTCCTTCTCAAAATATCAAACCTATCCAATTCCACGCCAAGATCAATCCACAATTTCTGCTTCGGATGCGGCGCACTCTCCATCTGGTTCCCTTCATCATCCCAGATCCCCTTCACCGTAACGCAGACATTCTCCCCATCCGGTTTCATCACTTCAATCTCTTCCCCAACCGAAAACTTATTCCTCTGCTCAATCGCATATCTGCTTTTTTCATTCTTCTCCCCAACAATCCCCAGATACGTATACTCCTTCACATACGTATTACTATCATAAATCTGGCTCTCATGATCCGGCTTCCCATAGAAAAA
>ENA-OPUE01001670-OPUE01001670.1-human-gut-metagenome-genome-assembly--contig:-NODE-1670-length-12793-cov-3.869838_pt1 | contig 12793 bp, 9 predicted proteins | sample MGYA00241466_ERZ501924 | MGnify/ENA primary metagenome ERZ501924 (study PRJEB25962, sample SAMEA2042223) | human gut metagenome | biome: human gut; feature: human-associated habitat; material: faeces...
TGAGGTGAAAGCCGCCGGTGTACGGCGCGATGGTGGTGCCGAGGAAGTAGCGGTAGTTGTCCGGCTTGTTGAGGTCGGTGGCCGTGGCGATCTGCGCGTCAGGACGGAGCTTGAACTGGTAGAGTCCCGTGTCGGAGGCTATCCCGGAATACTTCCCGCTGAAGATCGCCCCGGTCGGGTAGCCTTCCACGTAGCGGTCCTTGGAGGTTATCCCGCTCTGGGAGACGGGCTTATATTCCAGAACCTTGGTGAAGTTGTAGGCGAAGTTGACGGCTGCCCCCAGGGTCCAGTCCTTTTTCTGGAGCAGTTTGCCGTTGACCGTGACCTCCACGCCGTTGTTCATGATGTCGGCGGCGTTGAAGTAGACATAGGTGAATCCTGTCGTGCTCTGGACGGGCGAGGATGTGACCACGTCCGTGCTGAGGCGGTAGTAATATTCAGTGTTCACCGTGAGCCGGTCCTTCCAGAGGCCGAAGTCCAGTCCCACCTTCGCGTCTTGGGTCTTCTCCCAGCCGAGGTCCGGGTTCGGGGCGGACGGGATCGTGCCGAGGTTGAAAGTCTCGTCGCCGAAGTAGCGGTACTGCTGCTGGAGGTACTGCATCACAAGCAGGTGGGAGGTGCTGGTGTTCACGTCGCCCGTGAAACCGTAGGCTGCCCTGAGGGTAGCGTGCGAGAGATTCGGAATGGCTTTCCTGACCCATTCCTCCTCGCCAAGGTGCCAGGCCGCTCCCGCGCTCCATGTCGGATTGAACTGCCTGTTGCTTCCGAAGTTGGAGCTGCCGTCGGTACGGAACGACGCGTTAAGGACGATCGTCTTTCCGAGATAGTAGTCCGCCGAGGCGTAGAACGAGGCGTAGCGGGTCTTGCTGAAATATTCCCCGTTGAGTTTCTCGACCTGCCTCACCCATTCGTCCTGCGGGCCGCTGACTGACGGCAGGGAAGTGGTGCCGGTCTTCGGATCGTAGTTGTAGCGCTTTGTGAAGATCGTGTTGGCGTCCGAGCCTCGGACTTCCGCTCCCGCCAGCACATTGACGGTGTGAAGTTCCCCGAAAGTCTTGTTGAAAGCGAAATGCCCACGGACTACATAGCTGTTCCTGTCGGTCCTGTTCTGGGAGATGCTTCCGTAGAGATTTGTCTGCGAGCGGTCGTCGCTTCCGAGCCTGTCCCGGAAGGCCGTATAAGTGTCCTTGTCCACGACCTTGTCGGTGGAGTTGTTTGCGAATGAATATGACGCCAGCCCGACGAAGTGCAGAGGCTCCAGAATCTTGAGATCCACCTGCGTCCTGAACGTTCCGTTCGTGTTTTTTGTGGAGCTGTAGTTTGAGTCCAGCTCGCGGAGGAGGCTGAATCCGTTCTTCGGCATCACCTGTTCGACTCCGCGTCCGTTGTAGTACCCGAGGGTGAACCAGGTGTTGTCGGCGGCGTAGGAACCGTCATCGTTGTACGCCTTCTCGTACGGATTGGAGAAGTAGGCGTAGTTGAACGGATCCACGCTTGAATATGGCATCCTGGATTCCTGCCTTGCGGCCTCCATTCCGATGTCGATGCGGACCCAGTCCACAGGCTTGAGGGTCATCTTCGAGTTGACATTGTACCTTCTGTAGCTGTTGTGTATCAGCATTCCGTCCTCGTCGTTGACTCCGAGAGCGACATAATATGTGCTCTTGTCCGAACCGCCGCTGAGGGAGAGATGGTGCCCCTGCGAGAAAGCGTTCCGGAACAGGAGATTGTACCAGTTGGTGTCGTTCTCCCTTAATGACGCTATGTATGCGTCCTGCGCCGCCGTGTCGCCTTTGAGTTTGGTGAAGCCCCCAAGCCCGGCCCTGATCTGACCTACGATTCCGACAACCGGATAGACCACAGTGTTGTCCGTCAGGGATTCCTCGTACTTGCTTGCCGAGAACTCGTTCCAAAGCTCGTCCTCCCAGGCCAGTTTCTCCGCCGAGTTCATCAGGTTGAGTGTCCTCTGCGGCTTGATCGAAAGAGTGAACGTGTTGTTGTAGTTGATCCTCATCCTTCCAGCCTCGCCTTTCTTCGTGGTCACGACGATGACACCGTTAGCCGCCCGGGAACCGTAGATGGCGGCCGCCGCGGCATCCTTGAGGATGGTGATGCTCTCGATGTCGTTAGGGTTGATGTTGCCGATGCCATTCACGAATATGTCATCGAAGCCTCCGGTGGCGAGCTGCTCGGAACTGAGGCTTGGCGAGTCACTTTGCATCGGGACTCCGTCCACAACCCAAAGTGGCTGGCTGGTCCCAGAGAGGTTGTTCGCGCCTCTGATCCGGATCCTTGACTGCGTTCCTGGCTGTCCGGAAGTCGCCGAGACGGCCACACCGGCGACCTCACCCTGCATCAGCGCATCGACTGACGAGATGGCCTTGGCCTCGAACTTATCTGAATTGATGACAGCCACGGAGCCAGTTATCCTTTTGACAGTTGTCTGCGCGTAACCCGTGACCACGACCTGATCCAGCTGCGTGCTCTCCCATTCCATCACGACAGTGATGCCGTCTGTCTTGCCGGGAACTATCTTATAGACAACGTCTTTCATCCCTACCGAGGAGAACAGCACGGATTCCGTTCCATCCGGAACCTTGAAACTGAATTTTCCGTCCAGATCCGAGGTCGTTCCCGTGGTCTTTTTCTGCATAGAGATTATCCCCGCCCCGATCACCGGAGCTCCGTCCGTGTCCACAACCTTTCCGGTAAGCAGTACGCTCTGCGCCGCCGCCGTCATCTGTGTCAGCAAGACGGCCGCGATCCAGACAATCCCGCATCTTTGAAGTTTGGATAGTAACTCGTTCATATCCTGTACTTTTGTTTAGACAAAATCCATTTCCGTCTTTACGAGACCTTGAATGGTGCAAGAAGGAAAATACAAATGTACAAAATTGTCGATAAATTCGTTAAGATGAATCAGATTTATAAAACATTGTTTTATGTAACATCCTTTACTATAAACATAAGTTTTTATGTAAATTTGTAGAGTATCGTCACGGTAGTGACACAAATGCTTGTCAAATATGGTTTGTGGGGTTTTATGAAATCGAATTTAACAAAATCAGTTGTTGCCCTGGCTGGATTCGCACTGCTTTATGTCCTGACACGCATCCCTTTGGTACATGTCGGTGAACGTGTCGTGTCGTGTGACAGTTATGCCGCGGCCGCTTTTTGACTCTCCCTTTCGCAAATCCAGAGCCACGCTTGGCGTTTACATTTTTTTACGGCTGATAAGTCACTGACGGAAAGAAGAAAAGAGTGAAATGAAAACGAACAGGATAACACTGCGGCCTTGGCAGGAAAGCGATGCCGAGGCGTTGTTCAAATATGCTTCCGATCCAGATGTCGGTCCGCGTGCTGGATGGCCGGTGCACAAGAGCCTCGAGGAAAGCCTTGATGTGATCAGGAATATATTCACAAATGACCACACTTGGGCGATCGAGCTGAATGAGACAGGTGAGGCGATCGGCTGTATTGGTTATTATCCGAGCGGCGAGAGCAACATCGGCATCGGCGAGGATGACGCCGAAATCGGCTACTGGGTGGCCAAACCATATTGGAACAAAGGAATATGTACGGAGGCCCTTCGCCTGATGATCGACTACTGCTTCAATGTTAAAGGTTTCCATACTCTCTGGTGTGATTATTTCGTTGATAACCCCGCTTCCGGCCGAGTCATGGAGAAATGCGGCTTCCAAGACACCGGCAAGATCAACTGGTGCAGCCAACTCTACCAGGGCGATGAGAGGCCAGTCAAAGTGATGCGGCTGGATCCGTGATTTATAATCGATTGATAGACAAGGAATAAAGCCGTTATCTTTAGTTGGCTCTAACTAAGGGTGATGAACTAATGGGTTGATTTACAGTTTATTGTGTATTACGGCGCTTTAAGCGGGTTAAAGAGCGTATAAAAAGAAACGACAGCGAAAAAATCAAAAGTCAAATTTTGGTAACGTGCAAAATTTGACTTTTGCCTTTTTTTCGCTGTCGCCTGCACATAAAACCGCTTTGCCTTTTCTACACTTTGTCACTTCGACAAGCTAAGTGACCAGTGTGTCTAAGTGCCAGGTGGTGATATGCCGCTACTCGTAGCGGATGGCCTCAATCGGGTCGAGGTTGGAGGCTTTGCGTGCCGGGTACCAACCGAAGAAGACACCGATAATGATGCCGAGCATCGTCAGGAATCCTCTGAACTTGTTGTTGCCCAGTGCTTTCAGGGCTATTCTGAATAGATTGGCGAAATTCATTGCAAAAATCTTTTATGAATATGTCAGCAGTCGTTCTCTGCCGGAAGCTTGGCGAGCGCCTGGGCACCGGCGGTCAGAGAGACGACCGTCAGGGCTGTGATAATGATGATAACGTACTTTTTCATATTCATTGATGATCAAAATCCGGTGGCGAAAGTAGTCGCGCGGTGGATTTTATTCAACTCAAATCGACGAACACCCGTTTTTCATCGACGAAAATGATTATATTTGTCTTTCAACCTTGGCGCGGAACTTCCAAGGTCCGGCCGCTGCTGGCCATTTAACACGAGAGTTAGTAATCAATGTATATGACAATGAAACTTTCAAATCTGATCAGAAAGACCGCCATCGCCGCGGCCTTGACCCTTGCTTCGGCCTCATTCGCCGGCGCGGAGTCCCGTTCCGACTGGAAGGCCCATTGGATCACTCATCCTTGGGTCCAGAGCACGACAAACACCTGGATTTCCTACCGAAAGGAAGTCAATGTGACAAAACGTCCGGACAAACTTATCGCCAGGATCGCGGTGGATTCAAAGTACTGGATGTGGATCAATGGCGAACTCGCTGTCTTCGAGGGTGGGCTCAAGCGTGGACCGTTCCCGAACGGAACCTATTACGACAAGGTTGACATCGCACCTTTCCTCAAGGAGGGCAACAACACGATCGCCATCCTGCTCTGGCACTTCGGAAAGCAGGGGTTCAGCCACAACAGCAGCGGTCAGGCGGCGCTGATCTTCGAGGCCATATCTCCTGAACTGAAGATCCTTTCCGACAAATCCTGGCTCTGCGTTCCTAACCCAGCCTACAGCAGCACGGACGCCCCGCATCCGAACTACCGTCTCCCGGAAAGCAACATCCGCTTCGACGCGCGCAAAGAGATGCAAGGTTGGAATATGCCTGGCTTTGACGTCCGCCGCAAGATGCACGGGGCCGACAATGTGGATGAGATGGCGTGGCCGGCGATGGGCGAGCTTGTCGAGCGCCCGATCCCGATGTGGAAGGATTACGGACTCAAGGAATATGTCTCTGTACGTCAATCCAATGACACCGTCTATTGCAAGCTGCCTTACAACGCCCAGATAACTCCATACCTCAAGGTCGAGGCGAACGGTGGCGAGATGGTCAGGATAATGACCGACAACTATCGTGGCGGCAGCGAGAACAATGTCCGCGCTGAGTACATTGCCCGCAAAGGTGTTCAGGAATATGAGAACCTCGGCTGGATGAACGGCCACGAGGTTTGGTACATCGTACCCTCGGGAGTGAAAGTCATTGATCTTAAGTACCGTGAGACTGGTTATGACACCGAGTTCTCTGGCTCGTTCGAGTGCGAGGATCCGTTCCTTAATGAACTTTGGAAACGCGCGGCGAGGACGCTTTACATCACAATGCGTGACACCTATATGGATTGTCCTGACCGTGAGCGCGCCCAGTGGTGGGGAGATGAGGTAAACGAACTGGGAGAGGCGTTCTACGCGTTGTCTCCGTCAGGCCAGCTGCTTGCCAGAAAGGGGATCCTTGAGCTGATGAACTGGCAGGAGGCGAACGGGGTGGTCTATTCTCCGGTGCCGGCCGGCAACCGTGTGATCGAGCTTCCGCTTCAGATGCTCGCTTCCGTGGGCTGGTACGGTTTCCACACTCAATACTGGTTCAGCGGCGACAGCACCTTCGTGGCCGAGGTCTATCCTAAGGTGCAGCGCTATCTGCTTGGAACCGGTCTTTGGGAATTCAAGGACAATGGTCTTCTGAACGTCCGTCAGGGCGACTGGAACTGGGGCGACTGGGGCGATGACATCGACACCGAGGTTCTGACGAACTGCTGGTATTACCTTGCCCTCAAGTCTCAAAAGGAGTTCGCACGCATTCTCGGCAAGCAGAGGGATGCGGAGACTATCGAAGCTTTGATGAAAAGAATCTCCGATGCGTTTGACGCGCAGTATTGGACCGGTTCCGCCTACCGTGACCCTAACTATAAAAAACAGACAGATGACCGCGCTCAGGCTATGGCCGTTGTCTCCGGTCTTGCCTCACCGGACAAGTATCCGGCTCTGTTCGAGACGCTTAAAAAGGAATATCACGCCAGTCCTTACATGGAAAAGTATGTCCTTGAGGCTCTCTTCAAGATGGGACACGCCGACTTCGCCATCGAAAGGATGAAGTCCCGCTACGCCAAGATGCTTAAGTATGACTATACGACCTTGTTCGAGGGTTGGGGAATCGGCAGCGAAGGCTTTGGCGGCGGCACGATCAACCACGCCTGGAGTGGAGGCCCGCTTACGATCCTGAGCCAGAAACTCTGCGGGATCGAGCCGACGGCTCCAGGCTTCCAGACTTTCGAAGTCAAGCCTCAGCTGGGAACTTTGAAGACCGCTTCCGCCGCTCTTGAGACCCATTACGGAATGATCCGCGTCTCAATCAGCAGGAAATCCGCCAAGGCGCATACAGCCTCGCTCACAATCGAGGTCCCGGAAGGCACAACGGCGACCGTCGCAGCTTCCAACGGCAAGCCTAAGTCTCTGGCCGCAGGGAAATATTCATTGAAAATCAAGGTTGACTGATGTCTGCACATCGTGATTTTGGTGCGGCCGTGAGCGCTGATGCTTGCGGCCGCATCTGGTTTCAAGGCTGGCTTTTGGCCGCATTGTTGACCAGAAAAACAATAAATTGAGCGCATCAAGAGCTGATTATATTGCCACGGAGTTGTGTAAGCGCGGAGTGGCTGTTGAAAATATAACAAAGGTCAGTCAAGGAGGTATTTCCAATTATGTACCCACTGAAGCTAACAGACATACCAAAGTTATGCTATATATGAAAATAGGAAAGTGTAAGATTCTTTTTGTTCAAATTGATTAGTTGAAAGTTAATTTGTAAAAAGAGAGTCTGTCCGTGATGAATCGGCCCTCTTGTTTAATTTTAGTCCAATTCAATGAATTTTCCTGGATTAAATGTCAGATGCTCATTGTGAAAGACATAACCCAATTGATTTGTGACACATTGAGTATTGCCAATTTTCATATCCACATTATAGTGTGAGTGTCCGTAAATCCAATACTCGATGTCGCAGCTTTGTATGTAGCCTTCTAATTCCACGGTAAAAGCCCCATTTGCCTTGCTATTTGCAAATTTGGGATGCTGCATAAGAAACGAAGGAACATGATGTGTCATAACGATTTTATGCTTTGCTCGACTTGCGATAACAGCGTTCTGGATAAACTCAACGCACCTTTCACATTCTTTGTTAAACTCGGCAAATGTCAATTTCTCTCCCTTATATAGGATTCTGCGAAAATCCGAGATGACGCTTTCTGTAAAATAGGCTTCTTGCAAAGGAATGTGGCCCCACAATGTGGAAACGATGATGTCAGTATCATCCAAATGTATGGTGTCGTTATAATAGCTATGTACATTATGACGTATTTCCAGACAATACCCGTTTGCAAGTGTAGCGATGTCGTAATATTTGTAAAATTCATGATTTCCCATACAGATAATTACCTGTCTGTTTCCGTTTCTCCGGCCGATAACCGGCTTCACGCACGAATTGCCAAAAGCGTTCACCGAAAGCCTCTGTCATATTCTCTACGATGACAATCATGTCAATATCATGTGTCGCACGTGGACGGACAACCGTTCCGGTCATTGCTATGTCGCAAGCCGTTCCTCCAATAACCACATAATTGTTAGTAAACTCCGCGAAAGCCTCGCAAAACTTTTCTAATCCTTCCATTGTATTTCTTTTATCATTCGTTCTACTTCTTTCTCAACACGGGGGTCTTCATCCGTTTTCAACGAAAGGGCAAGAGACAGGCGGTCAACCCTAGTTTTGTTTTCGTTTATATGTCCCACTGCCGGATATTTCCAAACCTCAATGATAACACGACCGTCATACACATTGGGATTGTCAAACACTTCCGATTCTCTCAATGACCTGTATTCCTTGTCTGTGAGCATAAACATTTTCTCCTTGTCCGGATTGAGCCATGAATAATGTGCCAAGGCATTTATTCCGCAAACCGGATATTCCACATTCGAGCGTATATCATCGCAATATATACGCTGAATCACTGGAGATTCGAGAAATTCCTGGGATTTAGTCCATAACTCTTCGCCTTTCAGTTCAAAATGAAGTATCTTTTTTCGTTGACCTTGTAGCCTTTTTTCCCCTAAACCCAAATCATCCAAGCAAGTAATTCCCAATGTTGTACTTTCGTATGAATAAGGTATCAAAGTTGAAATCTCCTTGGCCGAAAGTCCTTCAAGACTGCCCACTTGCAAGTGGTATAGCAGAATATATTGTGCTACCGCTGTAAGAACCGTTGCCTTTTTGCGATTACTTGTCTTTTCCAATGCAATAAGCATGGGTAAATAGGCATATTGATCAGACATGATGAAATAGACACCATTGTCTGTCAGTCTTTGCCGCTCGTATGTCGGTCCCGGTATCAGTATAAAAACTACTGGAAGTCCATACAAACCAGACATTCTCTCAGATGTGATTTGGCACTCTTTGGGTGTCGGGTTACCTTTCCGTGGTTTCAAGAATAATAATGGAGTGTTCTGATAGATACCGTCATAGAATGTATAGGACAATTTCTCACCGACAGTCAATCCCTTCAGATTTTCTTTTGGGCGAGGGCTAATTTGGATCTTTCGCTTTAGTATGGTTATTTCCTTTAATTCCATTTGCTCTATTTTAATGGTTCATTAAAACGTAGCAAAATTATAAATAAAATTCGATATAACAATGAGATACGATATATTTTTGATATCTTATCAAATCTATTCTGTTATAGCATGCAAGAATTGATATTTTTGTCCGTATAGAATTTCTTCGGTTTATCTTGTCGGTCCTATTTTCCTTTGCGAAGGTACTGCGGTGAGGGAACGCCAAGTACTACTATGCAGGTCGCTCCGCTAATGGCTTGGTGGACTTGACAACTACTTTTCCACAATTTCCACCAACCAAGTGAAAATTGGGTATTTCATCAACTCCTCTGCCATTTACTTGTCTTATCCCTCTGTTTCCACATTCTCTTGGTTGCACGTAAAATTCAGATCCCGACAAGAAAGCTGATAAAGGCTTAAAATAGAGGGAAAATAAAAAAATCCTTTGTCATTCTCTTTGAGAACAGCCACTTGAGCCTTGGCAGGAGTTCATTGCTAGAGGCATAACGAGGATCGCAAGGCAAAATATTAATAAACACTCCCTTGCGGTTACGGCCGAATGATGCGCTGATGCGGTAGTGACCACGCTGTAACCGGCTCCGGCACTTATCATGCCGACAGCCAGTCCGGTTTCAAGTAGTTGTTGGAGACGTAGTCATCCCTGTCCGTGTGCCAGACATCGCTTGACTCAAATCACCAGTGCCAGGACTTTTGTCCTGGCACTGGTGATTGAGATTAGTCCCAGCGCTAGCGCCAGGAGTGTGGATATTCTTGACTTTGGCATCATTTGTCAACCATGACCATCACCGGCGGGGCGAGAGGGATGAAATTGGCCTTGTCAACGGCGGCGCATTGAGCGGCGGCTCTGGTGACGGCCTCGGCGCTTCTTGCCGGAGCGTCGAACACCACGAATGTCTCGTAGTCGTAAGTCCATGCGTCACCCTCGGAGAACTTCATGATTTTCTTGTAGATGGCCTCACGTGACGGGGCGTTGAAACCTCCCGTGTTGTAGCGCATGATGCTGTTATCAGTCGGTCTATAGACTCCGTAAGGGTAGGTATAGCCACCTTCATAGACGTCAACCTTACCTGAATATCTTGAGTCGGAGATGAATTTTGACCAGAGGATGGTGTTCGGATCGGATGTCAGGTCCACATTCTCGTGAAATCCATAGGCGAAACCTTTCCATTTCTTCAGTTCTGAGACCTCGTCATCAGGAATTCTGCCCATGGAGTCATAGAAGTATTCATCCGCCAGTTTTCCGAATCCGTGGCCGCAGCCTTCGTGTCTGAGTGTCTGGGCGTACTCGTTTTCGTTGCGGCAGAGAGGAACGTAGCAGACAGCCTTGTTGTCGCTGAACATCCAGCATGTGCCGGCGTACTTTGCCTTGTTGACAATCACGAAGACGATTGTCTTCTTGAGGTTCACTGACGGCATCTTGTCCTGGACAAATCGGAACACAGCATCATGGTCGCCGCTGATGTAAGTGCCATCTCCGAATTGTGCCGAGAACTTGGTGTCGCCGCCTTCCTGAGTGATGATTCCGTTCTTCGAGACTGAACCGATCCTGTAGATGTTGAACCTGTTCATCGTGCTCCTGAACGGCTCCTCGGTGAAGAAAGCCTCCTTGCCAAGCTCGACGTACTTGTTGAAAAGATCCTGATCCTTGTCCGCGAACGCGTCTCCGACAAACACCACGTCGATTCCCTTGCCGACAGTCGCCGAATGAATCCTGGTCACCTGTCCGTCCTGACTGTAGTCAGATGATGTGTAGGTTTGGATTCTCTGCTTGACCGTCACCGTCAGAAACGAGTTGTTGGCATTCTTGAATATGATTTCGCCGCTTCTTGAGGAAGAAGTCGTGTTCGCGCTGACCGTGAATGTGTACACGCCTGAGTTATCGGACTTTTTGCTGATCCATTCTGGCTGCGAGTCAATCGAATAGCTTATGTTCGCCGTCACTGTCATCGTGATGTCCTGCTCGTAGCCGTCAATGTCGAACAGAGTCGGGGTGACTGTGAACACCTCGTCCTCACCGGGTTCGGTGCCTTTCACCACAATTTTTGTGGTTGATGGAATCTCTTTGTTATTGATTGCATCAATCTGCCCATCAAAGACGTACAGTGTCTCAAGTGGATTGCCTGAACAATAGAAATCAAACAGACTTGTCAACTCGGAAATGTCCATCTCTTTGATAAGGTTGTTATTTGCTTTCAATGTTTTGATTTCCGGACAGCAATTCACCGTAAGAGATGCGAGATTGTTATCATTTACATTCAATCTCTCCAGTTTTTTGTTATTACTGAGTTCAAGTTCGGAAATCTTGTTTTTATTACAGATTAAATGTTTTAGTTCAGGATTGTTTCCGAGGTCAATCTCGACTATGCTGTTGCCACTAATATTCAATTTAGTCAGCTTCTGATTATTGGTGACATCAATTGAAGTCAATTTGTTGTCGGAACATGTAATCCTTTCGAGTTTAAGGTTCTTGCTTACATCAATTGATTTGATCTGGTTATTGGTCAGATCGATATATTCAAGTTCTGGGTTGTTGCTGACATCAATGGAGGAGAGTCTGTTGTTATAGGCCTCGAACTCTATTAATTCTGTGTTCTTGCTGACATCAAGGCTGTTCAGGTTATTGCCTGCACAGCGTAATTGCTCGATTTTAGGGTTGTTTGTCACATCCAGGGATGTAAGCTGGTTGAAACCGCAGTAAAGTATTGTCAAGTTCACGTTTTTTGACACATCCAGGGTTTTCAGTTTTCCCTCCGGGTCTTCCTCTGGTTCAAAAAAACTCCACGGTCCTTCGCATCTTAGTTCTGTAAGATTGGCCATGTGCTCGATACCTGCCAGTGATTCGATGTCCTTGGTGCCGACTATTATTTTCGTGATGGCAAGCGCTTCCTCCTTGCTGATTTCACCGTCACCGTCAGTGTCGAAGTTGGCGACCAGATAAGCCTTGAAGTTAGCGTCCGCGAAGATGATGTTCTCCTTACTGTCAATCTTGCATTCGAAGGCCTCGATAGGGTAGAGTACCGAGCGGTCAAGGGTTATGTCAGATTTGAGAGTCTTGACAACGTCTCCTTTGTCTGTGGCGATTGTGAGCGTGAAGCCGCCGGGATATATCTGCGCCGGAACCACAAAATGGAAATCGGTCGGCTGAGCGGACAGTTTCACGTCCGGACAATCAAGTTTTACGGATGGCTTGGAGTTGTCGTCCATCTCCAGTTTTGTCGAATTGACATTGATGACAGCCTTGCCAGAGGCTTTGACACCGGCACTGTTCGGGGTGAAAGTGATTGACTTGACTGTCGCGTCTCCAAACATATGAACCTTCAGAACCGAGCACAGGTTTCTGAACGAAAATGTCTCGTCGCCGTAGATTCCGAGCATAGGATAGGCGCCGAGCGGGATGTTTCCGCTGACATATTCCTGAACTTCAGGCAGTCCGACTTCGATAGTCGCCCCAGTCCTGCTGATCCCGATTGACAAAGGATAGACGGCCACAAGATCTTCCGAGTTTCCATACCCCTCGAATACGCCTTTGTTGGTGTTCTCTCCGGATTTGAGGATGTAGCGACATGCTAAATCTCCGGAAAAGACCATTATCTGATCTCCGGATGACCAGACCGTCTTGTAGACTCCGTTCGCATCCGGACCATTCAATGATGTCCTTGTGTCTGGCTGCACTATCACCGCGTTGATGGTGCGTGCCTCGGAGCCGCGCTCTTCTGTCTCATTGCAGGCTACAGAAACCGCCATCGATGACAGAACCAGGATATTCGTGAATATATTCAATAACTTCATTTTTCAGCTATGTTTAGTAAATGTTAAAAAATAACCTGCTTCATTTTGGGGGCTCTCTTATGCGGCCA
>ENA-OPUE01001677-OPUE01001677.1-human-gut-metagenome-genome-assembly--contig:-NODE-1677-length-12733-cov-4.237025_pt1 | contig 12733 bp, 11 predicted proteins | sample MGYA00241466_ERZ501924 | MGnify/ENA primary metagenome ERZ501924 (study PRJEB25962, sample SAMEA2042223) | human gut metagenome | biome: human gut; feature: human-associated habitat; material: faeces...
GGGGAGTTAAATGCCCTCCAGCTCAACCAGAGCCGCCGCATTGGAGATAGCCTCCGCCAGCTCAGGGGTCATCTTGCCCTGCTCGGTGATGGAGTTTGTTATCTCTTCCCTGCGCTTGTCCAGATTTCTCAGATATGTAAGGCGCTCGGAAATAAGCCTGATAGTCTGGTCATCGAGAGTGCCGTGATATTCCTTTCTGTATCGTGCGATAAAGGGAACGGTGCAGCCGCTGTCCAGAAAGTTTATGATGTTGTCTATGTATTCCTGCTTTACGTTAAATTCGTTGTGAAGCTGTACGTTTATCTCCAATTTGTTACCTCCAAATCAAATTCCCGACAGGTCAAAATCGGGAGTGTATTCCTCCTTGGCAGAGGAACGTTCCTGCATAAATCCGTCAAATCCCAGCTCTGCCGCCACCTGAGCCACCTTTTCATATTCATAGGTGGATATGCGCCTGTTTATTTCCTTGTGTTCGCAGCTTTTGTAAAACGGCGTGTACTGGCTCATCAGACTGAGCAGATAGCTGTCCTTCGGGTACATTTCGGCAATGGTGCGCAGTATCTTTTCGGAATCCTTTCTGTGGGAGGGCAGCACCATGTGGCGGATAATAACACCGCTTTTCATCAGTCCGTTTTCGTCATAAACAGGTTTGCCCGCAATTTCTATCATTTTGCCGATGGCCGCCGAAGCATATGAAAAATAATCCTTTGCAGCAGAGTATTTTTCCGATATCTCACTGTCATAATACTTGAAGTCGGGCATGAAGATATCCACATACGCTCTCAGCATTTCTATAGTTTCGGGCAGCTCATAGCCTCCGCTGTTGTATGCCACGGGAATATTCAGCCTGCCCTTGCATAGATCCAGAGCCTCGATGACCTGGGGAACATAATGGGTGGCGCTTACCAGATTTATGTTGTGCGCACCCTTGTCCTGAAGCTCCAGAAATATCTCGGCAAGGCGGCTTACCGATATTTCTTTGCCGAAATTTTCGGCGGATATCCTGTAATTCTGGCAGAAGCAGCATTTAAGGCTGCAGCCCGAAAAGAACACCGTGCCCGAACCTCTTGTGCCCGAAATGCACGGCTCCTCCCACATATGCAGATACGCTTTTGCAAGCCTCGGGAGAGCTCCGCCGCCGCAGAATCCCACAGTTTTTGTCCTGTCGGCTCCGCAGCGGCGGGGGCAAAGCTCGCAGCTCTTTAAAATATCATTCATAGCGGTGTGCGATAACATCTGTGAGGACGATATCATGAGTGAGATATTCCTCCTTCACTTCAAACTCTTCCGAGTAATCGGTTGACAGATATTTCTTATTGTCGTCCGCAAAAACGGTCACTATAGTGCTGTCCTTTCCAAGCTTCTCCTGCGCAAGGATACAGCCCAGCATATTTGCGCCCGAGGAAATTCCTACGCCTATGCCAAATTTGCGTGAGAGCATCTGAGCCATTATGATAGAGTCTATGTCGTCCACGGAAACAACAGCGTCAGTCTCGTCAAGCTTCAGTATATCGGGGATAAATTCATCGGAAATGCCCTGGATACGGTGCTTGCCGACCCTGTAGCCTGTGGAAAGAGTGGGGGAGTTAAGGGGTTCCAGAGGGAATACCTTGCAGTCGGCATTGTCTTTCCTAAGCCGTCTGCCGATGCCCATTACAGTTCCGCCTGTGCCCACACCTGCCACGATCCCGTCCGCTTTAAGTCCCATAGCCGCCAGCTGACGGGATATTTCCTCACCTGTGTAGAGATAATGGGTTTCGGTGTTGTCCTCATTGGAGAACTGACGGGGGAGAAATACTCCGCCGCCCTCCGCAAGCTTTTCCGTCATGGCGATAGAGCCTAAGAAGCCGCCCTCCTCACGGGATACCAGCCGAACCTCCGCACCGAAGCTCTTCATCAGATTTATGCGCTCGGCGCTCATCCAGTCGGGCATATAAATGACTACCTTGTGACCAAGATAGCTGCCCATAGCGGAAAAGGCAATGCCTGTGTTTCCGCTGGTGGCTTCCGCAATTATGTCGTCAGGGGCGATCTCACCCTTTTCATAAGCTTTCTTCATGATGTGAAAAGCAACTCTGTCCTTGATGCTTCCCGAAAGATTAAAGTATTCGGCTTTGGCAAAAATGCGCCTCGGCTCGCCCTTGTAGGTGAAATGGATCTCCAGCAGGGGAGTCTTGCCGATCATTCCCGATATTTTGTCAAAACGGCTTTCATAGACTGTGTTCATATAGTAAAGACCTCACAAATCACAATACAATTACATTCTGTCAAATGCCTGCTTGATGTCGGCAATGATGTCGTCAACATTTTCAAGGCCTACAGAGAAGCGGATAAGTCCGCCGTCGATGCCTGCTGCCACAAGCTGCTCATCGCTGAGCTGACGGTGTGTTGCAGAAGCGGGGTGAAGAACGCAGGTGCGGATATCGGCAACGTGTACCTCGTTGGAAGCAAGCTCCAGTTTATCCATGAACTTTACAGCCTCGCTTCTTCCGCCCTTGATGGAGAAGGAGATTACACCGCTGGTTCCGTTGGGGAGATACTTCTTGGCACGGTCGTGGTACTTATCTGTCTCAAGACCGGGGTAGGAAACGGATATCACCTTGTCGCAGCTCTGGAAGAACTTAGCCACCTTCATTGCGTTGGAGCAGTAAACGGGCATACGTACAGCCAGTGTTTCAAGTCCCAGATTGAGCAGGAAAGATGAGTGAGCAGCAGGATAGCAGCCAAAGTCTCTCATGAGCTGCATTCTTGCCTTTGTGATGTAGGGCACAGGGTACTGCTTGGTGTAAACAGTGCCGTGATAGCTCTCGTCAGGCTCGGAGAGACAAGGAAATTTGCCGTTGTCCCAGTTGAACTTGCCGCTGTCAACAATAACGCCGCCTACCTGAACAGCGTGGCCGTCCATATATTTTGAGGTGGAGTGAATAACGATATCAGCGCCCCATTCGATAGGTCTGCAAAGAACGGGAGTAGCAAAGGTGTTGTCAACGATAAGGGGAACATTGTGCGCATGAGCGGCCTTTGCCCACATCTCAATGTCAAATACGGTGAGAGCGGGGTTTGCGATAGTCTCGCCGAAAACACACTTGGTGTTGGGCTTGAAAGCGGCATTCAGCTCTTCTTCGGTGGCATTTACATCTACCCAGATGCACTCAATGCCCATTTTTTTGAGGGTGAAGCCGAAAAGGTTGATAGTTCCGCCGTAAATGGAAGAGGAAGCAATGAAGCTGTCTCCTGCCTCGCAGATGTTCAGGATAGACAGCAGGGAAGCCGCCTGACCGCTGGAGGTGCACATTGCAGCTGCGCCGCCTTCAAGAGCAGCTATCTTCTTTTCAACAGCATCGGTGGTGGGGTTCTCAAAGCGGGAGTAGATAAGGCTCAGTGTGGGATCGTCAAAAACGTCCGCAACGGAGTTGGTGGAATCATATACATATGTAGTGCTCTGAACGATAGGCATAACTCTGGGTTCGCCGTTCTTGGGGGTGTAGCCTGCGTGCAGGCATTTGGTTTCAAGCTTTGCGTTTTTTTTCATTTCTTTCAAGGTAGTGACCTCCTGTATAATATAATGCCGTCCCTGCGGTATTTTGTGATAGACATATCCTTAATAGTATATCATATTTTGGGGGATTAGTCAATGATGAGAGATCTATTATTTTTAGAACCTGTCTTCATAAGAAATGTGTGCGCATATGCTTGTGAAGACGGGTTCTTATATTTGGCTTATCATTATATGCAGTTATGAAGTAAGGCTTTATCAAAAAACAACCTCCATTGATATAATACAACTACGGCATGGAAGCTGTAGAAATAAAATCAATGGAGGTCAATCAAATGAGCGTTAAATGCTCAGGTGTATAATGTGGAAAATTGCAGGCGGAATACGGAGTTTTGGCAAAAAATCATTTTATTTGCGTGTCGATTTTGATAAGCACTTCAACAAATCTCTGCATACATTCGATACTGCCTGTGGAAACACGCACCCAGCCTTTTAGTATGCCCTTAGAATAGTCTCTTATAAGTATTCCATGCTCTTTGGCGGCTGAAACAATATCGGTTGATGGCTTGTTGGGCATAAATAAAACATAATTTCCTTCTTTGGAAATAACCTTATATCCGAGTTCGCTCAGCTTTGATGTAAGGTATTCACGCCCTGTTTTTTCAATCTCCTGAAGCTTTTCTATCATGTCCTGACGTTTGATAAGCTCTTCCGCAAAGAGAATAGCAACATTGCTCACATTGAATGTTGATTCTGCGTTTTCTATGTAATGAATAAGCTGTTTATTGCCGGAAACATATCCGATCCTGAGTCCTGCACAGGAAAACAGCTTTGAAAAAGTCCTTAACACCAGAAGATTGTCATATTCATTTATGAGTGGCATAAAAGTATTTGGATAGAAATAATGATAGGCTTCATCAACAACTGTTACAGCGCCGACAGATGCTGCCTTTTCGATTATTGCCCTTGCGTCAGCGTCATTCCAGCAAGCACCTATTGGGCTGTTGGGGTTGAGCAGTATTACCAACCCTGTGTTCTCTGTTATCAGATCTAAAGCCTTGTCAACAGATAAACTGTAATCCTCATTGTATTCAGCCATGACATGACCCATTCCGAACATTTTTGAATATACATCGTACATTTCAAATGTCGGAGTAACGGTAAGCAGTTCTTTTCCCTGTTCACCGAAACACTGGAAAATCAACCGCATAGCTTCATCCGAGCCGCAAGTTATGGAGATACACTCAGCGGGAATATTATTATGTTCTGATAACAGCTTTGCTAATCTGTCCTTTTCAGGGTATGAAGCAATAAATTCAGGTGTGATTTTCTTTTTTATTTCTTCCACAAAGTCTGCGGGAAGTCCCTCAGGATTTTCGTTCATATCAAGGCGAAGATAATCCTTGCGTTCATCGTGGAATTTAACTCTATAAAGATTTTTTATATTTTCATTAACATAGTACATAAATACAACTTACCTTTCCAGAATGGTGTACCATCTGTCCGTCTCACTGAAGCTTGCTTCGTTGTTAAGGTGGGGCAGATAGTCCTGCTTAACGATCCTGAACCCTGCGTTCTTAAAGACCTCATAGTAAGCGTTATATTCGGAAGGGGTGCGGTATATAACGTCATAAGTGGTTTTGAGCGCATCTGAGGGACATTCGTCAAGGGTAAGTCTGGTTTCAACAGCAACGGTTTCTGTCAGATACATTATGCAGTGCTCGTCGAGAAGGTCGATAAGTCCCGCTATGCAGTCTTTCAGATCAGCATCATTTATGTACATACAAACTCCGCCGATTACTACACGGTCAAATTTCCTTTGGAGCTTTTCGCTGCTTCGCCTGCACGCTTCCTGAAAAGAAACGTTTATGAAATCATAGTCGGCATTTTCAAAAGAACATCTCTGCTGAGCGATCTTTATCATTTCGCCCGAAAAGTCCGTTCCGAGATAATAGCCTGCCTCGGGGATAATGGATTCAGCCCATCTTCCTATTCCGCATCCGATATCCAGTACAGAAGAGCTTTTATTAACTTTGAGCTGAGGAAGGATAAAGGTCTTCTCAAAAGTGTTCCAATCTACTGCGTGCTGCGGGTCCTGATCTCCGAGAAGCACAGCTACATAAGGGCTGGACATATTGCCGATGTTCTTGGCTCTTTGGTCATAAAAGTTTTTGGTGTTGTCCGTGTCGATATCGTGCTTTTCTTCATATATTCTGTGGCTGCTCATTTGGCATAGTTCCTTTCGATTTTATGTAAGACAGTATTCTTTCGTAATCATCAAAATAATCTATCTCTGACCAGAATCTGCCATCTACATCTATAGTGTGAATGTCGGTATTGTCGGTGAAGGAATACAGTACATTTTCCCACCAGAGTGAGTGCTGACCGCTGTCCACAAGTGACCTCATTCTGTCAACGAAATCTGCACAGAAGGATTTTTTTATCTTGCAGATGCCCACGTATTCACAGGTCCTTTTCTCTAAAGGAAGATCCTTTCCGTACTCTATAATGCAGCCATTGCCTGTGGTAGCGAAAAAGTAGTCGCCGACCTCGGTTCTGGTTTTGTCTATTACCATTACAGCGTCGTAATTGCTGCTCAGTACAAGATCAAGAATCTCTCTTGAAAAGTAAACATCGGCATTGAGAATGATCGTGTCATCATTTATTTGCTCAGCGGCAAACCAAAGACTTGCTATGCTGTTTGTTATATCATAAAATGGGTTTACGTAGTATGTAACATCTAAGCCTTCAAGAGCAGCATATATGTGTTCTTTCTGATAACCTACACAAACGACGCATTCTATGCCTACACTTTGCAAAAGAACGACTGTTCTTCTGATAAGAGGTGTTCCGTCAATGGGCAGGGTGGATTTGGGGATGTTTTCTACCATTCTTGATATTCTTGTTCCACGGCCGGCAGCCAGTAAGATTGCTTTCAAGATCTATCACTCCAATTTTTTATTAAGTGTGCTTTAAGCTGTCATTTTAAGCAGAAGCATTATGTTATATTTTATTATACTACATCTATACATAAATAGTCAATATATAAGGAAGCAGATTTGTTATGACACACTAAAAAATTTTTTATCCAAGAAAGTAGCTTCAATACGTGATTTTTCGTCCCTCAGAAAAATAATTTGAGAAAATTCAAAAAAAATTGCAAAAAACGCTTGACAAACCTGAAAGCATCTGCTATAATATAAAAGTCGCTGAGAGATACGACAGAAAACAACAAGAAAACCAGTATGGAGAAGTCGCCTAGCCCGGTTTATGGCGCACGACTGGAACTCGTGTATGCGTTAATAGCGCATCGAGGGTTCGAATCCCTCCTTCTCCGCCAATGGCTCCTGCAAGATCCTTGCAGGAGCTTTTGTTTTGTATGATATCCGCAGAACTGTTATGATAATAGTCCTGCGGATTTTTTTGCCTTTGCAAATTTTAATAAGAAATGTAATGTTTTGAAATTTATTGCCAAAAACGCTTGCAATCAAAACTACACTGTGTTATAATATGAATAAAAACACAACTGTTGCTTTGATAAATGTGTATATTATGACGTAATAAACTGCGTAACTACAGCTTTTGCCTGATATATGCGTTGACAAACAACTAAAAATTATCAAGAGGCGATGTTATTGGAGTACATAGCACATAAGGCAGATGACGGCAGGGAGCAGTCAGTAAAAAATCATCTTGAAGATGTTGCGAAGCTGGCCGAAAAATATGCCGCAGGATTTCTCGGTTCAGCCGCTTATACAGGAGGGCTTACGCACGACATCGGAAAATATACGTTGGCTTTCCAGAAGCGGATAAACGGCGGCGCAAGAACTGAGCACGCTGTTCAGGGTGCGGCAGAATGTGCAAGGATTTTTGGCCGCAATCCGCTGACGCCCTTGCTGCAATACTGTATCGCAGGTCATCATTCGGGGCTTCCGGACGGCGGTGCAAGTGCGGACGGACCTGATTCACCCACTTTGCAGGGACGGCTCAGCCGTGCAAAAAAGCTTGAAAGCGGTGAGGCGTATAAAAATGAGATAACAATTTCCGCCCCTGATGATTCACAGATCATCGCCTGCATGAATGAGATTATGCACAGTTCCCTGAGTGACAAAGAGAAAAATCGTGAGTACATGGAGTTATATGCTTTTATGACCAGATATGTTTTCTCGTGCCTTACCGATGCGGATTTCATTGATACCGAGACTTTCTGCGATATGCAGGCAGAACGAGGCATGACAGGCGATTTTGAGGAGGCTCTCAGACGCCTTGACGCTCATATGTCAGGCTTTAAGGCGGATACCAAGGTCAGGACCGCCAGAAGAGAGCTGCAGCATCAGGCGTATGAGCTGGCGCAAAACGGTTCATCTGTTGAGCTGCTGAATATGCCCACAGGCAGCGGAAAAACGCTGTGCAGTCTTAAAATTGCCCTTGAAAAGGCTGTTAAAGACGGCAAAAAGCGCATTATATATGTAATACCTTACACAAGCATAATCGAGCAGACGGCAGAAGAATTTGAGAAAATTCTGGGTGACAGCGTTGAGATACTCCAGCACCATTCCAACTTTTCCTTTGACGTTGATAAGGACAACAAAAACGATAAATATGATGAAAATGATCTCACTGTCTTGAAAATGAAGCATACCGCCGAAAATTGGGACGCCAAGCTTATAATCACTACCAGCGTCCAGTTTTTTCAGTCATTGTATCATTATAAGGGCAGCAGACTGAGAAAGCTCCATAACCTGGCAGACAGCGTGATAATATTCGATGAGATACATCTGCTGCCGATAAAATATCTTCAGCCATGTATCCGTGCAGTGGGGTACATCACAAAGTATCTGAGAAGCACAGCTATATTTCTGTCAGCGACAATGCCCGATTATACGGGGCTTTTCGGCAGATACCTTGGAAACGATTTTACTCAGCTTATTACAGACAAGACCCATTTTGCGGACTTTAAAAAGTGTCAATATATAGACCTTGGCAAAACATCTTTTGAAAATGTGGTAATGAAGGCCTCCGAAAGTATGAGCAGCCTTATAATAGTAAACACAAGGGCGGAGGCTCAGCAGGTGTATAAAATGCTGAGCGGCGTAAAGTACCATCTTTCGACATATATGATACCCGAGCACCGTTCTGCGGTCATTAAAAAGATACGTCAGCACCTTGAAGATATTGCGGATAACGTGACCGATGAGAAGCTGACGGTAGTTTCCACATCGCTTGTTGAAGCAGGCGTTGACTTCGATTTTCAGACAGTTTTCCGTGAGCTTGCAGGGCTTGACAGCATTTTGCAGGCAGGCGGACGATGCAACCGTGAGGGCAGCCGCTCCGATGGCTGCGTTTATATTTTTGATGCAGATGACACACCCCATAAAAATGATGGTGATTTTGACACACGCAGGAATATAACTAAAAAACTGCTTGAAAAATTTAGCGACATTACAGCACCTGAGTGTATAGAAACTTATTTTTCAAGGCTTTTTGAAGATTATGATGAGCTGATCCAAAAGAACAGCATTGATGAATGCAGCACCGGTAAGAACTTTATGTCAATACCTTTCCGAAAATATGCCGAAAGTTTTCAGCTGATAAATGATGATGACAGCATTGCAGTAGTGGTCGAGTATGACGAAAATGCTTCCAAGCTTATCGCCAGACTGAGAGCGGGTGATATGAAGGTCAAGCGCAAGCTGCAGCATTACAGTGTTCCTGTCCCCAAAAAATATATTAATGAGCTGATGAAAAGCGGACTTATAAGCGAGTGCAATGGCGTGTGCCTGCTTACAAACAAAAAATATTATACTGATGAAATGGGTCTTGACATAAATACTGATCTGGATGCACAGAACATTGTATGATAATAAACAGAGACCCTGCGGACTACGCAGCAGCCCGCAGGGTCTCATCTCTACCGTTTGTGTGATAGAATACTTATACATTTCTACTCACTGCACAAAGTACAGACTATCTATGTTTATTATAATACAAATGTCTAAAAAAAGCAATGTAAATTTATGTAAAATAACTATTGAATTTTGCGTATTGCTGTTATATAATTTAATCAAGGTCAGCGACTTGATATAATACATATACGAGCTTAACACAAAAGGAGCGATCTAAATTGAGTTTCGGAATCAAAATAATAGTTGAAGGCGATTATGCCTGCTTTACCGATCCTGCTTCAAAGGTGGAGAGAGTGAGCTACAAAGTTCCCACGCCCGGAGCAGTGGAGGGTATTCTTAAATGCGTTTATTGGAAGCCTGCAATACGCTATGTGGTTGATGAATTGGTCGTGTTCAACCCCATAACCTATGTGAATATCCGCAGGAATGAGCTGAAAGAGAAGGTATCCTATCAGGCGGTAAAGCAGCAGATGAACGGCAGGGGAGACCCGATAATGTATGCCTCCGAACAGAGGACGCAAAGGTCGGCAATGGTGCTGAGGAACGTGAAATACGGCATATCGGCGCATTTTGAGCTGACGGGGCTTAAATCCGACCATGCGGACGAGGGCGAGGAGAAGCATTACAATATTCTTCTGCGCAGGCTGAGGAACGGTCAGTGCTTCAGACAGCCGGTGCTTGGCAACAGGGAGTTTTCTGTCAGAAAGATAGAGCTTGTTGACAGCTTCGACTATTCTCAGGTATCGGACGAGCTTATGGGTGATGAGGATCTGGGCATCATGCTCTATAAGATGAATTTCAGGGACGGCGGCAAGCCGCTGAACGGTAACTGGGACAAGCCTGTTTTCAGTGATGCGGCTGATGCGGTTTACTATCACCCTCATATTGTGAATGGTGTTATTGATGTGAAGAAGTACAGGGAGGAGGGACTTAAATGCTGATAAGGTCACTGTGCGATTATTATGATATTCAATCAGCACGTGGCGAAGCTGCCTCGGACATTATGTCCGAGCAGCCCGTCCACTGGATGGTAATGCTTACTCCCGACGGCAGGGTGGCCGACATTATAGATAAGCGTATTGAAGAATCTGTTCCTCAGAAGAACGGCAAGGTCAAGATCGTTAAGAAGCCTATTGTGGTTTCTCTGCCCAAAAGGACACAGAAAACGGGAATTGACGCAAATATTATCGAGCACAGACCGCTGTATATTTTCGGACTTAATTATGATGCAAAAATCGGTCTTACGCCCGATGACAAGACCGGTAAGGCAAGAAAATCCCATGAAGCATTTGTAAAGAAAAATCTTGAGTTTTTTGACGGCATTGACTCGGAGATCGCAAGAGCATATGTTAATTTTATAAAGAACTGGGTCCCCGAGAATGAAACGGAAAATGAGCAGCTGAAAAAGCTGGGCAAGGAATATCAGGGAAGCTACTATATTTTTGCTCTTGACGGCAGACCTGAATGCAAGCTCCATAAAGATAAAGCTGTGCTTGCCAAGTATGAAGAGCTTATGGCAAAGGCTGCGGCAGAGACTGCTGAAAGCGATGACGGCATTATGATGTGCCCCATAGAAGGGGAAAGGCTTCGTGCCGCAAGAATACACGACAAAATAAAGGGCATAAAGGGAGGCAACTCCGTAGGTGCAGTGCTTGTAAATTTCAACAGCTCTGCGTTTGAGTCATACGGAAAGAGCCAGTCAATGAACAGCGGCATTTCCGAAAAGGCAATGAAAAAATACACATCGTCTCTCAATAAGCTGCTTGCCGACCCCATGCACCATATTTATTCCGATGATATGACAGTCGTTTTCTTTGCGATGAAGCATGATGATAAGGCTGAATGCGATTTGTTTAACGGCTACCTGAACAGCAGTAATGCAGTTACCGAAGATTCGACAAAAGCCGATGTCAAGGCAGTGTCGGAAAATATTTATCATAAGGGACAGACGGGAAATGCTCAGGCACTTGACGACGATGTTGATAACGGAGTTGACTTTTTTGTTGCAGGCTTCACGCCAAACAGCTCACGTATCTGCCAGAAGTTTATGGTAAGGAACAAATTCGGAAAAATAATCGACAACGTAAAGCAGCATCAGCAGGATATGGCTATTTGCGGTTCAAACGGCGAGATACCTTTGTGGAGAATAAACAATGAGCTGGTTTCGCCCAAGGCGTCAGCACGTAAGAAAAAGGATAACGATGAATCCGGAGCAGCTAAAGGGTCTGATCTTCCGATATCGCCCACGTTGCAGTCAGATATGTTTCAGGCAATTCTCAACGGAACAAATTACCCATATACTCTGCTTGAAACTGTTGTGCGCAGGGTTTGCACCGACAGTGATACCGATAGCAATAATAAAATAAAAATAAATGAAGTCCGTGCAGGGCTTATCAAGGCATTTATAAACAGAAAAGCAAGACTTAACGGAGATAAGGAGGAAATCACCATGTCACTTGATAAAGAAAACAAAAATCCCGCATATCTTTGCGGCAGGCTTTTTGCCGTGCTTGAAAAGATACAGCTTGAAGCCACAGATGTAAAGCTCAACCGTACTATCAAGGACGCATATTTTTCATCGGCATCATCAAGACCTGCGCTTATAATGCCAAGGCTTATTGACCTTTCCAACTATCATTTGAGAAAGCTCAAGGAGGGAAGAGCAATAGACTTTTCAAAACTCATCAACGAGATAATGGGAAAAATCAAAGATAGTTTGCCGACAAATCTTTCGATTATGGAAAAGGGGAAGTTTCAGTTAGGATATTTTCAGCAGAATAAAGATTTTTTCGCTGAACAAAACAAAAATGAAGAACCCGAAACAGTAAATGAATAATAAAGGAGAATGGGGAGTTGCAACTAATATTGAAGGATTTTCATTTGCGGTGGCAACGGAAAATCAAGAACCAATTGTTTATCTTACAAAAAATAAAGATGGAAAATGTATTCATGAAGTTGCAAGTCAAGAATGGCTTGATCATTATATGAAAACAAGGATGGCACCTTTAGAGGAAAAATAGTATGGAAGAAGAAATTATAAAAAAAATAGATATGCTTTCTTTAAGAATGATTGAGGATATTAAAACGATTGTAAAAATGCCAAGTGTTGAAGGAACTTTTCAACAAGGGGCACCTTTTGGTAAAGATATTGCTTTAACACTTGACAAGGTTTTAGAAATTGCTCAATCTTTAGGGTTTGAAACAAAAAATTTAGATCATTATATAGGATATGCACAATATGGTAAAGGTGAAGATTATATTGGCATTATTGGACATTTAGATGTTGTACCTACAGGTTTAGGTTGGAAACATCCCCCATTTAGTGCGTATG
>ENA-OPUE01001678-OPUE01001678.1-human-gut-metagenome-genome-assembly--contig:-NODE-1678-length-12732-cov-20.502169_pt1 | contig 12732 bp, 8 predicted proteins | sample MGYA00241466_ERZ501924 | MGnify/ENA primary metagenome ERZ501924 (study PRJEB25962, sample SAMEA2042223) | human gut metagenome | biome: human gut; feature: human-associated habitat; material: faeces...
GCTTATTACCGAGAAAGTTGTTTGGACTTCTCAGCTTTCAGCTCGGCGTTGGCTGTCTGCCTATCTTCATTGAGTGAACACAATTTGATACACAGTCTTGAGAGCCGCTACAAATATACGGCTTTTTTCTCAAAAACGAGCAAAATTTTCTTTTAATTCTTATCAGATTCGTTTGTGTTTAACATTTGGAAGTCACATAATATCGTATTAATATGTATTTAAAGAGAAAAATCTGGAATTGTTAAAAAGCAAGCAACGACAATTAAAGTAAAATGAGCAAGAAAATATAGCATTAGTAAATTCTCTCCATCAATTTGTTGATCATACTTCTAATATACCTACTATATTAGCAAAGGTAAGAGGCAATGCCTTGATGGTATTTGACGTTTGGTGCGAAAAGGGTCTATACGCCATTTTTCATCGTGGCATATAGACCCTATCCGTTTTTTATGGTGTTGCCACCTTCATCTCCATACCAACGCTTGGTTTACACAAATTACTCATTGCATAAAGTGGAATTACATCTATGTGACGAATGGCATCCTGGGATTCTTTATCAACATACTCAAACTCTCCGAAATTCTCTAGGGATGTACGAACAGCATGATGAAGAGCTTTCTTTCTCATGAATAGCCATAAGCTTTGCATGCTACCTCGGGTAGTAGCTTTCACTTCTATCGGTAAAACCACACCATCCTTGGCTTCCAGATAATCAATCTCAGCATTGGTCCCTCTTGACAAATTCTGCCAATAATACATTTCTGCCTTCTGGAAACAGTCGTGGTTCTTGACGAGTTCCAAACCAGCGAACATTTCTGATGCAGCACCTTTATTGACGAAATCAACATCCGAAGCTAAAAGTACATTGGCAGGAGGAGTGCCCAACATGGTTTGCATCAATCCCAAATCCAAGAAAAGATATTTCCTGTAGCTGTCATTCTCTTCAGCTCCAAGTGGAACGCCATTTCCATCACTATGGGTCACCGGCTTTATGAGTCCAGCCAGTGTCAATAAATGAAGTGCATCTTTGATGATCGAAGAATGAACATCATCGGCCACCTGCCTATAGACAAACTTACTGCCAGCCTGCAAGGCAACGGAACGCAATACCTTTCTCAATAAAGCTGGAGATACACGCGACTTGTACTTGGCAAAATCATCCTGATAGGTATCCAGAATATCATTATGAACATGAGCGCATTCCATGTAACTGTTTGTCTCTATCCATTCTGTAACTGCGGCAGGCATACCACCTACCAGATAGAAAGTCTTCAACTGCTCCACCAGTTTGTTATGAACGGCCTCTGGAAGCGGAGATGAGGGCGAAGCCTGCTGCTTGTAACTTACCGTGGTATCCAGTCCCTGTGCCATGAGAAATTCATCAAAGGAAAATGGGTACATGTAGAGTGAGCGTATTCGCCCCACTCCAAAGGAAGGCAGTTCCTCTAAGGTAAATTCCAACAAAGAGCCAGCAGCGATGACATGCAGTTCCGGATAATCCTCTTTGAAATAACGGAGCGACATGATTGCTTCCTGGCTAACCTGTATCTCGTCTATGAAGAGCAGTGTTTCACCAGGTATTACTGGGATTCCGGTAGTGGCACTTATACCTTCGCACGTTCTATGCACATCAATATCCTTAGAAAAGAGTCCTTTTATGGATGGCTGGCTCTCCAGATTGATCTCTACAAAGTACTTGAATTCTTTACCCAAGTGGCGCACTGCAGAAGATTTTCCTACTTGTCTGGCACCACGTATCAGCAGCGGCTTTCTTCTTTGAGAAGCCTTCCACTCCATGAGTTTTTTATCTATATTTCGCTTGTAATATGTCATTTTATGTAATTCGTTGATTTTCAGTGCAAAGATACAATATTTATCCAAAAGTCAAGGCAAACAACAGTTAATTTTATCCAAAAGTCAAGGCTAAAATGACGGTTTTTTATCCAAAAGTCAAGGCAAACGCCGCTGCAATGGGAAAGATTCTATTAAATATGGAGATGGCGGATTACTAATTTGCTGCTACGTTGGGGGGCTGCGGCAGGACGCCTGGCGGACTTGCGTTCTTGAAAAATTAAGAAAGGGTGCGTCATGGACTTATGACACACCCTCACTTATTATAAATATCTAGAAATTTACTTCTTCTTATAAGTAACAACTACCTTGTTAGCGAAGATTGACTGAGCACTGGAAATAACAGAACCTGTGGTCTGCATGGTCAATGTGTTGTTCGCAAAAGAACTCTCGATACCTGCAGTAACTGAGGTTTCTGCACCATTTTCATCCTGCTCAGCTGCAATCAGCTGACTTGGAACATAGGTAGATACCTTCACGTTGCGGTTGAGAAGGAAGCCCAGGAACAAATCCTCACGTGTCTGCATCCAACCAAAGGCATTCAGCAGATAAAGAGGCTCTATAGTATTAGGACAGGTGCGGATGCTCTTGTCTGTTGTCAACCCATTGGCAAAACTCATGGTATAAGCAGACAGGTTGCCATCTGTATAGGTGTTCAGGAGATTTGCATCATCATTATCTGCTGCACCATTCTTCTTTACGCTTACAAGATAACCATCTGTATCGTAGTTCCAGGTATAAGCAACTTCATCACCATACATATCGTAACCTGTGCTGCTGATGATGCGGCCCTGATCGTCGATGGTATAAACGAATGGTGCTCCTGAGAACAAACTCATAGTTGTAATGGTCTTACCGCTGTATTCGAAAGCCCACTCTACACCACCATTAGAAGAAAGTGCCTTCAAGGAACCATCTTCGTTATAGGCGAAGTTCACAATCAGTGTGCCGTCAGCAAGACCCAACATCGGAGCATACATATTGAGCATCGCATTATCTGTAACGGTGATGCTCTCTACCTGGCGCTGCTGGAAGGCATATACCTTACCCAACTCCCAGGAAGCACTGCCACGAACCAGAGATACGGCATACTCGCCTTCTGCCAAATCAGCAGGAACGGTGAACTTTACGCCATCGGCTGTAACAGTGGCATCGATGGTCTTGTCGCCCACTACAATCTTGTCGCCCTGGGCAAAGCCGATACCGGCGAAGGTTACCTCCTGGCCAAGACCCATTTCTGATGGCAATGACAGGGTTGAGATTGGGTTGTCGGCTGCAAGAAGATTCATGCTGCCCAAGGTGAAGCTGTCGTTAGCTACCTTCAAAACTACGTTTACCTTACCTGGTGTCAGAGTGTAAGGGATGGTGAAGGTTGCACCATTGCTTGTCATCTTGGCATTGGTGTTAACTTCTGTACCCTGCTCTGGCTGCAGGTAAAGTGTCTGGCCAGAAGCGAAGCCGCTGCCCTGAACGGTTACCTCGGCACCAATCTTCGCAGAAGTTGGAACCACTGCATTGCTCACTGGGTTGCTAGGACCATCGTCGTCTGACGAACATGCTGAGAATGTGATGATGGCACAAAGCATCAGCATCATGGAAATCAATTTTTTCATAATCATTGGTTTTAATTAATGAATAAAATATATATATTTAAACTCTCATTTTTGGTTGAATCTTTGAAGCTTTTGCCCTTACAGGGCGTGTGGGTACCGGCTGGCTATTCAATAAAGATTGTAATCCCGTCAGGCGTCCCGGCGGATTTGAAATCCGCCGTAAAAAAAGGTTCGACCTATAAAAACGGGGGATTTGGAATCTCCCAATCTTTCGACTGCATTCTTGCTTGCTGCGGATTTCAAATCCGCAGAGCCTAAATAGGTTAGGACATTTTTTAACGCCGGATTGCAAATCCTGCGGAACGCCTGGCGGGCTTGCGTTCTTGATTTTATACTACAGTCCTGGCTGGCTGTTCAATATCTTCTCGGTATCCTCGCTGGATGGGCGTGTCATATCCGGATTCACGATTCTGCCGTTTGGATCGAGGAGAATGAAGCGAGGAATGCCGCTGATGCGGTAGTCGCTCTGGAACTTGGTGCCCTTGCCGATGTAAAGCTGGGTGCCGCTCAGGGCACCGCTCTTTACACGGGCTGTCCACTTCGCCTTGTCCTGATCTATCGACAAGCCCACGAACACGATGTTTCTGCCCTTGAACTTCTCCTCCAACTTCTTGAGGTGTGGCAACTCCTTCTGGCATGGACCGCACCAGGTGGCCCACATATCTATATATACATACTTGCCACGGAAATCGCGCAGCGTCATCTCCTTGCCGTTTACATCCACACCCTTGAACATAGGCGATGGACGGCCCACGGCTGCCTTGTCCCACTTGGCACATGCCTGCTTGAAGATGGCGTTGAGACGTGGCGAGGTTACGTAGGTGTAATAGAGGTTCTGAAGATCGGTGATGTTCTCCACGCCATTGCCCTCTACGTAGGTGAAGGCCAGGAAGTGAATCAGGGACTCACGAACCTTCTCGCTCTGGATGTTCTCGCCGATGTAGCTCATCTCTGCCACTACCTTTGGATAATACTGGCGGATGTTCTTGCCTGCCTCATCGAAGATATGTGCCGCCTCTATCATGAAGTTGCGGTACTCGTCGATGTCGGCAAGATCATCATCCTCCTTCACATACTGGCGAAGGGTATCGTAATACTCCTTGCCCAATACCATCGTGGTGTCCTGGGTGAGATAGGTATGGCTCACCGGATACATCAGCATCATGTTGGCATAGAAGTAGGTGATTCGGCCTTCCTCCATCTTCAGGAACTTGTCGTCGGCTGCAAACTTGCGTGCCTTCAGCAGGCGCTTCATCGATGCCATCTTCTTATCTACGGTGGACTTGAACTCGCCCCATGGCTGGGTATAAGCCTCGTTAGGCAAGCCGGTTAACTGAATCTTGTTCAAGTAATCCACAGCCTTCTCGTTACCGCCCTTTACGGCAAAGGTATTGTCGAAATCGTTGGCATCGAAGGAGATGTTCATCTCGTCGCCCTTCTGGAGATAGACTACCTTGAACTTCTCGCCATAATATACGTTGGCATAGAGGGCATCCATGCCGTCGAGCTGCACCGTGGCCTTGCCGTCGGTGAGCGCAAACTCGTTTACACTCATGTGGTAAACCAGTACCACATTGTTCAGCACCGCATTCCTGACATCAAACTTCACCGTGATGCCGTCTGCGGCGTGCATGTTCACTGCTGCCAGCAGGAACAGAAGCAATGATACTATCTTATTCTTCATCTTGTTTTCTTTCTTTTAAAACTTATCTTTTTCAATTTTCGCAAGTAATCTACGATATTAGTTGGTACGTTCGCGATAGGTGGCATCCACTATCTTGCCGAAGCCGGAATAGCTGGTTGGGGTTACCTTAGAGAAGTCGCCCTCTGATTTCATGCCGTCGTAGATGCGGAGGGTGCCGGAACCCTTGCCGTTCTCTGTGCCCACGATGAGATCGTAGTCATTGGCCGATGCCGAATTCTGATAGAAGTTGAACTTCATCATCGTGATGGTCTCGCCGCTGAAGCTGAACTGTCGCTCTGCCTTCAATGGCTTCTCTGAGAGATTCACCCGGTAAGCCGTGCCACCCACTGCATAATACATATAGTTTTTCAGCGAACTGAAGGCGAAGCAGGAAGCCTTGGCGATGTCGGTGCAGTCGCTCAGGTCGCCATAGTAGGCCTTGCCCAAGGCGAAGGTGCAGTCGGCATAGCAGAGCATATCGCCCAGCTGAATGCCATAGAGTTCATACTTCCTGCCGCTGCGGAGCACGGTATAGGTGATGCCCATCTTGGCATTTCCCGGGTCGTACTTGGTATTCTCCATATAAACGAAGTCCATGCCGGTAGGGTAGTCGGCAAAGGCATTGCCCGTTACCATCTCAGAACCCTTATAGCCTGTGGCAATCTCTTCCATCTCCTTCATGGTGTGATAGGAGGCATCAGAAAGCGACAATCCTGGCAGGAACGGACAGCACGACATGAAGCACTTGTTTACATCATCATAAAGCAGATAGATGGATGCATAAGAGGCGGCTCCGATGTTGGCTCCCACGGCTGGGGCAAGCACCGGCTGCTTGTTCACGGCAGCGAAGAGGCCCTGGATTCCCATGTTGGAAGCGGAGTAGGCATAGCCGTCGCTCACGATCATTCTCATCATGCCGCTCTGGTCGCATACCATGCCCTGCGGATGCAGCTCCTGCTGCTTTGCCACCTCGTACTTGAAGGCGTAGTCTTTCTGCCACATGAAACTGTTTTTGGAAAGACGGGTGGCGCCATCGGCGGTGAAGAGATAGAATGGGGAGTCTGAATATCCGCTGTTGGGCGCATACTGGATGCGATAAGGATGATCCAGCTCCGGCATTCCGGTGGTCTTGAGGATGTCGAGATAGGTTTTGCCCGTAATCTTCGATACGATGTCGAGACGGGTCTTGCCATCCACATCGCAAAGCACCATCCAGCCCACTGAAGAGGTATCGCTCACGGTGAGCGCATAGCTCTGTCGCCAGAACAATCCGGTCTTCTTTTCGGTGGCGGTGAAGAAGAGGGTGTATTCTCCGGCAGGAAGCGTCATTTCCTGCAAGAGATGTTTTTCGTTGCCCAGCACGGTTACCTCGTTGTCGCCCGCCTTGTTGATTACCTTCCACTCGTAGGTGTAGGCATCGAGGTCGGTGATGTTGTCGCCCAGGGATGGGTCGAGGTCGATGTTGGCATGAGTGAGCACCGAGATGTTCTCAGGCACGCCCGTGATAGTTGGCTCATTGAGGCTGTGGTAATCGTAGTTGCCCTCGTCCTGAGAGCAGCCGGCGAACACCGTGGCCATCAGCAGAGCCGCAGCCCATATTTTATAATTTCTCATAATTCTTAAAGTTTTTCTATTTTATTCGCCATAGAATTTCTACTCTACGGAATATCTACTCGCCATAGAATGCCAGCGCATTGCCCTGTGCATCGAAGGCATCGGTATCGTATGCCTTGCCACTGTTGCGAAGCTTCTGCTGCTCCTTCACGTAGCTCTGCATCTCGGAACTCACGTAGCTCTGCATGGCAAGCGTCATCTTCGAATCGTCGTTGAAATCGGCTGGATCCAGGTCAAGAACCTTGCAGGCCAACTCAAACTTCTGCTGGGTGAAGGCACCGAGCAGATCCGTCTTCCATGCCTTTGGGGCAGTGGTAAACTGGTCGGAGAAGATGATCTTGTACTGCAGCGTGGTCACCAAATCGCCATTGGCGTTGGTTTCCTCGGTAACAGGCAGGGTGAAGAATGCATTAGGCTGCAGACTTACCTGGATGTGCTTCTGCTGTGATTTCAGGATAGCGGTACGCTTCAGGGTAATCATATACTCCAGCGTGGTTTCGCCCGCAGGCATCTCAGCCTTCTCAGGCAGAACGTAATCAATGCCTTCCCTGGCATCCTCCGAACTTACCGTGAGGGCTATCTCGCGGGGCTGGTCGGAAGGACGGCCTACCAGCTGAATCTTCACAGGCACCTGCATCTCGTCGCCCTTCTCGTAAACAAAGGTTACGTTGGTGCTATCCTGCAGGATATTGGTGTTGGTGCGATTGTTGAGGTAAACGCCGTTAATATCCTGGAACACATCCGGTTCCTGCTCGCTGCACGAACCGAGCAGGAAGGCTGCCATCGCTCCAAACAAAAGAGTCTTTATCTGATATTTCATAATTCTTCTGTATTTAATTTTCTGTCTCAGAATCTGGCAGTGGTACCACGAAGATGAGGTCGCTTGCCTTTGGATTCTTGTTCTTGTTGGAAGAGGTGATGATGTCGCAGTTCATTCGCTTGTAGAGATAGAACAGCTGGCCCTCGCCATACAGCTCTCTGATATACTCGTACTTCAGCAAGTCGGGAGTCAGGGTCTGCAGGTTGGCCACACCGCGGTTTCTGCGCAGGGCATTCACATACTGCAGGCCGTTAGCCAGGTTGTCGCTCTGGCTCTCTGCGGCAATCAGGAACATCTCGCCTAGCCTTATCATCGGAATCGTCGTGTTCTGAATGCTTCCATTGGCCACCATGTCGCTATACTTGTAGAAATAGCGGTTGCTGCCCGTAGCAATCCAGTTGGCACGATAGCGGTAGTCGTCCTGGTAACCGCCCGTGGTGGCTGCTCCGCCATACACGATGTTGCTCATCAGGTTGTCGTCCATGCGGAACACATAGTTTGGCAAACGGGATGGGTCGAAGAAGTTCTTGTGGATGGTTCCTCTACTGGTGTTGGTGAGGGCGAAGATAACCTCCGACGAGAAGATGCGGTCTGGGTCGGCCGGTGAACCGGTTACGAGACTCTTATCCACGAACGGGAAGATGCCCTGGTCGGCAGTCTTGATTACATCGGTGGCATACTTGAAGGCATCGGCCTTGTCGCCCATGTAGAGATAGGCACGTGCCAGGAGTGCCTCCACGGCATAATAATTCATGCGGAGGGCACGATAGCGCATAAAATTGCTGGTGCCATCCTGCGAACCGCTCATCAGGGTTCCCTCGGTCTTCACCGGGTCGTTGGCAAGCAGGGTGCGCGCCTCTTCCAAATCAGCCACTACCTTCTCAGCCACCTCCTTGGCGGTGAGGATAGGTTCAGGCGAATTGGTCTGCTTATTATAATAAGGTATCGCCTTCTTGTCGCTGTCCTTGGCATAAACCGGACCAAAGAGGCGGAGCATGTCGAAATGGAGCATGGCACGCAAGGCCATCGCCTCGCCCTTGATGGCGTAGTAGTTGCCGCCAGTGAAGAGATTCTGGTTGCCATCGATGGTCTCCAGAATCTTGTTGCAGTTCAGAATCAGGGCGTATGCCTTGTTCCAGGTCTGGTCTAACCGATTGCGCCAATACTCTGTGGCATACTGATATGACGCCAGGTCCTTGTAGTTGCCCCAAACGCTGTTGTCGCTGCCGATGGTATAGGCACCGCCCATCACCTCGATCATCTCAACCGAGAGGGCCTGACCATAGAGTGCCTCGCTGTTGAGGTCGATATAAACGCCATTGAGCATTTTCTGATAGCCTTCTTCCGACTTGAGAAGCTCGCCCTCCGAAATCTGGTCGTAAGGCTTTACCTCCAGCCAGCTGTCGCACGAAACCATCAGCGTGCTGCAGGCTATGATCATTGAATATATTATCTTTTTCATTTCTTGCTTTTTAGAATGTTGCACCTATTGAGAATGACACGATACGGGCAAACGGATAGTCGATGCCTCGCTCAGCCTTTACGGTTGACCAACGGAAGATGTCGTTCATGTTGGCCTGAACGGAAAGGGCCTGCATGCCCAACTTCTTGGCGATGTTGAGCGGGAACTCGTAACCCAGGTTGATAGACTCGCAGGTGAGGGTGTTCTCATCCATCACGAAGCGCGAAGACTTGTCGGTCTTCTGCACCATCGAGATGCCCTTGAACTGGGCATTGCGGTTGCTGATGCTCCAGCGGTCGTAGAGGGCACGGCGGTCCTGGTTGTTATATACGTCGGCTGTGCCGATGTTCTCCACCTTGTCGAAGAGCGAACTGTTGAAGAGCTGGCCGCCATACTGATAGCGGAAGAAGCAGCTGAACGAGAAGCCCTTGTAATAGAAGGTGGTTCCCAGCAGGCCTTCTACATCCGGCTCTGTATCGCCACATACCACCTCATCGCTGGCATCGTAGGTGAACGAATAGGTTCCGTCGCGCTTGATGAAAAGCTCCTTACCCGTGGCTGGGTCGATGCCCGCTGAGCGTACAGCCCAGATGGCGGTAGGACTTCCACCGTCGTAATAGCGGGTGGTGTTGTGAAGACCGGTCTTGCCGCTCTCGTTCAAGGCGCTGAAGGCATTGCCGATGTTGGCATACTTCGACTTGGAGTGGGTGGCGCTCACGGAGATGTTCCAGTTGATGCGCTCGTGCGGCATATAGATAGGCGAGAACTTGACGGTGGCTTCCCAACCGTTGGTCTTCTGCTTGCCGGCGTTCAATGCCTCGCTGGTTACACCCATGGAACCTGGGGTGGTGATGATGGCGAGCAACGGGTCGGTGTTCTTGATGTAGTAATCAAGCGTCAGGTTCAGACGGTTGCCCAGAGTGGTGATATCGGCACCCACATTGTAGTTGATGGTCTCCTGCCAAGCCAGGTCGTTATTGCCTAAACCATTGATTACAACACCCGTACCAAACACGTTGGTCATCAAACTGTTAAACATATAGGTGGTGTAAGCCTGATAAGCCGAGAAATTCTGGTTTCCAGGGTTACCCACAGAGGCACGCAGCTTCAGCATCTGGAAGATATCATTCTCCTGCATCCACTGCTCGTTGTGGATATTCCAACCCAAACCCACAGACCAGGTGGTGCGGAAACGGTTGTCGGTACCAAACATGGAGGCACCGTCGTTACGCAGGTTGAAATCCAGCAGATAGCGGTTGTCGTAGGCATATCCGCCGTTGAGATAGAAGCTAGATGCATGCTTGATGTTCTCCCGATAACTTGGCTTGCCACCGGTAGGGTAGTTGTTGGCAAAGGATGGTGCCGCAAACTGATCGTCGGTGAAACCGGTAGCCGAATAGCCGTTGGTCTTGCTGGTAGTATTGTTGAAGTTGAAGCCCAGCACGGCATTGATCTGATGCTTTTCGGCTATCAGCTTACCGTAAGTGGCAGAAAGGTCGCCCTCGTAGTAGAGATACTTCTGCAGACTGTGCTTGAAGAGTCCCTTCTGGGTAGCCTCCTTATCATCGAAATCGGTATGCTCAGGCGAGAGGCGCTGGTCCTGGGTATCATCATACTTGGTGATACCAAACTTGGCACGCACGCGGAGCTCTTCGGTGGCAAACCACTCGGCGATGAAGTTGTTGGTAAAGCCGAAACGCTGTCCATTGTCGTAGTTGTTGAGATGAGCATTCCAGAGCGGATTCGAAACAGGATTATCGTTCAATCCATCTTCAGGATAATAGAGATACTTGTTGATCTTGCCATCTGCACCATACTTCTTGTAGTAAGGGTTGGCCTGCGCATATTCTGCGAAACTCACCGTAGGGTTGTTGGTCTCCAGATAGTCGATGGAGAGCTTGTTGCTGAACTGGAACTTGCCGGTGCGGTAGATGAGGTCGAGGTTTCCGCCCAGGGTCTGACGGTCGGAACCCTTCATCACGCCATTCACCTTTCCATAGTTCAATCCCAAACCATATCTCACGTTGCCCTCGCCACCCTCGGCATATACATTGTGCTTGTGGGTAAAGCCGGTGCGCAGCGGCACGCTGAGCCAATAGGTGTTCACACCCTGCTCTATGTCGCGGAGGCGGGAATTATAGAGATTATCCAACTTAATCTGGTTGAAAGGATCGCTGGCATTATCCTTATATACGCCAGCCAGTTTTTCGAACTCCAGCTTCTCGCGGGCATTCATCAGGTTGTAATCAGAAAGGTCGGCGAAGTCCATGCTGTAGTCTCCCTTGTAGGAAATCTGCAGCTTACCCTTAACAGGCGCCTTGGTCTCGATGACCACCACGCCATTGGCCGCCTTGGAACCGTAGATGGCTGTGGATGCGGCATCCTTGAGCAGGGTAACCGATGCCACTCTGTTCATATTGAGGTTCATCACGGTTTCCAGGGTTGTCTCGAAACCGTCGAGGATAAAGAGCGGCTGGTTAGGGTCGGAACCGTATTCCTCCTTCAGTCCCGCCACGCTCGACTTGCCGCGGATTTCCACATCCGGCATCTTGTTAGGGTTGGAACCAGAGAGGGCATTGTCCATGATCTTGAACGAAGGGTCCAGGGTCTTCAAGCTCTGGAGCACGTTCTGTGCGCCCACGCTCTTGAGTTCATCGCCCTTGAAGGTAGCCGAAGAACCGGTGAAGCTCTCCTTCTTGCGTCGATAGACACCGGTAACCACCACGTCCTTGATACTCTGAGCTTCCGACTTCAGCATGATGCGAGCAAAGTCGGCCTGGTTGCTACCTGTATATCGGATTACCGTTTTTTTATAGCCGATAAATGACAGTACGATGTTGCATTCCTTCTTGACAGGCAAGGAGAAATGACCGTCGATATCCGTTGTTACTGCGTTAGTAGTACCTTCGATGGCCACGGTAACGCCAATCATCGGCTCGTGGTCACCGCCATCAAATACCTTACCCTCAACAAATCCTTGCTTCACGGTAAGTTCTGTCTGTGCAATTGTCTCTCCGTTAACGTTCTGCGCACATGCAGAGTGAAAGAATGGAGGTGTGAGACAACAACTCAGCAAAATCCAGCGGCAAGCACTTGGAGTTAAATCGTTTATTTGCATAAAGTTACAATCTAAATTGATTATTCTCGTTTTAATATTACTTTTGTTGCTGCAAAGATAACACTTTTTTAGTGATAATTGCCATTTTTACAGTTAAAATAACAATGTATGCTGCAATATTTTACAATGGTGCCCGAATTTTTATCAAAAAGGTAGCTATCTGTATCATAATGTTTAAACAAAACTAGTTGCTCATAGCATGCCTTCTCGTTGTTTTATGTATATAGTTATTGGAGTAACCAATACACTATCTGGTATAAATGTGGCCTTGTTTATATTGCATTTATCTTTTATTTTTTTTCTTGAAACAACAAAATATTTACGACTATCACCTTCTGCCTTAATAGTATCTATAGTTAAACCATATTTATACAACAATTTGTTCATTTTCTCATAAAGGGGAGTATTACATAAGGTATGATCTACAGCATGGCAATAGTCAACATAATAATCAAAAGAATGGTCGTCTATTTTTTTTGCATCCAATAGAGCGTAATCAGCAAACACGAAAGTATCTGATCATAGCGCTCAAACAGTACCGCTTGTATCACTCAAATGATACCGCTTCAT
>ENA-OPUE01001693-OPUE01001693.1-human-gut-metagenome-genome-assembly--contig:-NODE-1693-length-12656-cov-7.772399_pt1 | contig 12656 bp, 10 predicted proteins | sample MGYA00241466_ERZ501924 | MGnify/ENA primary metagenome ERZ501924 (study PRJEB25962, sample SAMEA2042223) | human gut metagenome | biome: human gut; feature: human-associated habitat; material: faeces...
AGAAAAACATTCCAGTGGAATGTTTTTCGTAGGGAACCCTCGCAGGGGGTTCCCTAAAAGACAAATTCTGACTAAAACCTTGAACTTGATAATTTTTTAGAAATTATTATGAAATAATATCTATAATCGAACTCATGTTAAAACTAAGGGGCGAATCAAATGTATGATGAATTGAAAAAAGCCATAGATGAAAGCAAAAGTATAGTTTTCTTTGGTGGAGCCGGAGTTTCCACTGAGAGCGGTATTCCCGATTTCAGAAGTGTTGACGGACTCTATAACCAAAAATATAAATTTCCACCCGAAACAATTCTAAGCCATACTTTCTTTATGCGTAACACTAAGGATTTCTATGATTTTTATAGAGAAAAAATGCTCTGTCTTGATGTCAAACCAAACAAAGCACATCTTGCCCTTACGAAACTTGAAAAAGAAGGCAAGTTAAAAGGCATAGTTACTCAAAATATAGATGGACTTCATCAGGCGGCAGGCTCTAAAAATGTATATGAACTTCATGGTTCTGTTTTAAGAAACTACTGTATGAAGTGCCATAAATTTTATCCAGCAGAATATATTGCTGAAAGTACTGGTGTTCCACACTGTACTTGTGGTGGTATAATTAAGCCCGATGTTGTTTTATATGAAGAAGGTCTTAACGACCGTACCATAAATGAATCTGTAAAGCTTATTGCTAATTGTGATATGCTTATCATTGGCGGAACTTCGCTTAATGTTTATCCTGCGGCTGGTTTAATTCAGTATTTCAATGGAAAATACCTTGTGCTTATAAATAAATCTGAAACACCTGTTGACCGCAAGGCTGATATAGTCATACACGATTCTATAGGTAAGGTTTTAAGTAATGTTATTGAATAATTTATTGTAAATTTAAAGGGAACGAAAATATTTTCGTTCCCTTTTTTAGCTAATAAATTTTCCTAAAAATAAAATCGGTGGACTTAGTCCACCGATTAAGAATCAAAGAGATGTTAAGGGTTTTGCCCTTAAAACCCACGAGGGACTCCGTCCCTCGACCCTGCGAGCAGCTTTCACCAGCAAAGCTGGTGTAGAAAAGGCTCGAGCGAAACTTCTAAGTGTCTAAGGGAATTTTATTCACGCGGCGGAATTAACTACCGAATACACTTCCCAAATATGGAGGTATATAATGAGAGAAGCACAATGGAAAGATTATGAGCTTATAGATTGCTCTTGTGGAGAAAGACTTGAAAGATGGGGCGATATTATTCTTATTCGTCCTGACCCTCAGGTTATCTTCAATACTGAAAAAACAAATCCGCTTTGGCGACAGGCACACGCAAGATACCACCGCTCAAATACTGGCGGTGGTGCGTGGCAAACCTACAAGTCTATTCCAAAGCAATGGGAGATTAAATATAAAGGTCTTACTTTCGGCATAAAACCTATGGGCTTTAAGCATACAGGTATCTTCCCCGAACAGGCTGTAAACTGGGATTTCGCTATAAATAAAATTAAATCAGCAAAAAGACCTGTAAAAATTCTGAATATGTTTGCATATACTGGTGCGGCAACTCTTGCTTGTCTTTCAGCTGGTGCGTCCGTATGCCATGTTGACGCATCTAAGGGTATGGTACAGTGGGCAAAGGAAAATGCTGTAAAAAGCGGTCTTGCGGATAAGCCTGTTCGTTGGCTTGTTGATGACTGCGTTAAGTTTGTACAGCGTGAGCAAAGGCGTGGAAATAAGTATGACGGCATAATTATGGACCCTCCAAGCTATGGCAGAGGTCCGGGTGGAGAAGTATGGAAGCTCGAAGAACAGCTTTATTCTCTTGTTGAACTTTGTATGCCGATTCTTAGTGATGATGCACTTTTCTTTATTCTTAATTCATATACAACAGGTCTTTCACCTGCGGTTATGGAATATCTTCTCGGTGTAATGCTTAAAAAGCGTTTTGGCGGTAAGGTTTCAAGCTCGGAAATCGGACTTCATGTCACAGAATCAGGTATGACACTTCCTTGCGGAAGTACAGCTATCTGGGAAAAGTAAGTTATGAATAAGCTTATCGAAGTAAAAAATATTTTTTATAAATATCCTGCCGATGAGGAGGACACCGAAAATAAACAGACAGATGTTTTAAGAGGAATTTCGCTTGATATAGACGAGGGAGAATTTATTGCCATTCTCGGACACAACGGTTCAGGAAAATCCACGCTTGCAAGAATGTTGAACGGACTTATACTTCCCGATAATGGAACTGTACTTGTAGACGGAATGGACACTGCAGACGACGAACATATCTTTGATATACGGAGCAGAGTCGGACTTGTCTTGCAAAATCCCGACAACCAGCTTGTAACGAGTATTGTTGAAGAAGATGTAGCCTTTGCACCTGAAAATCTTGGCATAAAACCAAAGGAAATACGCAGGCGTGTTGATGAGGCTTTGAGGGCGGTTGATATGTATGAGCATAGAAGAAGTGCCGTACACAAGCTTTCGGGTGGTCAGAAACAGAGAGTTGCCATTGCAGGTATTCTTGCAATGGAGCCTAAGTGCATTGTGCTTGATGAACCGACAGCAATGCTCGACCCAAAGGGCAGAGAGGAAGTTCTTGAGGCTGTCACAAAGCTAAGAACCGAGCAAGGAATAAGCATAGTTCTTATAACCCACTATATGCAGGAGGCAACTCTTGCGGATAGAATAATCGTTATGGATAGCGGAAAAATTCTCACACAAGGTACGCCAAAAGAGGTATTTTCCGAAACAGAGCTTTTGCTTTCGCATAGTCTTTCTGTTCCGCAAAGCAGCGAATTGATTTATAAATTAAAAAAGGCTGGCTTTGAGCTTCCAGACGGAATTGTTTCCGATGATGAATGTGTTGATGAGTTGGTTAAGCTGATTAAGGGAGTGTAAAATGTCATTACTCGAAGTTAAAAATCTTACCTTTGAATACGGAACGGGCAAATTCAGAAATCTCGCACTTGATGATGTCAGCTTTTCGCTCGAAAAGGGAGAAATTCTTTCTATAATCGGTCATACAGGTTCGGGAAAATCCACTCTTGTTCAAACTCTCAACGGTTTGCTAAAGCCAAAATCAGGCACAGTTTGTCTTGACGGCGAGAATATTTTCAGTAGCACTGAGCTTTTGAAAAAAGCAAGATTCAGAGTAGGACTTGTATTTCAATATCCTGAATATCAGCTTTTCGAGGAAAGCGTTTTCAAGGATATTTCGTTCGGCCCTAAAAATATGGGACTTGACAATGAAGAAATTGGCAGGAGAGTTTTTGAAGCGTCAAGCTTTGTTGGTTTGCGTAGTGAACTTTTGGATAAATCACCGTTTGAGCTTTCTGGCGGTGAAAAGAGGAGAACAGCCATTGCAGGTATTCTTGCAATGGAACCCGAAATCCTTATTCTTGATGAACCAACCGCAGGTCTTGACCCTGGAAGTGGCAGAAATCTTATAGAAAACCTAATAAAGCTTAGAGATAAAAATGGTACGACAATAATTATCGTTTCTCATAGTATGGAAAATACCGCAAAGATTTCTGATAAAATTATGGTTATGAATGTCGGAAAGTGCGAGATGTTCGGCATGCCAAAAGAAATTTTCTCACAAGAAGAAAGGCTTTCAGAGCTTTCACTCGGCATACCACAGATAACCCGTATAATGAAAAGCTTAAAACAAAGAGGCTGTGCCGTTCGTGATGATATTCTTACAGTTAATGAAGCCTTCGTTGAGCTTATAAGCTTACTTTCGAGGAGGGAAAACTTATGAGTGATATTACGATAGGACAATATGTAGAGGGCAGGTCGCTTATACATCGCCTTGATGTAAGAGTAAAGCTGGTTCTTATGCTTTGTGGCATAACCTTTGTATTTATAGCAGGAAATTACTTTTCAATGGCACTTATAACAGCTTTTACGATTTTTATAATGCTCCTTACGGGCATAAGTCTTTTCAAATATATAAAAAGCATAAAAGCCGTTATTATGATAGTTCTTTTTACAGCGATTTTGAATCTTTTTTATGGTAGTGGTGAGCCTATATTCAAATGGGGCTTTATGGAGATAACTGAGGCAGGCATAAATAATGCTGTATTTGTTGCGGCAAGAGTTATACTTATAGTGCTTATGAGTGGGGTTCTGACCTTTACAACCTCTCCGACAGACCTAACAGACGGTTTGGAAAGAATAATGAAACCGCTGAAAATCTTCCATATAAAAGTACATGAAATTGCTATGATGATGTCTATTGCACTACGGTTTATACCTACTCTTTTTGATGAATTTAATAAGATAAGCAATGCACAAAAATCAAGAGGCGCTGACCTCGAGAGCGGTAACTTTATTACAAGGATTAAGGCTTTTGTTCCTATACTTATTCCGCTTTTTATATCGTCATTCCGCAGAGCAAATGACCTTGCCACTGCTATGGAGTGCCGTTGCTATAATAGCGGTGATGGTAGAACACGAATGAAAGTTCTGAAAATAAAGCCGAGAGATATTATCGCATTAAGCGTTTCAGTATTAGTATTTGTTGGGGTGATACTTTGCAACATATTTCTACCATATCCAGTGAGATGAAGAATATTCTTGTTTCAATTTCATATGACGGCAGTGCTTTTCATGGTTGGCAGATTCAAAAAAACGCTGTCACTGTTCAAGAGGAATTTCAGAAAGCTTTATATAAGGTTATCGGAGAGCGTGTCGATATAAAAGGCTCAAGCCGTACAGATTCAGGCGTTCACGCATATGAATATTGTATAAGCTTTAAAACAACACATTCTATTCCGCCAGAAAGGCTTGTAGCCGCACTTAACACCTATCTTCCAAAGACCATAGCTGCTAAAAAGGCTTGTTATGTTTCGGAAGATTTTCACGCACGATATTCCTCACTTGGTAAGGAGTATGTATATAAGATATATAACGCAAAAATTCGTGACCCATTTCTCGAGGGCTATGCCTTGCATTATTGGTACCCGCTCGATGAAAAGGTTCTTGATAAGGCGGCAAAGGATTTTATCGGCTATCACGATTTCACATCTTTCTGTACGCTCGATTCAAGAGAAATCGGAGATTTTCGCCGTACAGTGCGTAATGCATCAGTAACTCGTGACGGTGATATGGTATATTTTACAGTAGAGGCTGATGGCTTTCTGTATAATATGGTTCGCATAATGGTAGGTACTCTCTTGCGAATAGCACAGGGAAAATTTCCACCAGATAGCATACCGGAAATTATACAAGCAAAAGACCGTCATAAAGCTGGACCTACCGCACCACCGGAGGGCTTATATCTCAATCAAGTAATATATGAAGACAATTAAAAGTCTATTAGTTACAAAACAAAGGCAGAAAGGACTGTATTCCTTTCCGCCTTTATTTTATTAGTTATTGAAGTTATTGTTTTGCTGATTATTAAAATTGTTGTTGTTCTTATGGTTTTGTGACTGATTATTATTTTGCTGATTTTGTGATTGATTGCTATTTTGCTGATTGTTGAAATTATTGTTGCTTTGACGGTTTTGAGAATGGTTGTTCTGCTGATTTTGTCTGCTCATCATCTCACCCCCTTCTGAAATATATTATCGACGGGAATTAGAATTTTATTCAAACAGGCTTCAAGAATAAATAGAATATTTTTTGCAATAAAATCGTTGAGAACTTGCCATATTTATGGTATTATTTTATAAAAAGATTTTTTCAGGTGATGATATTGAATATAGATTTTTTAAAACAAGATTTTCTCGAGGACGCAAAATCCGTTTTTGGTTCAGACTATGAAGCGTTTCTTGAAACCTATAATGAAAAGCCTTATCGTGGAATAAGTGTAAACACTCTTAAAATTACTGCTGAAAGGCTTAAAGAGTTATTAGTATATAAACTTGAAAAAACGCCTATGTATAAGAATGGCTATTATATTGATAGTGAAATTGAAGGATTGGGTAATAACCCATTACATCACGCAGGAGCGTTTTATGTTCAAGAACCATCAGCTTCTGCACCGGTTTCCTTGCTTGATGTTCAGGAGGGAGAGCGTATACTTGATTTATGCTCTGCTCCTGGCGGAAAATCCTCTCAGATACTTGCTTTATTGAATAATACTGGCTTACTTTGGTCTAATGAATATGTAAAATCCCGTTCTCAAATTTTGCTTTCTAATTTAGAGCGAATGGGTGCAAGAAATTTTGTGGTTTCAAATTGTAGTGCTGATACACTTTGTGATGGTCTTGAGGGATTTTTCGACAAAATTCTTGTTGACGCACCTTGTTCTGGAGAAGGAATGTTCAGAAAGAATCACGATGCCTCAGATGAATGGAGTAGAGATAATGTCAAGCTTTGTGCTGAAAGACAGCTTTTTATACTTGAATCAGCATCAAAGGCTCTAAGAGCAGGCGGAATGCTTGTTTATTCTACCTGCACATTTTCTTATGAGGAAAATGAAGGAGTAGTTTCAGAATTTCTGAAACGCAATGACGATTTCGCTATTGATGAAATTGAGTATCCTTTTGGCAGAAAATCTGATTTAAAAGGTTGTGTCAGAATAAGTCCACTTGAAGGTGGCGAAGGACAGTTTATGGTAAGGCTAAGAAAATCTGGTAATGAGCCTGCTTGTGACGGAGATTACAAGTTCAATAATAATGAAAATAAACTTGTTTCAGGCTTTATTGATGAAGTATTTAGCATAAAGCCAAGCGGAAATATTGAAATTATTGGTGATAGAGCTTATATTTTCCCAGAAAATCTTCCCAAGCTTAACGGACTTGGAGTTATTCGTGCAGGAGTTTTTCTTGGTGAAATCAAGAAAAATCGTATAGAGCCTGCACACGCATTATTTTCGGCATATACGAAAGAATATTTCAAAAATGTTCTCAATCTCAAACTGAATGATGAGCGTGTAGAAAAGTTTCTTAGTGGAGAAGAAATTGATTGCGAAAACCAAAAAGGTTATACACTTCTTGCTGTTGAGGGAGTTTCACTTGGTTTTGGCAAATGCTCAAACGGCAGAATGAAAAATAAATATCCCAAGGGTTTAAGGCGTGTATAAATTCTTAAACTTAAAAGATTCTAAGGGGCTGTGAAGAAATGAAGTTGCGGTTATCTTTGTGCGTGATATATTTTATATTATCATTGAATATTTCTTCCGCAGTGTCTATCAAATTCTCGTTTATGAAGTTGCCGAATGTTTTGTATGTTGGACTATAATTAATCGCGGTGTTCTTCACAAACTTATTATACCACAGAAGGCACATAACCGAAAGTGATAACGGTTATGTGCCTTCTTGTTTTTGCAAGGCTGTTTTTTCACAACTCCTTGACATAAACTTTAATTTGTCTTAAGGTATTGCGTTAGCTAATCGGTAGTTTAGTCCTCCGCAGCTACAATCTAATTTAACCAACACTATAAATAATAGTATGTTTTATTATTTGAAAGCTCTATCTTTTTTGAACCCTCAAACTCAACACTTTTGAATTCGCCCTTAATTTCCTCGCCGTCAAGCATATATATAACGCCCTTGCCGTCAATTCTGCCATCAACAAATTCTCCAGTAAATCTATGGTCACTATAAAGTATAGTACACTTTCCGTCTGGCTTGCCATTCTTCAATTTACCAGTAAACTGTCCGCCATCTAAAGCGTATTCAACAACATATCCTGTTCCTTTGCGATACATATCGTATTCTCCATCAGCAAGCTCATCACATTTCGGAAGCTTTTCAATCTTACGGAGAATAACACTCATATTCTTCTGTTCCTGACCAGCCTTAAAGATACCTTCAAAGTTTTTTTCACCATATTCATTGAAGCTCGCACCGAAACCATCACGCATACCGTTTCTGACATTTCCATCAAACCGCAATGCACCGTTTTCTTCGGAGTACTCTCTCATATAAACAAGTTCACCTGAAGAATAAATACACTCACGAATGATTTTTCCATTTGAGATTTCATTTATTCTGCCGTTTTTCTTGCCATTTTTGAACATGCCAACACAAGAAATTTCGCCATTAGAATAGCAAATTCCACAGCCATTATATTCGTTTTCAAAAAATTTTCCACGGTAGACCATAGAGCCGTTTTCGTATTTGCATCCATAGCCATTTTTCTTGCCGTCTTTGAATGAACCTGCATAAACAAGCAAATCATCTTCATAAAGTCTACCCTCACCGCAGTAAACACCTTCTGAAAATTCGCCATCATAAACCTTTATACCATTGATATACTCTGTACCCTTGCCAGAGCGTTTGCCGTTTTTCCATTCACCTGAATAGACAAGTTCGCCCTTTGCAGTATATTCGGACATCAAACCGTTTGCCTCGCCATCGGAGAAACGACCTTCATAGTACGAACCGTCAGAATTGTAAACTCTACCATTTCCGCTTGAAAGATTATTTGCAAACAAGCCCTCATAAATAAGCTTGCCATTTTTATCGTATTGTTTGCCCTCACCATCGGCAGCACCATATCTGAATTCACCCTCAATAAAGCCACCATCTGCAAGATAAAGTATTCCTTTGCCGTTATATCTTCCGCCACGCCATTCGCCATTATAATGGATTGTGCCGTCTTCATTGTATTCAATACCCTTGCCAGAGCGTTCACCACGATTCATTTCACCACTATAAAGCAAAGCTCCTGATGGTGCAAAAATCGTACCTCTGCCAGTAAATTTACCGTTTTGATAAATACCTACGACAACATTTTCGCCGATAGTCATAACACCTGCACCGTCACGCTTACCGTCTTTATATGTACCAAAATATTTAAGCTCGCCCTCGCTATTAAAGCTTGCTCCTGAACCCGACGGTTTATTATTATGCCATTTTCCTGTATAGCAAGCACCATCTATGGAATACGCTGTTCCAAGACCCTCACGCTTATTTTCGCACCACGCACCAACATAACAAAGATTACCCGATTTGAAATAATAAGCACCAAATCCACTTCTTTTATCGTCTTTATAGTTACCCTCATAGGCTGTTATACCATTTTCCATTGCGGTGCGACCTCTGCCATCACGCATATCGTCTGTAAGTTCTCCAAAATAGAAATATCTATCCTTTTCGGTTTTGATTTCTTTTTTGGGAAGATTTTCGTAGGGACAATCTGACGCAAAAGCACAAAGTGTTTCTCTGAGCTCCTGAGGAATTACCTGCTCATAAACAAAGCCCTCATCTTCGGAGTCTTGTTCTTTTTCTTTCTCATCTTCTTTTGAGATTTCTGCGATAAACTCATCTTTTGTGACAGTTTCAAAAACGCTGTCATCTATGCTTGGAATAGGAAGTTCTTCGTTTTCATCTGCGATTTCAGTATCGGGTTCTGCTAAAATGGTAGTATTATCTTCCTTTTCAGTAGACTTATTTTCAGATTTTTTCGGCTTAACTTTGATAGTACGCTTTTCTGTTTTCTCGATTTTTTCAATTTTATCCGTTTTTTCTAAATCTTCGGCATTTTTCGCCATTTCGATATGCTGAGGCTCGGACTTTTTAGTGTCAGTTTTTTCATAAGCCTCTGCTTCGGAAAGATTTATATGCTTTCCTTCGCCATTTTCAGCTATTGTAAATGCTGACTTTACTGTTTCAACATCTTCATCGCTTTGAACTTCAAGCAGTTTTTTTAATGCGGCAGTACGAACCTCAATTTCGTCCTTAGTACAGTAATAGTATGCACCTGTGCTTGTTTTACAGAAAATCTGTGGTTCGCCTGTAAGTCCGTTAAGCTCTTTTGTAATATCCTTGCCTGTGCGTTCAGTGAAAGCATGGAGTTTTTCGTACTGGTTATTTACAGTTTTTATAAGAATATATTCGCTATTTTCAATAGTTGGTGTGATAATCATAGTCGGAATAACTCTGTTATCAGCAAAAAATTCTACACGAATGATTTCGTGTTCAAGACTGAAGAATATTTTTTTATATAGGCGCTTTGACTTATCAAAACACTCTATTCTATATCCACCATCACAAGGAACTGTTCTTTCGCACTGGCTATTTCCGCAGAATTTTTTCCAGTTAAGAACCTTACCTTGCTCCATACTATAAGAGAGCTTATATGTATCATCGTCACATTTCAGAGTAAGTCTGCCCCTTATGTTATGCCTTGCTTTAAAAAATTCCTTTCGGACATCATAAAGACCGTCTGATGAATCAGCCTTTTCAATATCAAGGTTATATATAGACAATATAGTATCATTGCTCTTTGGAGCATTTTTAAGTTCATAATCCATTATCTTCAGTCCTTATTTAAAATTGCTTAGTGGATTGCTATCAATTAGCTAATACAAAAGAAGTTTATTAACGCAGAGGAAATATCTACCGAGAGAGCAAACACAGTTTGTCATTATTTAGCGTTCTTGACGAATTCTCGGTTATCCCACATATATATTATACCAGAAATTAAGGTCAAAGCAACTACTATCCACATCAGAATATCGCTTGCAACATAAAATATCGAGCTTATAAGTCCTATATTCTCAAGTGATATACAGCCCATTGCGTTCAGCTCAAGTATATACTGCATAATCAATATGAGAAGTACAGCTACAATCTGACTTACTGTCTTAGCTTTACCCCAGTTATTGGCGGCAACTACCTTGCCTTTGCCAGCGGCCACAAGTCGCATTGATGTTACCATAAATTCTCTTGTCAGAATTAGTATAAGAACTATCGCATTTGTCAAACCAACTTGCACAAAACAAGCAAGTGCCGCAGTAACCATTATTTTATCAGCCAATGGGTCGGCAAATTTTCCGAAATCTGTTATAAGATTATTCTTTCGAGCAATTTTCCCATCAAGATGGTCTGTATATGAAGCAGCTCCGAAAATTATTGCCGCTATTATGTAATGATGTGGAATTTGCGGCAAAAGCAATACTGCTACAAAAAATGGTACAAGTATAATACGCAAAATTGTAAGTTTATTCGGCGTATTCATTTTTGAAGCCACTCCCTTTCGTTCTATAAAAATTAAGCTTTATATTCGCCAATAAGGTCAACATCTATATAGTCTGTAATTTCTACATCTATAATATCGCCAACTGCTGGTTTTTTGCCTTCTACTGTGAAGAAAACCTTGCCATCTACTTCTGGTGCATCTGCAGAACTTCTGCCATAATAACATTCAGCGTATCTATCAAAGCCTTCAAAGAGGACCTTTATGGTCTTGCCAATCATAGATTCACATTTTTCAGCCATAATCTCTGCCTGTTGTTCCATAATAATATCTCTGCGGTGCTTCTTGACCTCATCATCAATCTGGTCTGGGAATTCTGCCGCTGGAGTATCCTCCTCAGGTGAATACGCAAAACAACCCATTCTATCAAAACGCATATCTCTTACAAACTCTGAAAGCTCTGTGAAATCTTCCTCAGTTTCTCCTGGGAAGCCTGTTATAAAGGTTGTGCGAATTGTAAGATTTGGAATTTTAGTTCTTAGCTTATTGATAAGCTCTGTAAGAACTTCTCTGTCACCGTGGCGGTTCATACGCTTTAATAGCTTACCGCTTGCGTGTTGAAGTGGTAAATCTATATATTTCAGAACCTTAGGCTCACTTGCGATAGTATCTATAAGCTCATCTGTCATTCTATCCGGATAACAGTATAGCACTCTTATATAGAAATTGCTGTCGATTTTACATAGCTCTCTCAAAAGTTCAGGGAGCATACGCTTTTTGTATAAATCTTCGCCATATCTTGAAGTATCCTGTGCGATAAGAATAAGTTCCTTTACACCATTATTGACAAGGCCCTTTGCCTCCTCAACAATATCCTCAATCTTACGGCTTCTGAATTTACCTCTGATTTTTGGAATAGCACAGTAGGTACAGCAGTTATCACAGCCCTCTGCGATTTTAAGATATGCATAATAAAATGGTGTTGAACGCAGTCTTGGAGCATTAATATCAAGACATAGCTTATCAGGAAATTCCTCAACCTTTTTACCCTTGAGAACTTCTCTTACGATATTTGCAATATTGCTATTTGCACCGATACCAACAACAGCATCAATTTCGTAAAGCTCTTTGAGAATTTCAGTCTGATACCTTTCAGCAAGACAGCCTGTAACAATTATAGCTTTGATTCTGCCCTCTTTTTTAAGCTCTGCAAGCTCTAAAATTTCATCAATGCTTTCCTGCTTTGCGTCCTCGATAAAACCACAAGTATTTACAATCGCAACATCACTCATAGCCGGGTCTGCAACAATCTCAAAGCCCTCTTGCTTTAAAGTAAAGAGAAGCATTTCTGCGTCTACTCTGTTTTTTGCACAACCAAGACTTACCATACCGATTTTAGTAGCCATATTTTAAAAATTCCTCCTGCACAGAAGAACTTGAAGGCATAGTTATGCCCTCAAGTGTTATTCATCTTCATATTCTGATAATACACTGTTTATATCATAATAGGAGTATCCCAATGCCGCAAGAGCATTTGCTGTCTTACGGCGGGATTTTATATCTCCGAGTTTATTTCTGAACTTTGTTTCAAGCAATGAGCGAATTTGCTCCTCGGGGTCTGGGGTTAATTCCTCGATAACCTCATCAATAATTTCTCTATCTATTCCCTTTCGCAAAAGCTCATAGCCCACACGCTTAGGTGCGTATTTCTTTCTGCGGAAAAGTTCCTCCGCAAAATCTCTCGCAAACTTTTCATCGTCAACAAGTCCAAGCTGAACCATTTTATCGGCGG
>ENA-OPUE01001695-OPUE01001695.1-human-gut-metagenome-genome-assembly--contig:-NODE-1695-length-12628-cov-2.730772_pt1 | contig 12628 bp, 9 predicted proteins | sample MGYA00241466_ERZ501924 | MGnify/ENA primary metagenome ERZ501924 (study PRJEB25962, sample SAMEA2042223) | human gut metagenome | biome: human gut; feature: human-associated habitat; material: faeces...
TTATTGATGACCGGCTCCGTGATGAGCTTCGTTCCGGCGTGCAGACGATCCAGTATCAGGTCGTGACCCTTATGACCACGAATGGCCAGGCGCCGTTCGTGACGGTCTTTATGTATCTCAATGAGGCCCGTACGCCCCAGGAGAAGCATGACCTTGCCATGATTGTGGAGGAGACGCTTCGTCAGCGCTATGAGGGCGTTAAGAACGAAGCCGGCGTGTGGATCACCCCGGCGTTCCCCAAGCTCATCTACGTGCTCGAGGACGATAACGTTCACGAGGATTCCCCGTACTTCTACCTGACTCAGCTGGCTGCCAAGTGCACCGCCAAGCGCATGGTGCCCGACTACATCTCCGAGAAGAAGATGCGCGAGCTCAAGCTGTCGAAGGGCGAGACCGCAGGCAACGGCGACTGCTATACCTGCATGGGTTGCCGTAGCTTCCTGACGCCCGACCGCTCGGGCAACGGCTTTAACAACGTTGCCAACGCGCTGAACTACGACCCGAACAAGCCCAAGTACTACGGTCGCTTTAACCAGGGCGTCGTGACCATCAACCTGCCCGATGTCGCGCTGAGCTCGCACCAGGATATGGATAAGTTCTGGAAGATCTTCGACGAGCGCCTTGAGCTGTGCCACCGTGCCCTGCTGTGCCGTCATGAGCGCCTGATGGGTACGCTTTCTGACGCCGCACCGATTCTGTGGCAGTACGGCGCCCTCGCTCGTCTGAAGAAGGGCGAGACGATCGACAAGCTGCTCGTGGGCGGTTACTCCACCATTAGTCTGGGTTATGCCGGCCTGTACGAGTGCGTCAAGTACATGACGGGCCACAGCCACACCGAGAAGGAGGGCACGCCGTTTGCCATGGCCGTCATGCAGCGCATGAACGACAAGTGCGCCGAGTGGAAGGCCGAAAGCGATATTGACTTCTCGCTGTACGGTACCCCGCTTGAGTCGACGACCTACAAGTTCGCCAAGTGCCTGCAGCGTCGTTTTGGCATCATCCCGGGCGTGACGGACAAGGGCTACATCACCAACAGCTACCACGTCCACGTGTCCGAGGAGATCGACGCCTTCGATAAGCTTAAGTTTGAGGGCATGTTCCAGCAGCTTTCGCCGGGCGGTGCCATCTCCTACGTCGAGGTTCCCAACATGCAGGACAACCTCAAGGCTGTCATTCGCGTGATGCAGTACATCTACGACAACATCATGTACGCCGAGCTCAACACCAAGAGCGACTACTGCCAGGTGTGCGGCTACGACGGTGAGATCAAGATTGTCGAGGATGACGGCAAGCTGGTGTGGGAGTGCCCCAATTGCGGCAATCGTGACCAGGAGAAGATGAATGTCGCCCGTCGCACGTGCGGTTACATCGGTACCCAGTTCTGGAACCAGGGTCGAACCGAGGAGATCCGCGACCGCGTGCTGCATCTCTAGTACCGCTTCAGGGCTGAACCGAGAGGGCCGCTTGGGCATTTGCTCGCTATTTCGGACAGTCCTGCGCAAGACGAAGGCCACATTAAGTGGCCTTCTTTGCGTGCGGAACTCATTTTGAGGAAGCACCCGCCCTGCCGGGGCCCCCGGGTTCTGCAACGACTCGGCCGTTCGGGTCAGGTGGGCTGATAGGAAAGATGGTGACGGAGGCGCAAAATGCGCCTCCGCCTTTTCAATGTGATGAAAGTGTGGCGAAATGAGCTTAAAACTTCCGTAAATGTGATAAATGTCACGTTTTACCTAGGGTAAAATGTGGGAAATATCACGTTTACGGAAGTTTCTTTGCGGGAGGTTCGGTCATGCAGCGAGATATCATTGCCAAGCTTAACGCTTGGAAAGCGTCAGAATATCGTAAGCCGCTTATCCTTAAGGGGGCGCGCCAGGTTGGAAAGACGTGGGCGCTTAAGGAGTTCGGCCGAACCTCGTACCTCAATTTTGTGTATCTGACGCTCGAGGAGCCGTCACCTGGGGTACAGAGCGAGTACGCTCAGTTTTTCGAAGGTACGCGCGATCCTCGACGGATCATCTCAAATCTTTCCCTGGCACTTGGACAGCCTATCGAGCCCGGCGAAACGCTGCTTATTATTGATGAGATCCAGGATTGTCCTTCTGCAGTCGGCGCCCTTAAATACTTCTGTGACGAGGCCCCCGAGTATCACGTCGCATGCGCAGGGTCTTTGTTGGGCGTTCGCTTGTCCCGTGAGACCAGCGCTTTTCCGGTGGGAAAGGTCGAGTTCATGGAGATGCGCCCCATGAGCTTTTCCGAGTTTCTGAAAGCCGAGGGCGCTGCAAACTACGACGAATACCTTGGCGCCCTGGATCAGATCGAGACAGTGCCCGATTTCTTCCATGTCCGTCTCGTCGAGCATCTTCGTCGTTATTTTGCATGCGGCGGCATGCCAGAGGCTCTTGGCCGGTGGGCGGAGACGGGCGATATCGTTCAGGTCGATAAGGTGTTGTCTGATCTCTTGGATTCCTACGAGCGCGATTTTGCCAAGCATGGTGGCCGTGCGCAGTTCGCCAAGCTTTCGCAAATATGGAACTCGATTCCAGCTCAGTTGGCGCGCGAGAACAAAAAGTTCGTTTGGGGTGCGGTGCGCGAGGGGGCTCGTGCTCGAGAATACGAGGATGCTCTGGAATGGCTTGCCGATGCTGGGCTCATCACGGCGGTTCGCCTTAATGCTGCCGGTGGTGTGCCGCTCTCTGCGTACGATGACCTCAAGGCATTTAAAGTCTACTGTCTTGATGTCGGCTTGCTGCGCCGCATGGCAAGGCTGGATGCGTCCGCTTTTGCCATCTCGGATGCGCTATTTTCGGAGTTCAAGGGTTCGTTCGCCGAGAACTATGTGCTTCAGGCATTACTTTCACAGTTAGATGCTGCTCCGCGTTATTGGACAAACGAGAAGCCGAAGCACGAAGTCGATTTTTTGATTCAAGTCGGAAACGAAATCGTTCCCGTCGAGGTCAAATCGGGAGAGGTCGTTCATTCCAAGAGCCTTAAGTACTATGCCGACAAGCATGCGGAGACGACTCCATTGAGGGTCCGCTACTCACTTAAGAACCTAAAGCTCGACGACGGGGTGCTCAACATTCCGTTGTATTTGGCTGATCGATCTGTCCCTCTTATCAAAAAGGCGCTTGATTGTGCGCATCTTGACGTTTAGATCCTGGGTGAGCTGACGGGCGGCGGCTAATTAATCGCTCCGTTACGGCCAGGGAGCTTGGGCCTTAGCGATGCTTGCTTCGCCAAGCCGTGGGTGTCATGCCGGTGTATTGTTTGAAGGCTTGGGCGAAGGCGGCCTGCTGAGGGTAGTCGAGCCGCTCTGCCACCTGCGCTATCGTGAGCGCGCTATCGGCCAAAAGGTCCTGTGCTCGCTCCATGCGGCGTCTGCGAATGTAAGCGCCCAGGGCCTCGCCGGTTTGGGCCTTAAAGGTGGCGCATAGTTTGGAGCGGCTTGTGTAGAGCCTCTCGGCCACCTCGTTGATACCCACACGCCTGCCTTTGTCGAGCGCGCGCTCAATCATTGCCGTTGCTTCTTCGGCAACGGTTATGCTGACGCGTGTGTCTGCCGCCTGCCGCGCCTGCTTGTGGGCCGCGCGCGAACAGGCGAGCTCCGCGACCATGGTCTCCACGATGCCCTGCATATAGACGTGTCCGCCTACGGTGCGGGCGCGGTCCTCGTTAATCCGGCGCAGCGTGTGGCAGATGGCAGACGTCGCTTCCTCGTGCCATGGCTCGGCAAACGCCTCAAAGATTCCCGCGAACTCGGTGGGATAGCGGTGCTCCAGTTCGTCAAAATATCCAGGCAAAAAGAGCACCGAGCGCGAGTGATAAAGCTCCCCCGCAAACAGCGGGCTTAATTCCTCGCCACAGCTATCTTGGATAAAGCTGCAAACGGCATTGTTTGGCCACGGTCCATGCAATGGTTTAAGGTTCGCGGGCGTTATGCCAGCCTCGGGCATGCATGTAAGTGTGGGCGCGCTGACTTCGCTCACGCAGGCGTATGGCTCGGGTGTGTATTCGGTCAGGTACATATCGCGCGTCGGGGTGATGAAATACTCCATGACGATGCAGGTGGGGGAGAGAGGCATGATCCATGCGCGGCCGTGTGCCCGGTCGTTTGCCACCTCGCCGGTAAAGACGGCGCCCTTACCGGTAAGCTCCAGGCCAAACTGCTCAAACTGCGGTGCGTAGAGCTCGGTTATGTCGGTCGCTGCCCGCCGTATTTGCAAAAGCGTCCCTTTCCTTTGCAGAAACGTCCATGCCTAGCTTGATTGTGAGCCATGGCTAACACGTCAATGATAAGTTCATTACGGTTAACTCTCAAGTCGTTAGAAAGGGATCTCATGGCAAAGGAATCAAAAAAGGAAGGTGGCGGTATCGGCGAGCTGCTTGCATATGCCGGCGACCGTAAATTCCTAACGTATTTGGGCATGGCGCTCTCGGCGCTCTCGCAGCTGCTGAGCTTTGGACCGTACGTGTGCATTTGGCTTGTCGCGCGCGATCTGATCGCCGTGGCGCCCAACTGGAGCGAAGCTACTAACATCGCGATGTACGGTTGGTGGGCCGTGGGGTTTGCGCTGGCAAGCATCGTAGCTTATTTCGTGGGACTCATGTGCACGCACCTGTCTGCGTTTCGCTGCGCGTCCAATATTCGCAAGACTACGAGCGAGCACCTGCTTAAGCTGCCGCTTGGCTACTTTGACACGCACGCCACCGGTGAGCTGCGTCGTGTTGTAGACGGATGTGCCGCCTCCACCGAGACCCTGCTCGCACACATGCTGCCCGATATCGCAGGCGCCGCCGCCATGGTCGTGGGCTTGCTCGTGCTGCTTTTCGCCCTCGATTGGCGCTTGGGCGCGGCATGCCTCATCTCGGTGGCCATTTCGTTTGGCGCCATGGCCACCATGATGAGCGGCAAAGGCGCCGAGTTCATGAAGGCCTACATGGGAGCGCTGGTCAAGATGAACAAGACTGGCACCGAATACGTACGCGGCATCCCCGTGGTCAAGGTGTTTCAGCAGACGGTCTACTCCTTCAAGGCCTTCCACGATGCGATTGCCGAATACGCCGACATGGCACAAAGCTATGCGGGCACGTTCTGCCGAGGTCCGCAGGTACTCAACCTTACCGCGCTCAATGGTCTTGTGGCATTCCTGTTACCCGTGGCGTTGCTGTTGGCGCCGGGCGAGACGGACTTCGCGCATTTTATGGCCAACTTCACGTTTTACGCGATATTTTCGGCCGTGGTGCCGACGGCCATGACCAAGCTCATGTTTGTGGGCGAGGCCTCTCAGATGAGTGCCGATTCGCTGGCTCGCATCCGAAGCGTCATGGATTACAAGCAGCTCTCCGTGCCCGCCCAACCCAAGCACCCTGCCGGCGGCGACGTGCGATTTGAGGACGTGAGCTTTACGTACGAGGGTGCCGAAGCGCCTGCCGTCAACCATGCGAGTTTTAGCGTTTCCGCGGGTAGTACCCTCGCCCTGGTGGGTCCCTCGGGTGGCGGTAAATCAACCTGCGCAAGCCTGATCCCGCGTTTTTGGGATGTTTCCTCGGGTCGAGTGCTCGTAGGCTGTGTGGACGTTCGCGATATGGATCCGCACGAGCTTATGGACCAGGTCGCCTTCGTGTTCCAGACCAACCAGCTGTTCCGGCAAACACTTGCCGATAACGTGCGCGCCTCCAAGCCTACGGCCACTGACGACGAAGTGCGTGCGGCCCTCTCCGCAGCTCAGTGCGACGACATTGTGGCCAAGCTCCCACAGGGCATCAATACCATGCTCGGTGCCGGCGGGGCATATCTTTCGGGCGGCGAGGTCCAGCGCGTGGCACTCGCCCGCGCGATCCTTAAAGACGCGCCTATCGTGGTGCTCGATGAGGCCACGGCGTTTGCCGATCCCGAGAACGAGGCGCTCATCCAGCGCGCCTTTAGCAAGCTGGCGGCGGGTCGCACGGTCATTATGATTGCGCACCGACTCTCGACTGTAGTGGGCGCAGACCAAATCGTGGTGCTCAACCAGGGCAGTGTGCAGGAGTCGGGTACCCATGCCGAGTTGCTGTCCCAAGAGGGTCTGTATGCCAAGATGTGGGCCGAATACGAACAGGCCGCGAGCTGGAAAATCGCTGCAGCGACCGCGGATGCCGCCGTCACGAAGGGAGGCGAGGCCTAAATGTTCGCCTCATTCCAAAAGAAGTATTTCCTATCCGATAAAGGCGTCGCCGGCGTAAAACGCGGCATTTTCTGGACCACGCTCACCAATCTCATTACCATGGCCGGCATGGGCTTTTTATTCCTGGTTATGGCCGGCTTTGTCGAGCATCTCGCCACTGGCGCTGACCTGCCGGATGCCCTGCCGATCGTGGGCGGCCTCCTGGTCTTTTTCGTGCTGCTCTTTGCCTCTAACTGGCAGCAGTATTACTACACCTACTGCATCTTTTACGAGGAATGCGGTAAGCAGCGTATGGAGATCGCCGAGCGCTTGCGCAAACTGCCGCTGTCGTTTTTTGGTCGTCGTGATCTGGCCGATTTAACCGAGACCATCATGGGTGACGTCCAGGCCATGGAGCACGCCTACAGCCACGTACTGGGAGAGCTTTGGGGCGCCATCATCGCAAGCGCCATTGTGTTCGTGGCGTCGCTGTTCTTTTGCTGGCAGCTGGCGATTGCGGCGTTTTGGAGCGTTCCCGTGGCCTTTGCCGTGCTGTATCTAACACGCGGCCCCATGACCCCGGTGTTCGATCGCGTGCGCGCCGAGAAGGTCAAGGTTACCGAGGCTATTCAAGAGACACTCGACTGCGTTCGCGAGATCCGCGCCACCAACCAAGAGGCCCATTATCTTGAGGGGCTCAACGCCGTGATCGATGCCGAGGAGCGCGAGACTACCAAGGGCGAGCTCGCTAACGGGCTTTTGGTCAACTCTGCCTTTGCCATCCTGCGTCTGGGCATTGCCACCACGCTGGTCACGGGTGCCGCGATGGTTGCCTCGGGGCGGGTCGACTTTTTGGTGATGTTTGCCTTCCTGCTTATGGTGAGCCGTATCTATGCGCCCTTTGACCAGGCGTTAATGTTAATGTCCGAGCTGTTTGCCGCCGAGTCGTCTGCCAAGCGCATGCGTTCCATCATGGAAGAGCCTGTGGCGCGGGGCAGCGAGAAATTTGAGCCCGTGGGCCACGATGTGGTGTTCGATCATGTGGCATTTGGCTATGGTGCGGGTGAGGACGGGCGCGCCGGCGAGAAAGTTCTTACCGATGTGAGCTTTACCGCCAAGGAAGGCGAGGTCACGGCGCTGGTCGGTCCTTCGGGTTCCGGTAAGTCTACGGTGAGCCGCCTGGCCGCGCGCTTTTGGGATGCCACCGAAGGCACGGTCACCGTGGGTGGCGTAGATGTTGCGAGCGTCGATCCCGAGGTATTGCTGCGTGATTACGCCATCGTGTTCCAAGACGTGCTGCTCTTTGACGACACGGTGATGGGAAACATCCGCCTCGGGCGTCGTGATGCCACCGACGAGGAGGTCTTGGCCGCTGCGCGTGCCGCCAACTGCGACGAGTTTGTGAACCGCATGCCGCAGGGCTATGACACCATGATCGGCGAGAACGGCTCCAAGCTGTCCGGCGGCGAGCGCCAGCGCATCTCTATCGCCCGCGCGCTGCTCAAAGACGCGCCTATCGTGCTGTTGGACGAGGCGACGGCAAGCTTGGATGTGGAGAACGAGACCGTGGTACAACAGGCACTCTCCCGTCTGCTTGCAGGTAAGACGGTTATCGTGATTGCCCACCGTATGCGTACGGTGGAAAATGCCGACAAAATCGTCGTGCTCAAGGATGGCGTGGTTGCCGAACAGGGAACTCCGGCGCAGCTCAAGGCGGCAGGTGGAGAATTCGCCCGCATGGTTGCGCTGCAAAAGGAAGCGGCTGCCTGGCGGCTATAGGAATGTGACAAAGGGACAATCCCTTTGTCATATTGAGTTCATCCCCATAGTTTCCAAAAAGTTAGCCATTGTTGACCAAATAGTTATACTAAACTATTTTCAAAAGCGTGCTCGAGCAAACTAATGAACTCGGGTGCTAAGGCACCATGCCGCGCTTGTGCGGCAAAAGGGAGAAGCAACATGAAGAAGTCGACGTTTAACGCCCTGCTTGTCGGTGGCGGTTTTCTGCTTGGTACGGCCGGCATCAAGCTGCTCACCAGCGCTCCGGTAAAGAACGCCTGCGTGCAGGGCATCGCGTGCGGTATGCGCGTCAAGAACTGCTACCAGGACATGGTCGAGCAGGCCAAGGCCAATGTCGATGACATGGTTGCCGAGGCTGCCTACATCACCCAGAGCGAGGCCGCTGCTGACGAGGCAGCCGAGTAACGCTCCCAGGCACAAACTATGAGATTCTCGATTATTAGCGAGATCCCCGGCAGGACCCGTCTTCAATTGGCGGGTCCTGTGCCAGAGAGCGATCTCGATGCGCTTCTTAAGCTTGGCGGCGACATCGATGGCGTGCACAAGGTGCGCGTGTATGGCCGCATTGGTCAGATGGCGCTCGAATACGACGAGTCGCGCCGCGATGCCGTGCTGGCCGCCGTCGGTGCGCTTGACGCTCAGGCCATTGCCGACGCAAAGACAGGCTACGTGATGCAGCTTGAGCCACGCAAGCACAAGCTCGTCATGGATCTTGCCACACTTATCGGAGCCCACTACGCGCGCCGCTGGTTCTTGCCGACGCCTCTGCGTGCGGTGTTTGTCGTGGCCGGTTACATGGCATTTTTGCGCGCTGCCCTTCATGAGCTGGCGCAGCCGCGTCTGACCGTTCCCGTGCTTGACGCTTCGGCCATCGGCATTTCGTTCGTCAAACGTGATGTCGACACCGCGGGCCAGACGATGTTTCTGCTCAACGTGGGCGAGCTGCTCGAGGACTACACCCGCGCCATGAGCGAAAACGAGCTCATCAACTCGCTGCTCGATGTGCCCGACAAGGCGCAAAAGGTCGTCGGCGACACCGAGGTAAGCGTTGCCGCCACCGAGCTTGAACCCGGCGATCTGGTCGCCGTGCGCACCGGCATGTCCATTTGCATCGACGGTGTTGTCGAGCAGGGAAGCGCTATGGTCAACCAGGCGACCCTGACCGGCGAACCGCTGGCCGTCGAGCGCAGCGTGGGCGACGACGTGTTCGCCGGCACCGTCGTGGAAGACGGCAGCATCTTGGTGCGCGTGCGCGCCAATACGGCGCAAACCAAACTGCGCTCAATCGTCTCGCTCGTGCAGACGGCCGATTCGCTCAAGTCCGAGGGTCAGTCGCATATGGAGGACCTCGCCAACAAGATCGTCCCGTGGAACTTCCTGCTCGCGGGCTTGGTTGCACTCACCACGCGCAGTCTTATCAAGACCTCGGCGGCGCTGATGGTCGACTACTCGTGCGCACTCAAGCTCACGGGTTCCGTCGCCGTCATGACCGCCATGAGCGATGCTGCCAAGATGGGCGTCATGGTCAAGGGCGCAAAGTACTTTGAGTCGTTTGCCAAGGCCGACACCATTGTGTTTGATAAGACCGGCACGCTCACCGAGGCGCAGCCGCGTCTTGCCTGCGTACTCACCACCGATGGCTGGAGCGAGGACGAGGTCCTGCGCCTTTCCGCTTGCTTGGAGGAGCATTTCCCGCATCCGGTGGCGCGTGCCGTGGTCAACGCTGCTCACGAGCGTGGGCTCGAGCATCGCGAGCGTCACGCTGCTGTCGAGTACATCGTGGCGCACGGCATCGCTTCGTCCATCGAAGGGCGTCGCGCCATCATCGGTTCCGCGCACTTTGTATTTGAGGATGAGGGCGCGCAACTCGAGTCCGACATTAAGGAGCAAATCGAGCTCCAGATGCAGGGCCTGTCGCCGCTGTATCTGGCGGTCGACGGCACCGTTGTGGGCGTGCTCGGCATCGAGGACCCGCTTAAGCCCGGGGTCCGCGAAGCCATCGCCGACTTGCACGCGTTGGGCGTTAAGCACGTGGTCATGCTCACGGGCGACTCGGAGCGCACGGCCGAGCGCATTGCGCGCGAGGCAGGTGTCGACGAGTTTAAGGCCGAACTGCTGCCCGAGGACAAGTACGCGTATGTTGAGCGCATTAAGGGCGAGGGGCGCCACGTTGCCATGGTTGGTGACGGCGTCAACGACTCACCGGCGCTGGGCCTGGCCGATGTGGGTCTGGCCATGGGCGGTGGAAGTGACATCGCCAAGGAGGTCGCCGATATCATCCTGACCGACACGGATCTCGCCGCGATCGTGCGCCTGCGCCGCATGAGCCAAGGACTTATCGATCGTCTGACGAGCTCGTATTCCAAGGTGATGCTCACCAACTCGGCGCTGTTGGCATTGGGTATTACCGGTGCGATTACCCCGCAGGCGTCGTCGCTGCTGCACAACGGCTCAACGATCGCCTACAGCCTGAGCAACGCGAAGGCTTATTTGCGTTAGCAGACGTGTTCGCCCACGTTATCTGGCCTGCGCCCAGACGGCATCGGTGTCGTCCAGGCGCAGGCCTTTTGCATTTGACCATTTGCTAGCCTCTTTATATATTGTTGCTAGCAAGGCTAGCAATTGAAGGGAGCGGAGTCGACGTGGGTGCTGTTAGCGGCATGGCGCAGGTGAACGTTCGCGTGGATCGCCAGGTCAAGAACCGTGCTGAGGAGGCGCTGCGGCTTTCGGGCGCTTCGCTGCCCGAGCTCATCAAAAAGGTCGTGGCCAAGGTCGCACAGGGTGGCGGGCAGTGTGAGGAAGTGCTGTCTGCCGTTGATGGCCGGCAACAGACCGTCGCGCAGGATACTCCGTTTGCCGCGTCGTGGGCAGCGGCGGATCAGCTTTACGCGGACCTGGGCATTGCTACGTCGCCCGTATCCGACGATCGCGATTGGGACACAATCTATTCCGAAGCCATGGACGAGCGCTATCGCCAAAAGGGGATGATCCTGTGAGCGGGGCTCTCCTCAAAATAATGGTGGATGCCAACGTATGGGTTGATTCGTTTTGCGTCGACCATGCCGAGTCGCTTGCCGCGCGTGCGTTTATTGGGCAGGCGACGGAGACGGGGGCGTTGCTGTTCTTTCCGGTGCATATCGCCAAGGACGTGCTGTATGTTGTCCAACACGAGCTGAAGCGTAGCGTTCTTGCCAGCGGGGGAGCGCTCGACGAGGCGTCTGCCCGTGCAATTGGCGATGCGGCGTTGGCGTTTGTACGGAACATGACCGAAAACGCCACGGCCGTGGGTGCAGATGCGTCGGACCTTTGGCTGGCCGACAAATACTTAGCGCTCCATCGCGATTACGAGGACAACTTGGTGCTCGCCGCGTGCAAGCGCGCGCAGGTCGATTATTTGGTAACTAACGATCGCAAGCTGCTCGAACATGCCGATCTTTCAGCAAAGACCCCGCGCCAAATGATGCCGATTCTGGCTTTGGCCGAACGCGGCGGCGCGGCTATCGGTTGACGCGAACTGTTTGCGGGCCTCTTGGACGACGATGCGCCAAGGGACCCGCGTCTGCTATTTACAAAAGCTCGGCCTTAATGGTGGGACTTTCTGCGAGCTGCTCGGCTGCCTTTTCGTCGGAATCGTTTAGCGCTGCCAGGCTGCGGTAGACCCACTCGTTGACCTGGGTGTTCTTGACGCCTGCGGTCTGCATAAGGGCGCCTACCTCGCGGATTACTGCGAACAGATCGGCTTTGGGACCCGCGAGCTCGACCTCGATGCCGTGGTAGGCGGTCACGCCGCGGTTCTCACTCACGTGGTCGATAAAGCCCTCGATGGTCTCAAGCTGCTGGGCGAGAGCTACATTATCGTCGGCGTCCAGCGCAACAAGGGCGTTCGATACCGTGAGGGCGGGATGTCCGCAGGGGACAAAGCCTTCGATGACATCCATAGCTTCGGTAATGGTTGAGCCCAGGCCTGCGAGGGCATTGACGAGTTGCTGCTTGGTATCCATAACGGTCCTTTCGACGGGTCAATTTTGCTTGGCGAAAATATACGTGACGAGATCGGTAGCAAAAGTGCGAAGTGCGGCGCACATTGGGGTCTTCACAGCTCGTGCATAGAACAGCTGTCCGCTTTCAGAACGTGGTAAGATAACACTCCACAAGCGGGGCTCGCCCTGCATGTTCCTTGAAAAGTCGACGGGTGTTGGGTGCTCGTGCCCAATGCCATCCAGACTTTCCCGACATTCGGGGGCGACTGGTTTCGACACGATAGCTCTGAGAGAGGAAGCAAGCCGAGGTCTCCTCGCCTCGTTAAACAGGGGTACCGTCAAATTGAATTGACAACAACTCTTCTTTTGAGCCTATGGCTCTCGCTGCTTAGTTTATAGCGGCGCGTCAACCCGGTGATTTCCCCGACACCGGCGCGACGTCATTTTAGGGGAATGCTCCCGCGCACGTAATCGGTATGGCGCGGGCTAAGACCGAACCGGTTGGGATGCCGCGAGCGTGTCGCTGCGCGCAAAGCGTCCGAGACTAAACCAGCGACTGAGCTTGGAGATGCCAATCAGGGGGCTTTCGTGGACCGGAGTTCGATTCTCCGCGCCTCCACCAACTGTTCAGTAGGCGAACACATACGCGTGTTCGTCGTTAGGCGGGCGTTCGTATTGCTCGTCAGATAGAAAGAAGCCGCTCCA
>ENA-OPUE01001709-OPUE01001709.1-human-gut-metagenome-genome-assembly--contig:-NODE-1709-length-12524-cov-2.945625_pt1 | contig 12524 bp, 16 predicted proteins | sample MGYA00241466_ERZ501924 | MGnify/ENA primary metagenome ERZ501924 (study PRJEB25962, sample SAMEA2042223) | human gut metagenome | biome: human gut; feature: human-associated habitat; material: faeces...
GTGGCTCTCCACCACTGACAGTAATACCTCCACCATTTTTCCAGTAAGGACGATAGCGGAGTGCCTGATTTAACAGCGCATCTGCGCTTTTCCATACCGCACCATTTTCTTCTGTCATCTGTCCGGCTCCCGCCTGCTTTGCCCCATAACGCTCATAGCGTCTTAGCTGCGCCTTGACCCGCGCCAAAAGTTCCGCCGGATTGTACGGTTTTTCGATGTAATCGTCCGCGCCGAGATCGAGCGCCGCGAGCAGCAGCGCGAATATCGCAACGCATATGCGCGAGAGAAGTATGCTTTTGTTTGTGCTCCAGTTCATGGTAAACACTCCTTTTCTGCCCATAGCTTAGCATGATGAATATCGTTTGTCAACTAAAATTTATCGAAAAACAATAAACAATGGTGCTGAAAAACCGAGGACTCGGCAAAAGCCCTCGGCGAAGCGGTCAAAAACAGTCAAGCAGCGCATCGACTGCAGCGCGCCGCTTTGGTGTGAGGCGGCGGTACTTTTGCAGGAGCAGGCGCTCGCTCTCAGTGAGTTCACCATCGTCCTCCGCATGACCGATGACAGTATCGACCGACACTGCGAAGTAGTCAGCGATGCGGACAAGTGTTTCAATATCAGGTTCAATGTTGTGGTTCTCATATTTGTTGACGGACTGCTGGCTGACGCCGATAGCCTCGGCAAGCTGCCGCTGCGTAGTCCCAGTCTTCTCGCGCAGCTTTTTCAGGTTCTCAAGCATTTTCAACACCTCCACATATACAGAGTAACAACTTACAGGCGTTTTATAAAACTCCTATAATTAGTTATTGACAACAACTTCAAGGTGTTATACAATGTTTGCCAGAGACAATCTAAAATAGTGGGAGGAAGAAAAATGTACGACGACATTGGGAGAAAGATACAAACTCTGTCAAAAGTTCTCGGCATTCTGAGCGCCATAGGCTGGTTTATTATTGCAATCATGAATGACTGGGGCGTGCTCTTAGGCATTGTGCTGGCCGTGGTTACCTTTTTGTATTCATGGTTTGGCTATGGATTCGGGCAGCTTGTGGATGATATTCATTTGATAGCGGAAGAGAAACGCGGCAAAGAACGCGTGATGCCCGAGACATCACGGCCATATGTGCAGGAACAGACGGAGCCATACTCGGATAATGTCGCGGTATATCTGCTTTCTGTCGGCAGCAATCCGGAGTCTGTGAGCTATTCCGTGGCAACTCTTCTGGGGATCAGCCGCACGGCGGCGGACTTTATGATCACAGACCTGCCGTGCGAAATAAAAGGAAACATCAGCATAGAACGCGCCAAACTCATTCAGAGTCAGCTAGAGGCGTTAGGCGCCGTCGTTGAGATACGCAGTGCCGACTGAGCGCGGGAACTATTAACATAATATAATTTACATAATCAAAAGAGAGGCAAGAATGAAAAGAATTATCAGTATAATTGCCCTCACGGCCATGTTCACCGCAATAGCAGTAGGTTTGGCAGGATGCGGCGTGAAGACTACGCTGAGATCCGGCAATGACCCAATTATAGGCAAGTGGAAATGTAATGAAGCCTATGACGAGAATTTTGATTGGCTTGGAAGGGTATATTATGGCCTTGATATCGACGCGAGCGGATGGGGAATATTCTGTCAGTGAAACAGTTGGTCTATCTGCTTACCAACGGCAATAGATTTTAAAGGCGCTGATTGATGAAGGAAAATGTACAAAGCACGATGTAATATCATATCTACAAAACAGAGTTTCTCTTAACTCAAACAGGCAGGGATTTAATTCCGCGCTTACAAAATGGAAGGCTGATATTTCCTATGTAAAACAATTATGACACGTCTAAAATTATACGCGGCCACAAGGTTAATCCCCGTGGCCGCGTTTTTTATTGCAGACTATTGATTTTTCATGCCTGTTTCGCTTCCGGCTCACTTACCGGAAAACAAGCACGCTATCAGCACAAAAAAGCTGACTATGCCGAGAACAAGCGTAAACAAATTTACTCCGACCGAGCCTTGCAGAAATGCTCCGAGATATGCTGCCGACAGAAACGCCCCGATAATGGCTCTCCCGCTCATATGTCCGCCGGTGCTGCTGCCGCTTGGCGCGTTGTTCTTGCTCTCTTCGCTGAAGATATCCTCATACAGGTGTACATCCTGCATATCGACCTTGCCGTCGTGGTTGAAATCGAAATCCGGTGTCATTGCTCATACCTCCTGTCCGTTTGTCTGCGGCTTGTCTATCAGGCGCTGCCAATACTGCGCCTTTTCGTATGGCGACAGCATTGAATACACCACGCACAAAAAAGCTCTGCCGATTTCTTTTACGCTCTTAGTTCCAAGATTTCTTATACCCGCAATGCCGCGATCCGTTTTCATCATTTCATTGAGCTTGCCGAGTGTATCTATTCCCGCTCTCATAAGCCCGTTGCTTGCGCGCACAGACAGATTCAGTTCATCTATGCCTATGTCAGACATACGCCTCCTATACGGAATCTGAACTGCCATACCGGGAAAGCCATGCTGAACAGTTTCCCACACGCCAGCTTTGTCCGCTTCGCTCCTGTAGCTTATCGCTTGCCTTGAGATGTCCCGAGGGCAAGCTTCCACAGTCGCTGCCCTTGTCTTAGCTGTTCCCATGACGTCAAAAGCCGAGCTCAGCCACGAGCGCCCGTCAAGATAATCCTGATAAGACTGCTCGTCGAGCCGTATGCTGCCCCACTGCGTTGATACTTCATACACTGCATCGTTAGTCATTTTTGCTCCTCCGTTCTTCATTACTCCCGAAAATAGGTGCAAAAAATCCTGTCGCGGGACAGGGCATACCTATCATACAAGCGTTAGCACCTTTCTCTCCGGGAGGTTGCTGTGCGGTCATCGGGCTTGTCCCTCGCGCATCTCTTATAGGTCAGTATTCAGTTGTTTCCTAGCGTGATATAAGTATAGCATATTTTTCCTATATGTCAATACGTGCGGGAGCATGCCGCTGCAAGCTCAAATAATCAATCGGATTTGCCAGCATTATACTCGCAGAATACTCCCGCTCGAAGTCACGACAAATCGCACGGAGAAAGCGTTCCCGCGTCAATAAGAAAAATTTGAATTTTTGGCTGGATATTGCGCAAGCAATAGGCAGACAAATCGTGCAGCTTTGCGTTAGCAAAGGGCGCGAGAAAGAATATCATAATGCCATTGATTCTCCCCTCGTATGTCTCGAAAGCTTGTGTGATGGGGTTGAATCTGATACACCGGAACATGTCTTCTACTCGCTTTATCAACTGTGCTGTATCGACAGTGTCACCGTGTTTTCTGCGTTCGGCAATGTACTTTGAATAAGCTTCATTTACCCCTGCAACACATTCTCTGTTTATCTCTGCGTCAAAACGGGAAAAGCTGTCGTAGTTTTGCTTAGCGTCATAAATGACATACAGCTTGTTAAGACCCTTGCGCACACGTCCCGCCATTTGGACTAAATCAATGCAGTAATGATTTTCGGAGAACATGGTTGATATGTCCTCGTCCATAATATTGATGCCCTCTTTGCATTTTGTCGTTGCGATGAAGAGCTTTATATCATGGGGAACTGTCTCGTTTTCCTTCAGCGACTTGTATATGGCGGCTTTGCGTTTTACAAGCTCGGCGGAAAAATTCTTGTCGTCATTGTCGTCGGCATACATAACGCCTATATCGTGCTCTGATATGCCGTTGTATTTGAGATAGTCTATCAGCTGAGTCATGCTTTTTATGGTATTTGCAAAGTACACGATACGACGACCGGCACGAATGGAATTGACGAGTATCTTTTTGGCGCTCTTCCCGTTTATAAGGCAGACTTCTTTCGGAACGACGTGTTCGCATTTTTCAAAATAATCGGCTAGATGAACCTCGTCGGCGTAATCATTGAGCAGCCATTTGATAGGCGCTAATGTTCCGGTCATAAATATGTAACGGCATGAAGAACCGCTATGACGAATTGCGTAGTCGAGAAACTTCTCTACATAAAATGGCGCATCGGAAAATATAGCGTCAGTGGATAAGGAGTGGGCTTCATCGAGTATGATGTAGTCAAATTTGTTCCATAAATGCGTTCGAGGGTCATCGACCGAAAAATGATGGCGCACAAATTTCTCAAGACCTGAGTTCGTGCAGACGACGTTATGGACAATGTCCGAATACAGAAATTCAAACTCCCGCTCATCTACGTCAAGAAGCTGGTCAAGATTTATCCATCGGGAAGCATCAAGCTTCTTGGCCTGTGCGTCCGCAGTGATCTGGCGGGAGGTTATAAGGAGAACATGACTGCCGGCCTCCACCAGTTTTTGCACCCATAAGTTTTTGCCGCTCCCCACGCCCGAATATATCTGGACGAAGCGATACGGAGCGATATCCTTCTCATAATCTAATCAAGCACCATATGCAGCAGCGTTTTTCCCATCTAACCACGCCCCTTTCTACGTTTATATACTATCGCAGCGTTAATCAGAAAGTCAATACGCGAGGCATTTTTTCGCCGTGTTTTTCTCATTAAGCCAGTATGTTGACAGGCCACCTTACAGAGCAAAGGACTAATTGAGCCGTTTCTGCCGGTTTTATGCTGCCCCCGCTGCCTGAAAGCCGCATGAACACAAGCCTTTTCGACATTTTCTAAAGCACACAAAAAGCACACTGGCCACATTGAGTCTAACGATTTTAAAATTTTGCTTGCATTTTTGCTTGTAGTATGCTATCATATAGGAGTTAAGAAAACTGTGAAATTTGACAAGTTTACGGTACTTTTTCTTACGAAAAGTTTTGGAGGGCTAGCTCAGCTGGTTAGAGCGTCCGCCTCACACGCGGAAGGTCAACGGTTCGAGTCCGCTGCTCTCCACCATCATGGTCAGCCAATTTTGATGACACTGCGTCAAACGCAGTGTCATCAAGGCTTTCCGGGCTTTTTCAGCTCGGAAATTTTTTTGCTTTATTATGTAGCCATAAGAAGGAGGTAAAAACGTGTAAAATAATAATTAAAAGATAGAAAGGAGCCTATACGATGGCTGAACTGAAAATTATGAAAATGAGGTGCATCGCTCCGACAAGCCCGTCCTGCTCGACTTCTGCGCCGACTGGTGTGACCCCTGCAAGATGCTTGCTCCTCTGCTGCATGAGCTTGCAGAGGAATACGACGGAGTCTACAAGGTAGGCAAGGTCAACGTGGACGAGCAGATGGAGCTTGCCATGCGCTATCAGGTCTCAAGCATCCCGATGCTCGTGGTTCTTAAGGACGGCAAGCCCGTCTCCAAGGCTGTCGGCTACCGCTCCAAGGCGGATCTACTCGACATGCTGAAAAATGCAATCTGATAAAGAAACAATCCCCCTCCTGCCGATTGGCAGGAGGGGGAAAGCTATATATATCGTTTTGTCACACGATCCTTCTGTCTCTGACCTGAGAATCGTAATGCTTGTTGAGCAGCGGGCGGACGACGTAGTAGATGAGCTTGTTCTCGCCGTTGAACATGTACAGAGCGAAGGTCGCCACGAAGCCGACGAAACCGATGACAACGAGCTTCTTTATGAGCTTGAATATGAATTTCCAGAACTTTTTCATGTGCTATCCTGCCTTTCTCAGTATGCCATGGAGTCGTCGAACTCGACGATGGTCGGGTCGAGAGGCTTCTCGTTGAGAACAACGGACATGTAGTTATTGATGCAGTTTCTCATATCCTGACGGGACACGGTACGGCAGTCCTCAAGGTCATGCTCGATGAAGACGAAGTGGAAGCCGAGGTCGCGCGCCTGCTCTTCCATGACGGCGTGGACGCCGAGCATGCCCTTGCAGGCGATGTTGTCGTTGAAGAGAACCATGTCGCAGTTGAAGTTCTTTGCCCACTCCCAGATGGCGTTGACGTTCTCCCAGCCGCCGACTGCGTGGTGACGCATGGTGGCCTTCTCGGAGAACAGAGCCAGATCCTTGATGGCCTGCTCCGGATCGGTCGTGCTGATCATGTTGTGACCCATGGTGGAGTCCATGTTCAGGACGATGTTGATGCCCCAGCAGTTCTGGGTCCAAGTCGGGAAGTCGGTGTAGTAAACGGCGGAGGGACCCCACAGGAAGGCGCGGTGACGGGTCTTGCCGTTGAACGGCTCGTACTTCTCTTCGTAGGCCTTACGCATGATCTTGATGACCTTGCGGTCGACCTTGTTGAAGTACGGATCCTGACCGTTGACGGACGCCCAGGAGTACAGACGGTACAGAGTCTCGGCGATGCCGACGAGCGGGGAGTACGGGGTCTTGAAGTAGTCCCACTTCTCAAGCTCGATGGTGTTCTGCTCGTTCATGAGCTCGGCGTACTTGAACAGCTCGTTCCAGTCGTACTTCACGCCGTATTCCTTCTCGATGAAGGCGATGGCGTCCTTGAGCATCTGGGTGGAGTAGGGGTGCGCGCCCGGCTCGTTGTGGATCATGGCGAGAGTTACGGGGAAGTCAGGCAGATTCACGCGGCGGCGCTGGAACATGGAGGTGCATTCGGATGCGTTGCAGGGCATGTTGGTGGTGACGAAAGCCTTGCCGATGATGGGGAAGGCGTCGTCTATGGCAACGCCGGTCTCGGCCGCGCAGCGGGAGCAGACGTCCGCGGGCAGGCCGTAGGATTCGGCAACGTCTATGTAGTAAGGCTCGATGTGCTGGTCGACATCGCAGATGATGAACTCAGGCAGGGTCTGGAGCGGAATGGGGATAAGATCCTTGAAGCCCTTCATGAACAGCGGGGGCAGGACTTCGTCCATCGGAACCATAATGTCGCTCAGCGGGCCGCCGCCGAGACGCTTGTCGTTTGCGAGGACGAGCGCGATCTTGCCGGTCAGGCTCTGGACGATGGCGTGCATGTTCATGTGAGCTATCTTCAGCTCGTAGCCGCGGTAGCCCTCGAACAGACGGTCGATGAACATGAAGGTGCCGAGGTAGGAACCCATCCAGCGGTATTCCCAGAAGCCCTTGAGGCAGGGGATGGGAGCGGAGGCGACCATCTTTGCCATGGCGAGGAGGTTATTCAGCCATGCGACGTAGTCGACCATGGTGTCCTTCACGCCGCGCCACTCACGCCATTTCGCAACGCCGGTCTTGTCGTAGTAACGGTCTCTCTGGCCGCCTACGCCGTTCTCGGCCTGCCATATGGGATCAAAGCGTTCAAGCTTTTTATCAACAGCTGCTATTACTTTATCGAACATCATTACTTACCTCCCTGAATGGACTTGATCTCCAGGGATTCGATGAACGCCTGGAAACGTGTACGAAGCTGTCCGACTGCGCCGAGGGAATACTCCTTCTCGATGGTGCAGCAAGGAATGTGCTTTTCGTTCGTGAAGATGTGGTTTGCAAGAACCTTCTCATAGCTCCAGAACTCGCAGAACTTCATGTTTTCGTAGATGATGCCGTCAGCCTTGAAATCTTCAACGAGCTGGGCCGCGATAGCGTGACGCTGGTCGATCTTGAAGCCATCCATAAAGCGTGCGCACTGGTTCCAGTACAGGTAGTGGCGGCAGATGGCGTCGAACGCGGTCTCGCCTTCCTTGATCTCAATCTGCTCTCTGCTGGGGAACGAGCCGAAGCAGTAGCGGTCGGCAACGACCATTGCACCGCACATTTCGATAAGCTTTGTGAACTCGGGATCATCGACCTCGCTTCCGACAAGTGCAACGCGGGCGCGGAACGGGAACTTCTCTTCCGGTTCGCGGGTCTTCAGCTCTTCCAGAGTCTCCTCGAGGTAGGGCTTGATGAGGTAGTGCGGGCATACCTGGCTGACGAGGTTGATGACGTGGAACTCGTAGCCGGTGATGTTCGGGTTCTCGCTCTTGCGGAAATCGCCGATCTCGGTGATGATGCGGCTGATCTCGTTGTGATCCTCAATGGCCTTGCGCATTGCGGCGTCGGACACGTCCACGCCAAAGCGGTTCTTGAGCTCATCGACGACCTTGAGCTTGAGCTGAGCCTTGTAGTAGTCGAGGTTGGTCTTGTCGCCCTTCATGGGAGGGTCGATCTGAGTGACGAAGAAGCGGGGGTTCTTTACGGGGTTGATGAGGAAGAAGTGCTCTTCCATACGCTCCATGGTCGCGCAGCTTTCCGCGCCGAACAGGCAGCTGAGGTAGTTGTATCCGCCTTCGATGGCGCGCTCAAGAATGGAGCGTGCATAGGGGCAGGTACGGTTTGTCATGTAGTAGTTTGCAATATCGCTGGACGTGCAATTGGGAGCGCGAAGTCTTGAAGAGAAGCAGCCTTCAAGATTGAGAAGGACTTCGGGTATGTAATAGCAGTTGTAACCGAGTGCTATCTGCCCATCCTCCACTGCCTTGGTAACAAGCTCGTTCTGAGCGTCCTGAAGGAGGTTTTCAAAGTAGATAAGATGCTTAAGGTCTTTCAAGCAATACACCTCTTTTTCAAATTTACCACACGAAAAATTTTGATTCCGGGCATGGCATATCTGGGAAAATATTAACACAATCCCGCCCAAACGTCAAGGAAAAGCCGGAGATATGAGCAAGAAAGGCGATAGACAAAATGCACGTATTGTATAACTTGGGTAAAAATATGAACCAAGCCAGGACCGGACGGCCCTAGCTTGGCTTGAGTGATATAAACTTTATCTGCTTTATCTGCGCTTGCCCGCGACCTGATACATATCCTCGTCGGAGATGACGGCGGTCACATCCAGGTACCTGCCGAATATCCCCGCAAGCTGTTCGGCGGGCATCAGACCCATCGACACCTTGCTGGCGGAGCCGTGATGGTGCGCGTCGATCTTCTCGCGGCTCATGCCGTGCGCCACGGTGAGCACGCCGCCCTCGGCGAGCAGCCCCGACAGATGCGTTATCAGCCGCTCGGGGTCGGGGAAGTGGGGGAAGGCGTTGTAGACCACGATCGCGTCAAAGCCCTGCCCGACGTCGGCGGCCTCAACGTCGCCGCAGATGAAGCGGACGCCGGTTCCGGCATATTTCCGCTCCGCAAGCTTTATCATCTCCGGCGAGATGTCGATGCCCGTGACATCCGCGCCGCGCCTGATGTAATCCGGTATCAGAACTCCGGTGCCGCAGGCCACGTCGAGAACGCGGCTGCCCTCTCTGACTCCGGCGTTGTCGAGGATGATGTTTATCTTCCGGTCGCTGCGTATCAGTCCCGCGTCCCAGCTTGGGGCGCAGCGGTCAAAGAATTCTATTACGTCGGCTTTATCTATCATGGCGCTCTCCGTATCACGCGAAGAAGGACGCGGTGTCGATCTTCTGGTAGCCGCCGAAGCTGGAGGGGCAGGCGAATATCTCCTCGGCAAGCTCCTTGCCGAGGAACGCGGAGGTGATCTCGTTGGTCTTTGCGGTGATGTCAACGTCGGCAAAGAGGTCGGGGTAGACGGACTTTGCGATGAACCAGGTGTTTATCAGCGCTATCTCATAGTTGGTGTAGTAGGCGTTGTAGGCCATCTCCAGATACACCTCGCCTGTCTGCCATGCCTTGCAGGAGTCGAACATGGTCGGGTCCTCCTGATACAGCGGCTTTATGTTCTTGACCGCCGCGGCGTCCATGACGATGATGTCCATATCTGCGCCGAGGGCGACGAACTTCTCCTCCTCGATGGGCTGGACGCCGTTTGCGCCGAGGTCGGTGACAACGTTGCGGATGTTTGCGACCTCAAAGGAGGCGTAGGTCTGGGAGGTCATGAGGTGGTTCGTGGTGCCCCAGTTGCCGAGACCGCAGACGTAAACGGCAGGCTTGTCCTCGTCGGCAATGCTGGCGGTGCGCTCGGCGATCTCGGCGGTCTCCGCCGCGATGAAGGATACGAGCGCTTCGGCTTTCTCTTCCTCGCCGAAGATCTGACCGAGCAGGGTCATGCTCTGGCTAAATGCGTCGTCGAAAACGCCGTTCGGGCCGGACTTGAGCGTCACGACGGGCACGCCGAGCTGCTCCTGAAGAGCGTCCTCTTTCTCAACGTCCTCGTACTCGGAGATGACGATGTCGGGATTGCAGGAGAGGATCTTCTCGGCCTCCGCCGCTTGAGCGTTGGGGCCGCCGACGCCGCAGGACGGGAGCGTGCTGAACACGTCGCCGTAGGCAAGCACATAGGGGCGCGCCACGGAATCAAACATCTTGGGGCGCTCCTCAAGCGTGAGGTTGTCGATATCCTCAACGCCGCAGAGCAACGAGACGTCGCCGATGTAGCTGTACATTCTGAGCGCGCCCGCGCCGATGCAGACGACGCGCGTGTAGCTGCCGGGGGTGACGGTCAGCTCGCGGCCTATCATGTCGGTGACGGTGATCTCCGAGGGCGCCTCGGACGGGGCAGCGCTCTCCTGCGCTTCGGACGGCTGGGGTGTATCCTGCGCGGGGGCGGACTGGCTGCCGCAGGCGCAGAGCGAGAACATCATGGCAAGCGCCAGCAGCAGTGCGGCAAAATTCTTAATTTTCATACTGTTTTCCTCCGAGTATTATTTTCTTCCCATCGTGTTCGATGATCTTTGAGTTGATGTCGAATATATCTTTTATTATTTCGGGGCATATCATGTCCTGACCGCCGGAGTATTTGACTCGGCCGTCCTTCAGGAAGAAGAACCGGTCGCCGAAGTAGAGCGCCTGATTCAGGTCGTGAAGGGAGCTCAGAATGGCGATGTTCCGACTTCGGGCGACTTTCTTGGCCTCCTCGATGATAAGCTCCTCGTTTGCGATGTCGAGGTTGCCGGTCGGCTCGTCGAACACGAGCATCTTCGGCTCCTGCGCCAGCGCGCGGGCAATGGCGATCTTCTGCTTCTCGCCGCCGGAGAGGTTTTCGGCGTTCCTGTCGGCAAAGCTCTCAAGCTTCATCTCGGCCATGATCCTGTCCACCACGTCGTAATCCTCCTTGCCCGCGCGGAGGCCGAAGTACGACACTCTGCCCATCAGGATCGAGTCGTACACGGTGAGCGCGCCGAAGTGGATGTGCTGCGGGACGTAGGCGATGCGCCGCGCGCGGTCGCGCTTCGGCAGCTTCAGCAGATCCTCGCCGTCAAAGCGGATGGTGCCGCCGGACGGGGTGCCTATGCCGAGGATGTTTTTGAAAAGCGTGGTCTTGCCGGAGCCGTTCTTGCCGAGCAGTATACCGATCTCGCCGTCGCGCAGTTCGAGGTCGACCCCGTTGAGAACGGGCGCAGAGCGCCTGGAATAGCTGAAGCGCAGATCTTCTATTTTCAGCATACGCCGTCCTCCTTTTTCGAGAAGATGACCGCCACAAAGAAGGGCGCGCCGAGCAGGGAGGTTATCGCGCCGACCGGCAGTGCCGAGCCGCTGCCCATACTGCGCGAGAGCGTATCCGCAAGCAGAAGCAGCAGGCTTCCGCAGAGCGCGGAGACGGGGATGGAGTAACGGTGATCCTGCCCGAGCAGCGTTTTCGTGACATGGGGACAGATCACGCCGACAAAGCCGATGACGCCGAGGAAGGACACGCACACCGCCGTGATGACGGAGGCGGCCAGCATACCCACCAGCACGGCGGCCTTGATGCCCTTCTTGGCCAGCACGACCATGACGAACACGCCGAGGAACGCGGTCACGACGGTCAGGACCCCGCCGCGACGGCGGCGAGCATTATCGCATCCGTCCTGTAGGTCGCGCGGCCGAGGTCGCCGAAGTTCCAGATGACCGCGGCGGACAGGCCGACGTCGGTCGCGTAAAACTGGAGTATCGTCGTCGCCGCCGTCCACACCGCGCCGACCGCGAGCCCCGCGAGCACGACGACGTTCGGCGAGAACGATCGCATCCGGCACAGGCCGAGGATCAGCAGGATCGAAAGCGTGGAGAAGATGAAGGCCATCAGCGAGGTGGCGTAGGGGTTTGCCCCAGCGGCGAAATTCGCGACGTTGTTCCCCGTAGAGAGGAAACCGCCGGAGAAGGCGATTATCGAGAGGTTCGCGCCGAACACCGCAGCGTTGGAGACACCGAGCGTCGAGGGCGACGCCATGGGGTTATTGAGGTTAGTCTGCATCACGAGGCCGGAAGCGGAAAGCCCCGCCCCCGCGATTACCGCGGCGAGGACGCGCGGGATGCGGATGTTCCAGATGATGCGGTTGTTGGCGGAGCTGCCCTTTTTGGCGAGCGCGGCAAAGGCGTCACCGAGGGACATGTTCGACGAGCCGACAAACAGACACACGAACGCCATGACTATGACCGCGGCGAGCATTGCTGCGACCACGGTGTTTTTCCGGCTGCGCCGCTGCGGCGCGATGTCCTTTTTCATGTGTACACAGTTCTCCGATTGATGAGAGTGAGATGATTATATATGCTGTCCGAGAATTTTGTAAGCCCCCTAGGGGGATATTTTGTTATAAAACTTGACAAGCTAATATATGTTAGCTTATAATATGGCTAACGCATGTTAGCTAATGCGGCTGCGGACGAATAGAAATGTCAGGAGAAACAAGCATGGAATACATATTGAGCAAAAAATACGACACACCTGAGCTTCAGGCGCTGATAATGGGGCCGAATCCGGTGAAGCTTGAGGAGGAGCTGCTGCGCGGAAGCCGCATACCGGCGGG
>ENA-OPUE01001711-OPUE01001711.1-human-gut-metagenome-genome-assembly--contig:-NODE-1711-length-12516-cov-8.122462_pt1 | contig 12516 bp, 10 predicted proteins | sample MGYA00241466_ERZ501924 | MGnify/ENA primary metagenome ERZ501924 (study PRJEB25962, sample SAMEA2042223) | human gut metagenome | biome: human gut; feature: human-associated habitat; material: faeces...
ACGCTTTGAAGCCCGTCGCCAAGAGGATTTGAACCTCCGACCCCTCGCTTAGGAGGCGAGTGCTCTATCCAGCTGAGCTATGACGACACATGCCGCAAACCCTTGATTTTACTGGGTTTCTGGGATTTTTCCCTTCGGCCATATATAAGATTATCAACTCTTTTTCGAGTTGTCAATCTACAGATTTTTTCGATTTGGTAACATTAGAACGTTCCCCAATTTGGGGAATGCTTTGTTGTCACCTTTGGCATTTTTCAGAATAGATTCGAACTGAAAGTTGTTTTTCATTTTTTCCTTTGGGGAATGCCTCGGCTTTCTCTTAGGAGGCGAGTGCTCTATCCAGCTGAGCTATATGGACATTTAATCAACACCCATAATATAAGTTACTGTTCACTCCGTTCTCAGTAACTTAACCAAAATTCATTCCAGATTACCTGCGACAATGGGATTTTGGCTTGTATGTCTCGGGACTTTGGCATATTTTTGCAAAAATACCTCGAGGAATAATGGTGTATGAACAGTAACTAATATACTATATTTCAAAGAAAATTACAAGTGCAATCTGGCTTTTCTTATCTAATTTTCTGCTTCCGGATTCCATGTATTATCTTCCAGCTTTTGAATCATCTCACCCAGTTCAACAGTATATGCTACTTTTACATCACTATCCTGTTTAACGATAAACTCAGACAACCCGTAAGCCTGTCCATTATCCGCCCAGTCATAAGTATATCCCAATCTTGTCCATGGATATTCGCCATCATAATAGCTGGAAATAATGTTCGCATCAAACCATGCTTTATAATCCGCATCAACATCTTCGGAGAATGAATCTGTCATTTCTACTGTTCCAATATCCGAAATATATGCCGGACGAAAAACATCTTCCGGTTTTACCCACATAGCTGTAACATAGTTAGATTCATTATCAGGAGTCAGACCAAGCAATTCTTTCATTCTTGTCTGCCAGTCTGTTACACCCTCTTTATTTTCCTGATACCAGTCTTCCAGTTCACCACCTGTAAATGTCCATACATTTCCCCATTCCAGTTTCACATCAGTGCCATCCGGATAACTGTCCGGATATTTATGGAATGTATATAGAAGAACTCTTCCCTCTTCATTATAAACTGCATAAGGCTCTCCCTCATCCAGGCTTACTACCGGAAGAATCTCACCATCCTCAGCAATCATCGCATCTTCAACTGCCTGATCAAAAAGAATCCGCAGATCATCTTCACTTTCAGCAGAGGAATCGGTTTCTGCTGCTTCTTCTGTCTCTGTTGTTTCTTCTGCCTGTACACTTACAGATACCCCGCATGATACAACCATTGCAGAAACCAGAACTCCACTTAACATCCATTGTTTCCATAATTTATTTTTCATATAATGTCATCTTCCTTTTTTTAGTTTTCCGACTTACCTGCCCCAAGTATATCATAGTAATTCTTTCTTTTCTTACCCTTGGAATAAATTGCAAATATCCGGCGTGAAATGTATATTACTGTTCACTCCGTTCTCAGTAACGTAGCCAAAATTCCAGATTGCCTGCGGCAATGGAATTTTGGCTTGTATGTCTCGGGATTTTGGCATATTCATGCCAAAACACCTCGCAGGATAGTGGTGTACGAACAGTAACAAATGTATATCTATAACACTCCCTCGTCAAGCGGATTGTTATAAGCATGTTTCACGTGAAACATATTCTTGTAAATCACAAGATGGCATAGGCGAAATATTCGTCCATGCCATCATAAATCATTTTAATTAATAGTGCAACTGTCCCTGGAGCCATATGATTCCTTTGAATCTACGTCCGATCTTTGGCTCCCCCAGCAAATCATTCTTATTGATACAAACATCAAACTGCATATCATTACAGTCTAATGTAAGCTGGCAGATTTCTTCTCCTGTTATAATGTTCTTGAATGTCATAAAATCCAGAATCTCACCCATGATACTATATTGATCACATTCAATTCCATATGGCATGAAATAGGAATCCACTATAGAAAAAATATCGTCTGTAACTATACGCTGAGAAATCATGGAATATGTATCCATATCCTCCATCGTGAGGCTCTCCATAGCCTCTTCATCACCGTTTCTGGCGGCTGCAATGAGATGATTTCTGTTCTTTGTCAGTTCACGTTCTGCTTTTACTGCTTCTTTATCTTTCTCTACAGGAAAAAGGATTTTTCCTTCCCTGGCCAGCCCGGAAAGGGTTAAAGGCTGGCCACCCGGAAGTATGTTGCCTTTTTCACGCTGTTGCAGATACTCAGCCGCATTCTGAAGATAGAAAATTAAAGTAACCCCAATTCTCAAATCGTCACAGGCACCTGCAAAAGATTCTTTGTCTGCATGTCTTTCTATCACAACACTCTCCTGTGTTGTAATGCCTGTTCCGCGAAAAAAAGGAAAATAATAATCCGGATAAAATACGTTGTTTTCATCATACTGCCCGCAGACAGTAATTCCACAATCGCATCCATAATTCTTGGAAAACTCTGCAAACATACCATCAGGGTAGTTCTCTATGACTGTTTTCTCATCATAAGTTTCAACCACATCCGTAATGATCTGTCTGATACTGCTTCTTTTGGTGATCCTGGAAAAACCAACTGCCCTCAGATAACTGTGCATAAGAACACCTCCCTGAAAAAGCTCACCCTCCATTAAGCGTGCTTTTTCTCAATCTTTGTCATACCACCCATGTATGGCTGCAGAGCTTTAGGAATACTTACAGAACCGTCTGCATTCAGGTTATTCTCCAGGAATGCGATCAACATTCTAGGCGGTGCTACAACAGTATTATTTAATGTATGTGCAAGATATTTCTTACCATCTTTTCCGTTTACACGGATCTTAAGACGACGTGCCTGTGCATCACCAAGGTTTGAACAGCTTCCTACCTCGAAATATTTTTTCTGACGTGGAGACCATGCTTCTACGTCAAGAGATTTTACTTTCAGGTCTGCCAGGTCACCGGAGCAGCACTCAAGTGTACGAACCGGAATGTCCAGAGAACGGAACAGATCTACTGTATTCTGCCATAATTTATCAAACCACATCGGACTCTCTTCCGGTCTGCAGACAACGATCATTTCCTGTTTTTCAAACTGATGAATACGGTAAACGCCTCTCTCCTCAAGTCCATGAGCACCTTTTTCCTTACGGAAACATGGAGAATAGCTTGTAAGAGTTTTCGGAAGTTCTTCCTCAGGAATGATCTGATCGATAAATTTACCGATCATGGAATGTTCACTTGTTCCGATCAGGTATAAATCTTCACCCTCAATCTTATACATCATGGCATCCATTTCAGCAAAACTCATTACACCTGTTACAACATTGCTTCTGATCATAAAAGGAGGTACACAGTAAGTAAAACCTCTGTTTATCATGAAGTCACGTGCATAGGAAATTACTGCTGAGTGAAGTCTTGCGATATCTCCCATTAAATAGTAGAAACCATTTCCCGCAACACGTCTTGCACTGTCAAGATCAATTCCATCAAAATTTTCCATAATTTCTGTATGATATGGCACTTCAAAATCCGGAACAACCGGTTCACCAAACTTCTCGATTTCTACGTTCTCGCTGTCATCTTTACCGATCGGTACAGATGGATCAATGATATTCGGAATTACCATCATATCTTTGAGAAGTTCTTCCTCTACCTCTTTCTCTCTTGTGGAAAGTTCTTCAATACGGGTTCCGGAAGCAGCTACCTGTTTCTTTACTTCTTCAGCTTCTTCTTTCTTTCCCTGTGCCATCAGTGCACCGATCTGTTTGGAAATTTTATTTCTCTCTGCACGAAGAGCTTCTACTTCCTGTTTGATTTCGCGATTCTCTTTGTCCAGTTCCAGAACTTTATCCACTAATTCCAGTTTATTATCCTGAAATTTGTTGCGGATATTCTGTTTTACAACTTCCGGATTTTCTCTCACAAATTTAATATCTAACATCTTGTTCCTCCTGAAATATTCTATTACATTATGTAATGATGTCAGGGTAAAATCTGGCAACAACTTTCCCCCTGATATCAATTTATCATATCATGTGCATTCCTGCACAAAACAGATTCTCTTTTAGTATGCTCTTGTTTTCAGCTTTTAAACATTACTGTTCACTCCGTTCACAGTAACTTTTAAAAAACTTTATTCTTCAATATTATCCAGTCCAAAATTCACTGCCTTACGAAGTGCCTCTACTTCTTCCTGGCTGAGCATAACGTAGGATTCGCCTTTTACAATTTCTTTCATATACAAAAAACAATTGTCCCGGCTGTGTACTGCATTTAAGATAAGGCCTGTATTCTCTTTGTCCAGCAAAGCCAGCGCAAAACTTAACTTTCCACCTACATCATCAAATGCGTCATACTTTTCTACACCATATTTATTAAACATTTTATCAAGATTCTTTTTGATAAAAAGAAGATCATGATCATGTTCTTCCTTCGCATCATAGAGCTTATCTATCTGAGCGAATTTTCTAACGAATACTTTTTCCAGAGACTGTGCATCTGAACCTTTCATGAACGTCTTATATTTACGTTCCAGACGGCTCAGGCGCATATTCATACTGATATTCCTTACCAGCAGGAAGATAGTAAGAATCAGCAGTATAATAATGATGATCCCGGAATCAATTCCAAGATTTTCAAAAATGCCACTCATATTACTGTCACTCCTAACCAATGGATTCGAAAAGATCTATGATTCTTTCCAGTTCATCCTTGGAATAATATTCAATTTCAATTTTACCTTTGTCATTTTTCTTTCTGTGAATCTGGACTCTGGTACCCATGATACTTTTCATTTTTTCTTCCAGACTCTCATATATTGCATCCTCAGCAGAACTGAATTTGCTCTTCTTTGCTGTTTTTGGCGGCTCCAGCATACGTTTTACAAGCGCTTCTGTTTCACGAACACTTAATTTCTCGTCAAAAACCTTCATTGCAATTGATTCCTGCTTTTCCTTATCTGCTATCGAAAGGATTGCCCTGGCATGACCGGCAGTGATCATCTCATCAATCAGCATCTGCTGCACTTTTTCGCTGAGTTTGAGAAGTCTCATTGCATTTGTTACTGCTGTTCTGCTCTTCCCTACACGCTCTGCGATTTCATCCTGTTTCAGATGAAATTCATCAATCAGTCGTTTATATGCCATCGCTTCTTCCACAGGGTTTAAATCTTCCCGCTGAATATTCTCAATCAGGGAAATTTCTACTAATTCCTGCTCAGAAAACTCTTTAACAATTACAGGAATCTCTGTCAGTCCGGCAAGCTTTGCCGCTCTCCATCGTCTTTCACCTGCAATTATTTCATAGTAGTCCTTTTTATCAGACACGAGAAGCGGATGGAGTACGCCGTACTGTTTAATAGACTCAGACAGTTCCATGAGTGCATCTTCATCGAACTGTTTACGTGGCTGATCCATATTCGGCTCTACACTTGAGATCTTTACGATCATTGCCCCTGTTTTCGAATCCGCTGTTTGCTTCTTTGCAACAGTAGGGTTTGTCTGTTTTTCAGCTACGTCAGATTTCTTCTCTGTTTTAACTGTTTTGGTTATTGTCTTTCTGGCAGGTTCTTTGACAACAGATGTTCTGTCTGGAAAAAATGCATCTAAGCCTCTGCCAAGACCGTTTTTTCTTCCTGCCATTAATTATCCTCCCTGTTGAGCACTTCCTCTGCCAGAAGCCTGTAGCTTTCTGCTCCTGCTGATCTCGGATCATAGATATTAATCGGCTGTCCATAGCTTGGAGCCTCCGCCAGTCTTACATTACGTGGAATAATTGTTTTATAAATATTCTGATTTAAATTCTCTTTTACGTTTTCCACTACCTGCAGAGACAGGTTTGTTCTTGCGTCATACATTGTGAATACTACGCCTTCCATTTTCAGACGTTTATTCAGTCTTTCTTTTACCAGATCAATGGTATGAATCAGCTGTGAAAGTCCCTCCAGCGCATAATATTCACACTGGATCGGCACTAATACAGATGTAGCTGCGGTTAATGCATTGATCGTCAGCATATTTAATGATGGCGGACAATCCAGTATTATGTAATCATATTTACGTCGAAGCTTATCTGTGATTCCCTTTAAGATAAATTCTTTATCATCGATTCCTACCAGCTCGATTTCTGCACCGGAAAGATTAATATTAGATGGAATCAGGTCAAGATTCTCAACAACATCTTTTACAATCGTGTCTTTCGTTTCTGCCTCTCCAAGCAAAAGTTCATACAATGTATTTTCTATGCCGTTCTTATCAACGCCGAAACCACTGGTAGTATTTCCCTGTGGATCCATATCAATTGCGAGAACCTTTTTCCCTTTTTCTGCAAGACATGCTGAAAGATTAATTGCAGTTGTTGACTTTCCAACTCCGCCTTTCTGATTAGCAACTGCTATAATTCTTCCCAACTTCATTCCTCCTTTATGAGGTTTTAATTGTAGTTATTCCTATTTTGCCTGTTACATTATTTTTTATAATGCCAACAGGCATATGCATGTTTATTATAACACTTTTATTTTAATCATGCCACATAATGTTTCACGTGAAACATAAAAAAACACATTATTTTTAACATAAATATTGTATATTTTGTGGTGATTGACATTTTCTTTTTCCATCAATCGTTACTGTTCACTCCGTTCTCAGTAACGCAGCCAAAATTCCAGATTGCCTGCGGCAATGGAATTTTGGCTTGTATGTCTCGGGATTTTGGCACATTCATGCCAAAACACCTCGCGGGATTGTGATGTGTGAACAGTAATCATCAAGTTACTGTTCACTGGTAATATCCCGCGAGGTGTTTTTTGTGAGTGAAGGTCACAGAAAACCCGAGACATACCGCGCGAATTTATGCGATTAGCATAAAGTCTGTGCATCGCGAAGCGTGTTGCTGTGAACGGAGTGAACAGTAACATCATCAATCCATATGGTTCTTTTTTTCGCATCATATTTTCTTGTAAAACAGACAGTATCGCGGTATAATATGGGTATATAATTTTAGCAGGCTAATCACTTGTTATGCTTGATAAAGGAGGCCGAAAATGAGTAAAAACAAGCACAAATTTCTTACATTTGCTGCTCTGATGACCGGCGCAACTGTTGCTGTTCATTTCATTAACCACACGATTGCTACTGCTGCACAATTAAAACAGATGCTCCACATTTCTAATGACAATTACTTTGAATGGCGCTTTGGGAACATTTATTATACCAAAAAGGGAACTGGGTCACCGATTCTTTTGATTCATGACACTTTACCTGGAGCTTCCGGGTATGAATGGAGCAAAATTGAAGACGAACTGGCAATTGACCATACCGTATATACTGTTGATCTGTTAGGATGCGGACGTTCGGACAAATCCAGCATTACCTATACAAATTTTGTTTATGTTCAGATGATCAGTGATTTTATCAAAAAAATAATTGGTCAGAAAACAGATGTGATTGCAAGTGGTTTTTCAGGCTCTTTTGTTACTATGGCCTGTCACAATGAGAAAGAACTTTTTAACAAAATCATGCTGGTAAATCCGCCCAGCCTGACTCAATTAAAACAGATGCCAAACAGAAAGGACCGCCTGTTAAAAGCAGCTCTGGAAATTCCGATTTTCGGAACTCTGGTTTATCATATGATCGTATCACGTGATAATATAAATAATCTTTTTATCGAGAAGATGTATTATAATCCATTCCATGTGGATAATCAAATGGCAGATGCTTATTATGAAGCAGCTCATAAAGGTGGATATTATACCAGATTTTTGTACTCCAGTCTTGCAGCTAAGTATATAAATATAAATATCTGTCATGCACTTAAGGCACTGGATAACAGTATTTATATTGTTGAAGGTGAAACAGAGCCAAACGGAAAGGCTGTCACTGATGATTATTGTGCCTCCAACCCGGCTATTGAAGTTTCTGTTCTCAAAGAAACAAAACATCTTCCACATGTTGAAGCACCTGAAGCGTTTCTTGAACAGGTTAAAATCTTCTTTTAAGCCTTATATTTAAGCCAGAATGAGTCGACGAGTTGATTTTGAGACAGTTTTGAAGGATAAATTTTTTTATTTCAAGTCGGAAGAAGACGACGTTGCGGTGACTACAGCAACCGAATTCGGACAAAATATACCGCAAAATGGGGCGTGCAGATTGTGGGAATGATTTTTCAAACACGCTCTAATACAACAAAAAATGAGGCAGGCATATGTAAGAAATTCTATATGCCTGCCTCACTCTTTTATAGATTCGTTTATTCTTTTACTCTTCTGTACTGTCCGTTTCCTGAGAATCTGTATTCTCCTCTTCGGATGTATCAGAATCGTTTGTTATGCCGGCTGTTTCAGATGTACTGTCATCGGACTCTTCTATGCTCTCACCTGGCATATCTGTTGAATCTGATTTAGTATCATCTGTTGTTGCTTCGTCTGAATCTGTCTTATCTGAACTGTCTTCTTCTGTTCCGACAACTGATTCAAATGCTGTGAACAGTTCTTTTACATTCATCTTATTTACGAGATATACTTTATTATCCACCACTGCCGCATAATAGTTTGTATCGTAGCTATAGTATGCAACTTCCTGTGTATCACCGTCTTCTTCTGTAAATATAGCTGTCAGTTCTGCATCACCGTCAGGTTCATATTTATCTGTCAGACGTTTCTGAGCCGTCATGTTGATCAGTTTATTGTAGAATGTTGTAAATGTTGTTTCATCCAGATCAGAACCATTCAGTTTATAGGTAACTGTTTCTGTATCGTTTCCATCATCATCTGTGGATGTTTCACGTGAAACATTTACTTTATAATCACTGCCCTGATAATTTACTTTGAGGCTTCCGAGGCTGTTTAAAGATACATAACTTACTGTCATATCCCAGAAGTCTTCTTCTGATTTATCAGTTAGCGCGGACAGAGTATCCGTTGACATCGTATAGACTTCATTGCTGTCATTTACCATGACATATCTGCTGCTGTCATCTGTTTCATTTCCAACAAGAATTGTAAGCTGCTTATCTGCCATCTTAGTTTCTTCTTCCGAAGAATCCTCATTGTCTGATGCACTGTCTGAGTTTTCTGATGTTTCATCTTCTGCTTCTTCACCGTCAGTATCTTCAGCCTCAGATGTTTCATCCGTAGTTTCACTTACACTTTCGTCTGATTCTGTATCCTGTTCAGCATCGTCACTGTTTTCTTCCACAGATGAAGCATCTTCATCTGCCGTCTCACCGGAAGCTGTCGTATCATCTTGTGTGTCTTCATCAGTGTCATCATCAGCAACTTCTTCCTGATAATCTACTGTGATTGTTGCATATGGTTTATCCAGACCATATTTGCTCTTGTCGTCACATTTATAATCTGCAAGTGAACTATATGCCATGCTTCCGAATGAGGATACCAAAGAACTTACGGTAGCTGAGTCTGCTTTTTCTTCATCCTCGCTGCCTTTTACTGACCAGGTACTTGTATCTTCGTCTTTTGATAATTCATAGGAATTATCGCCGTCTACAGAAATTTTTGTAATGGTATCTGTATTGGAAATTGCAGGGAAATCTTCCATCTGCGCATAATCATTCAATGATTTGGCAAACGGCTCTACGCAGGAAGAATCTATCAGGTATACTGTCTTCTCATCATCATCTTTTCTTACATAATACTGACTGGTGGAGGAATTTTCATCTCCCACATACAGTGTAGTTGTTATGTCATCGCCATCTTCCTCATCAGATTTTGTTACAATCTTAATCGTGTTTGACGGAGAGTCCAGACCATATTCTGAAAGATCATCTACGTCCTCCAGAACTCTGTCTGAATCGACAGATGCAATAGCAGATGCTGCACTGTCCAGAGTAGTCTGATTTACCGGAAAATCTGTTTCGTCTTTCTTTACCCAGCTGTCATCATCTTTTTCAAATGTTGTCTCTGTATCATCAACCATAAAATCCAGAGATTTAATGTTATCTGTTGATGCAGTAAATACAGTTGTGCTTTCTTCAGAATCTTCTTCGGATTCTTTCTGCTCCTGATGGGCTACGTAGGTTTTTACACCTGCGTAAGCCCCGCAGCAGACACCAAGAACTACAACTGCAAGAACCATTTTTACAGTTTTATTCTTCATTTAAGCTTTTCTCCTCTTCATCCAGACTGCAAACCCTACAACAAGGAAGAATCCAGGAATCAGACCGATGGTGCAGATCTTCCAGAATGCAGCATCATAGTCTGTAAGTGTCAGATAAGATACAGACAGGCTCTTGGATGGGATAGATACGGTTGCACTGTCTTCTGTGTCTGTCATCCACTTCAGGGATTCGATGATCAGCTTCTCATTTCCGCCGGATACCATCTGATTTACCTGTGATTCCATCAGATTGGAAGTTGAATAGTATACGATCTGCGTTTCTTTGTCATCATCCAGAGTCTCTGTGATGCTTACTCCCAGATCAAATGGGCCAGCTTCGTCTCCGTCTTCTTTCTCCAGAGTATCACTGTTCAGATCTGTCTTGGAATATGCCTGGTCTGATGTGGTGAGGATACTGTTGATCGTTACGGTATCTCTTACATCATCCATTTTTTTGATTCCCTGTGCATATGGTGCAAGTACATAATATCCTCCGGAAACAGTCTCAGAGCTTGCATCTGTGCTGTTTATAGTCGGAACCAGATAATATGGCATCTGCATTGCATAATGCTGATTATCACCTTCAAATACGATTCCAGCTTCTCTCTGAACACCATAGTTTTCCAGAACTGCATCAAAGTTTGGCAGGTCTTCTGTTGTATAATCAGAGAAAATCATCGCCTTTCCGCCATTTTCAAGATAATCAATAATAGCAGTCTTTTCATCTTCTGAAATATCTGTGGACGGAGAATCAATGAACAGGCAGTCTGCATCATCCGGAACACTTCCCTCTGTAAGAAGATTCAGAGACTGAATATCCATGTTTGCCTTCTCGATGTCTTCTTTGATAGTAGAATCCATCTCCTTCTCACCATGTCCCTCGAGTGTATAAAGGATCGGGAGATCTTCGGATGTTACATATCCGATCGCACTTGTGATCTGACCTTCACCGTCGAAACCGGTGGTCTGAGAGCTGTAGGTCTGATAATCAATTGTGCTCTCATAGATATTGTTGTAATCAATGACTTTATTTCTGTCGCCGCATACAACGATCAGACTGTTTGCAGAAAGATCATCACTTGTATATTCCGTTACAAATTTAGGATTTACTACAGGATCCTTCTGCTCTACTTTAATATGCTTGGATTCATCTTCATATTTCTTAAGCAGATTGGTAATATTCTCATCTTCAGAACCGCTCTGTGCAATCTGGTAAATTGTTACGTCCTTGTCCAGATCTTTCAGCATTGCTTTTGTATCATCACCAATACTGTAGAGTTTCTGGCTGCTGATATCAATTTCTGAATATTTGGACGGAATCGCATTTACGATCATGTTGAGCACTACAACTACTGCAATAAATATCACTGACATAACCATTGTGTAAGAACCGTTTTTGATATGCTTCTTACTGATGGTGCCAATCAGTTTCTTTTTGTCAAATTTTTTATGCTTATTATTTTTCATCTTTTCTTTCAGTTTCATTTTCTTTCACCTCCCCACTAATTCCAGCGTCTCTTCAAAATAGACTGTGTTGTAAGGAACAGGCATACTGCGATCACAGAAAGAAAATATACAATTCCTTTTATATCAAAGATGTTACTTGTAAAATTATCAAAGTGTCCGCTCAGATTAAACACATCCAGGACTTTCTGAATACCGCCCTCAAAAATACTGGATTTTACTACATAAATAATAATCAGTGCCACTTCTCCGATCACACCGATCACTGCTGAGATCAGAATATTCTTGATCATGGTATAGATAATGATGGCTGCTGCCAGGATCAATAACCCAAATGTCACGCATGTCGACATAGATGTCTGAGAGAAGAATGAAGAAATACCATTCATCATGTAAAATGCAAATAAGAAAACAAATGTGAGTACCGCTGCAATTACCTGGCTCTCAGTGATTGCTGAGAAAAATACGCCGATCGCAATGTTTGCACTTCCCAGAAGGAAAAATCCAAGGAGTGCTGTGTACGCAGAGCCAAATGCAACGGTTCCGAACTTTGACATGATCAGCGGATAGGTTGCCAGAACTGCAATAGGGATTGCATAAATAGTCACAAGTGCAAGATATTTTCCCATTACGATGCCGGATACAGATACTGGAGAAGTAAGCAGAAGCTGGTCTGTTTTCTGCTTTCTTTCCTCAGCAAGTACACGCATGGTCAGGATCGGCACTGCAATCAGAAACACAAAGGTCATGGCATTTAAAGTATATTCAAATTTCGGATAAGCAGCTGAAAGCTGGTACGCTGAAAAGTAAATACCTGCGATCAGCAACACAAAAAACATAAACAGGTAGCCGACCATGGAGGTCAGGTAGCTTTTCAGCTCTCTTTTATAAATAGCAAGCATGGTTTACTCTTCC
>ENA-OPUE01001720-OPUE01001720.1-human-gut-metagenome-genome-assembly--contig:-NODE-1720-length-12414-cov-2.637997_pt1 | contig 12414 bp, 9 predicted proteins | sample MGYA00241466_ERZ501924 | MGnify/ENA primary metagenome ERZ501924 (study PRJEB25962, sample SAMEA2042223) | human gut metagenome | biome: human gut; feature: human-associated habitat; material: faeces...
CTGCACGTTCAAGTAGTTATTATACATAAGAAAAAACTAATTGCAAGCAATTCGACAAAACAAGACAAAATATGCTATGAATTTATAAAAAAATATATAATGAAAATAAAATTAATAAAGGATTTAATGTAACTGATATTTCTAAAAAATTTTGTTTAGCGTAGGGAGAAATGGCTGAGGCTTATGAAGCTTATCGTAAAAAAAATGATTTAGGCGAAGAACTTGCAGATGTTGTAATTTATCTTTTATGAATAAGTGAAATATTAGGTATTGATTTAGAAAAAGAAATACTTTATAAAATAAATAATAATGTTCATAGAGAATATAAAATTATAAATGGAGTTACTACTCTCGTAAAAGAATATGAAGAATAAAAAAATGTTACTTTAAATAGTAGCATTTTTATTTTTCATCTTTAATAAGTTTATCAATATAAGAGATAATATCTTCTTTAGAATATTTACCATTAGAATTTAAATATTCAAATCCTAGATTTAAAACTCCACCTACATAAAATTTTGCAATAATTTCGGCAGGAATTCCATCACTAAATTTTTCTTTACTAATTCTTTTCAAAATATCATCATTAATTGCACTTAGTAAAATATCCATCATTATACTATTTCTATTATGAATCATGATCGAGGAGTATATATCTTTTTTATCTTCAACATGATTTAAAAATATTTTAATTAATTCAAGATAATATTCTTTTATATTTAGGGCTTTATTATTTTCTAGTTTTTGTGAAAATTCCTCTTTTAAATCTTTAATAAAATCAATTAAAAGTTCATATTTATCTTCGTAATGAGCATAAAATGTAGATCTATTAATTAAAGCTTTTTCACATATATCAGATACTTTAATTTCTTCGAATGTTTTTTCTTTCATAAGTTCCACTAAAGCAGTATATATCATTTTTTTAGTTTTAATAACTCTTAAATCTTTTTTCTTTTCCATTTTTCTCACCAACTAAAGTATATCATTTTATTAATCAAAATAAAAGATAAATAACAAAATGTTGGTTAAAAATATACATAATATAATAAATTGTTGCTTAACATACAATCTTAAGTATATGTATGTGTTATTTTTATAACTATTGTAATAAAATGTTTTGTGTGAAAGGAAAGATATATATGAAAAAGTTTGCAAATAAAATATGTGAACATAAAAATCTAATTTTAATAATAACAGGTATTTTAATGGTTTTATCATTTATAGGTATGAATTTAACTAAAGTAAATTATGATATTTTAGTTTATTTACCTGAGGATATAGAAACTATTAAAGGTCAAAATATATTAACTGATGATTTTGAAATGGGTTCATATTCTATTGCAGTAGCAAAAAATATGTCCTCAAAAGAAATAATGAATATTGAGGATAAAATTAAAAATGTGAAAGGAGTTAATAAGGTTGTATCTCTTTATGATGCAGTAGGTGTAATTCCTATTGATATGCTTCCTGAAAGTGTTACAAAATATTTACATAGTGATGATGAAGATATTTTCTTAATTACTTTTGCTGGTGGTACTTCCTCTGAAGAAACCATAAATGCAGTTAAGAAAATTAGAAATATTACTAGTGATAAAATAAAACTTGGTGGAATGAGTTCAATGGTACTTGATACAATGAATTTATCTAATGAAGAAATAGTTATTTATATTATTATTGCAGTAATATTATGTGCTTTAGTACTTGAGTTATCACTTGATTCATATTTAGTTCCAGTTTTACTCCTTGCAAATATTGGAATAGCAATTTTAATAAATATGGGAACAAATATCTTTTTCGGAGAAATCTCCTATATTACAAAAGCTTTAGTGGCAGTTTTACAACTTGGTGTAACAACAGACTTTTCAATATTCTTATATAATTGTTTTGAAAAGAAAAAAGAATTATATAAATCTAAAGAAGAAGCAATGTCTAGTGCTATCGAAGAAACATTTACCTCTGTTATTGGTAGTAGTTTAACAACAATTGCAGGTTTCTTGGTACTATGCACTATGAGTTTAACACTTGGAAAAGACTTAGGTATTGTAATGGCAAAAGGTGTATTAATTGGTCTTATTTCAACACTACTTTTATTTCCAGCACTCATTCTTACATTTGATAAGTATATAGAAAAAACTAAACATAAAAAAGTAAATTTAGTATTTGATAAATTAAATCATTTTATAGTTAAAAGTTATAAAGTAATATTTATTATATTTGCACTTTTAATTATACCGGCTTATCTAGCATATTCTAAAATAGATGTTTATTATAAAATGGATAAAACTCTTCCGGAAACGCTTGAAAGTATTAGCGCAAATAAAGAGTTAAAAGATAAATTTAATATTGTAAGTCCAGAAATGATTATATTAGATAGTAATGTTAAAACAAGTGATGTTACAAATATGATTAAAGAGATTAAAAATATCCTAGGTATTGATTTTGCTTTATCACTTTCTGAATTTGAAAAGTTAGGATTATCTGAAAATGTTATTCCAGATGAACTTCTTAAAATTTTTAAAAGTGGTAAATATCAAATGGTACTTGTAAATAGCATCTACGAAGTTGCAAGTGATGAAATAAATAATCAAATTACATTAGTAAATGATATTGTTAAAAAATATGATAAAACTGCTATAGTTGCGGGTGAAGGTCCACTTATGAAAGATTTAATAAAAATAAGCGATACCGATTTTAATAATGTTAATTATTCAAGCATAATATGTATATTTATAATATTAGTTATTTGTTTAAAAACATTTACTCTTCCACTTTTACTAATTATTTCAATTGAAGCTGCTATATTTATAAATATGAGTATTGCATACTTTGGTGGTGTTACACTTCCATTTGTGGCTCCGATTGTACTTGGTACTATAGAGCTTGGTGCAACAATTGATTATGCTATACTTTTAACTACAACTTATAGAGAGGAAAGAAAAAATATGGATAAGAAAAAGGCTATGGAAGAAACTCTTAATTACTGTACATCCTCAATTCTTATAAGTGGTTTATGCTTCTTTGCTGCAACATTTGGCGTTGGCATTTACTCTAAACTTGAAATGATCTCATCACTTTGTACATTAATTTCAAGGGGAGCCCTTATAAGTATGGCTGTTGTAATTTTAGCACTTCCAACAGTACTTCTTGCATTTGATAAATTAATATTTAGAAAGAAAGGAAATGATAATATGAAAAATATTAAAAATAAAAAAATAGTAAGTGCAGCACTTTTAAGTTTACTAATTAGTTTACCTTTAAATGCAAATGCTCTTACTAAAGATGAAACAGTTTATGCACATTTAAATAATAATGGTGAAACTAAAAATATCATAGTTTCAGAAATACTTAAAAATAATGAAGGTAAAAATGAAATTATAGATTATTCTACTTTAGAAAATATTATAAATAAAAATGGTAATGAAACTTATACACTTGATAAAAATAATTTAACTTGGATGAGTAATGGAAATGATATTTATTATGAAGGTAAATATCAAAAAAACTTACCAATTTCTATGAATATAACTTATAAATTAAATGGTAAAAAAGAAAGTGCCAAAGACATTCTAGGTAAAAGTGGGAAAGTTGAAATTACTATTAATTATAAAAATAGTTCAAAAAAAGCTATTAATGTTAATGGAAAAAGTGCAAATATTTATACACCATTTATGATTATGTATGGTGCTATGCTAGATAGTACTTATAACAAAAACGTAACAATAAATAATGGTAAAGTTGTTTCAAATGGTAATAAAGATGTAATTGTGGGCCTTTCAATTCCAGGACTTAGAGAAAGCCTTAATATAAATGAAATTAATTTAGATAGTTTAGTTATTACTTATGATACCACTAAATTTGAGGTTCCAACAATGTATAACATAGTTTCAAATAAACTTATAAGTGATGGAAACTTTAATCTTTCTAAAATAAGTACTATCTATGATAAGGTAGGCGATCTTCAAGAGGGAATCGATAAAATAAACGAAGGCTCAAAAGAACTTAGTGATGGTTTAACATTATTAAAAAATACTTTAAATACTTCACTTTCAGCTTTAGATAGCTCTACACAGACACTTACAAGTAATGAAGTTTCCTATATCAAAGAAACTGCTATAAATAGTACATTAAATCAAATGAAAGAAAATATTATTACTGATAAAAATGGTAATGTAATAGGTTCAAAGGATGAAAATGTAAATACTATTGTTACAAACTCTGTTAAAAAGGCTATTTTAAATTATTTAGCCTCAATTAATGAAGAAGGTAATGCAAATACTTATTTAACTATAATGACTAAAATGCAAAATAATATAGAACTTACTGATGAAGAAAAAGTATTTGCTTATTCTCATAAAGATACTTTAACTATACTTGGTATAGTAGTTAATGCAAGCCAGGTATCTGCAAAAGATGTAAGTACAAATATTTCTACTTATGTTGCTAAATCTGTTGCTGGAAGTGTTTCTGAAAATGTAGCAACTACTGTGGCAAACAAAGTTAAAAATGCAGCATTAGAAAGTACAAAAAATTCATTAACTGACCTTTTAAGTGCTATTACAAAACTTGATGATGGTGCATCATTATTAAATAATGGTATTACAAAATATAATAATGAAGGTATTAGTGCTATAACTAGTCTTGTTAATAATAATGTTAAAGAGTATGAAATAAGATTAAATGAACTTAATAAACTTGCTAAAGAATATAAAACTATTGAAGATAAACATTTAAGTAATAATGATGAAACTAAGTTTATTATGGTAGTCGATGGTGAAAAACAAAAAAATACTGTTAAAGAAACCACTACTAAAGAAACTAAAACATCTTTATGGACAAAGATTAAAAATTTATTTAAAAAAGATAACTAGTAAAAAATATGCTATATTAAGTATGTATGAAAAAGTCTTACATATAATAAAAAGAAAGTTACTCGTAAACTCTTTGCGAGCGCTGCCGATAAATTTGGTTAACGCTTCAGTCTATATGCAAATATAGATTGAGGCTTTTTTTATAAATTTTACACTTACTATTTGCTTTTTTAAACTTAAATTATTATACTATTGATATGAGGCTTTATGAAAAAGAAAATTAATTTAATTATAACTATTTTATCTTGCTTAATATATGTTTTAGTAATGTTTATATTTGATATAAATTTAGGAACTGGTAAAAAAGAACTTGAAAATATTTTTATAATAATATTTCCTTGTTTAATGTTTTTATTTTATTTATTATACTATGAAAAAGATAAAAATATTATTTGGTATTATTTAATACTTTACATTATCATGTTAATTGGCTTTACATTTTCAAATAATAGGGTAAATTATCTTACAATAAATAATATTTTAAAAAGATATGAAAAAGAAGAAAGCAATAAACTACAGGCAGGAAATGTAATAATAGATTTAGATGCATCCAGAGTATATGTAGGACAGGAAGAAATTGTGTTTACAGCGCTCGAATACAAAATTTTAGTACTGTTGTTCTCTAATATGGGAAAGACTGTAACAAGAGAGAATATTTTAGATAAAATCTGGGATGTGGCAGGAAACTTTGTAAACGATAATACGCTTACTGTTTATGTAAAAAGAATAAGAGCAAAACTCGGAGAAAATGATGTAATTAAAACTATTAAAGGAATCGGGTACAGAGTTGAAAAGTAAGCAGGGAGTGAGAATAAATGGAAAAAGTTAAAATTGCAATATGCGGAGCATGTTTAGTAATTGTTGCAATATTGGGATATTGTTATATTTCAGAAAAGCAGAATGAAAAATATGAATATATAGTAAATTCAGCAATATCGAATATAGTTGATACAGTAATAGAAAAATATCCAGATGTAAGAGAAGAAGAAATATTGAATATATTAAGAAACACTAAAAATAACAAAACCAATATATTAAAAAAATATGGTTATTTAGATAATGAAAATTATATAAAAAAATTAGAAGATGAAAAAAATGTAGACAGAAAAATAAACATATTATATATTTCGATATTTGGAATTGTAATTATATTAATTGTAATATATTACAATAATAAAAAAGAAATCAGAATAAGAGAAGTAAATCGATATTTAAATGAAGTAAACAGAGGCAACTACAAGCTAAAAATAGAAGAAAACGGAGAAGATGAAATATCAAGGTTAAGAAATGAATTGTATAAAACTACAATATTATTAAGAGAAACTGCTGAAAATAGTGAAAAAGAAAAAGTGAGCCTAAGTAATTCTTTGGCAGATATATCACACCAAATAAAAACGCCAATTACATCAATGAGAATAATGCTAGATAATATAGAAGACAATCCAAACATGGATAGTAAAACTAGAGAGGAGTTCATAAAAGAGATAAGTAAACAGGTTGACTGGATTTCTTCTTTGGTAGTCTCATTACTGAAACTTGCAAAATTTGATGCAGGAGCTATTGTAATGAAAAATGAAGAAATAAATGTAAGGAACTTAATAGATAAAGCCGTATCAAATTTAGCAATAATATTAGATGTAAAAAATATAAAAATAATTTCTAATATAGACGAAGCGGCTACAATAAATGCTGACTACAATTGGCAATTAGAAGCAATTACAAACATAATAAAAAATGCTGTGGAACATAGTAGTGATAATTCTAACATTTATATAAATGTGGAAAATACGAGTGTGTTTGTAAAAATACAGATTAAAGATGAAGGAGAAGGAATAAGTAAGAAAGACATAAATCATATATTTGAAAGATTTTACAAATCAAAAAATAGTTCTGAAAATAGTATTGGTATTGGACTTTCGCTCGCAAAAACAATAATAGAAAAAGCAAACGGATATATCAAAGTTGAGTCGGAAGAGGGAAAAGGAACAATGTTTGAAATAAAATATTTGAAATAATATTTATAAGTTTATATCAGAAAACTAATTTTAATAAAGCCTATAAATTTGAAATAATGTTAATTCAAATTTATAGGCTAATTATTAATCTATATGTTTAAGAAACAAGGCTAAATTTTCAAGCGTTGCACAACCTAGTTTTATTTCTTCATCAGAATAACCTGAAAGTTTTTTAGAAAGGTTTAGAGTAGAATTAAAATCTTTACCAAATAGAATATAATCAGCAGATAAACCAGTCATATCACAAAGTATCTTCAGTTTATCAACAGACAGGGTGCCTTCACCACGTTCAATCATGCCAAGATATTGTCCAGAAATACCGAGCAAATCTGCCATTTTTTGCTTCGTCATATTCATATTTAAACGTATATTTTTTACTCTTAATCCTATTTCTTTTCTTAACATAATAAAACATCCTTTCTTTCTCTATTTTAATAGATTTTAGTTTGAAAAAATTAAAAATAGATGACAAAAAGCAGATAGAAGATGTGGTAAAACATGACAATATATGATAGAATATGTCGAAAATAAGAAGTAGAAGGTGATGTAGAAATGAAATTGATATTAATTGAAGATGAAAAGAAGGAACAAGATAAATTTAAAAAATTAGCCGAGAAAATGAATGATGTGACATTTGTGAAGATAACAAACTCAACAGAAGAAGGCATTAAATGTCTAAAGGAAAATGATATTGATGGAGTAATCTTAGACTTAGAGCTAAATTCAGGTACTGGAAATGGATTTGAGTTTTTAGAAAAGCTTAAAATTACGAAGCTAAGTAAAATTCCAAAAATTGTTGTAACAACAAATGTATATTCAGATTCAGTATATGATTATTTACATCAAAATAAAGTTGACTTCATTTTCTATAAGAAGCAAGAAAACTATAATGTGGAAAATGTAATAAACACGTTACTATTACTTAACAATTATACAAATACAGCATCTACAGATATAAAAGAAATAGAAGAAGAAAAGGAAAAACAAGAAAAACTAATAGCGGAAAAGGTAAATTACGAATTAGATTTAATAGGTATAGCATCACACTTGCAGGGCAGAAAATATTTATTTGATGCAATAACATATTTGTTATCTGAGGAAGGAGAGAATAGTCAGGTTTCTATAAATCAATACTTGTTATCAAAACATAAAAGACCTACAAGTACTATAAATAGAGCTATGCAAAATGCGATAGTGCGTGCATGGAGAGTAACTGCTATTGAAGATTTAGAGAAACTTTATACAGCACACATAAATTATAATACTGGTGTACCAACACCTGTAGAATTCATTTACTATTATGTAGATAAAATAAAGAAAGAGATCTAAAAAAAAGAGTGAGTTTTTATATAATGTACAAAGTGGAGTTGACACTGAAAAAAAGTGTGTGTTCCAATAAGGACTTTATATTAAAATTACACTCTTTTTTAGATTAAGTTTTATCTATTGGTAAAAAAACTCATAAAATTTAAGAAAAAAGTGAAAATTTTGTGCGAATGAAATTGTATAAAATGTTATAGAATTTCAAAATTTACACATGATGTTCGCCTCTAAAAACCACTCGTATCAAGGCACTCGAGTGGTATCTTTTTATTGTAATAAATAAAAAGATAGGTGGTGAACGCAAGATGACTTGGGATGAAATATGGGAATGGGTTAGATATATAATGGGATTATAGTAACTAAAAAATAAGATGTAATTAATAAAAAAATATTGATTGCATCTTATTTTTATAATATAATCAAAATAAAAAAGGAAGAAAAATGGAAACAAATGTGATAACGTTGATATTGAAGATATTATTTATAAATATTATTACCTTTTACGTAAATCAAAAGATTGTCTCAAAGAACATAAATTATAAGAAAGTGTGTAAGCTAATAATATGGAGTTTAGCAATAACTTTAATATATATAATATCTGCAAAGTATATTGATAATATGCTTAATATAATAGTTATGTATTCTTTGCAAGTAGTATCTCTAAAATTTATACAGAAAAATGACAATAATAATTTAATGGTTACAAATTTAATAGCAAGTGCAATAGTTTATACTTTATTTGGTATATCTGTGATGTTAGAAATACCTTTAATTTTACTTTTTAAAATTAAAGAAAAATTGATAAATACTGTATTAGTTATTTTGATACATTTAGTGCTTGTAGAGATATTTTTTAATATAAAGAGATTTAAAAAGGGATTTGCATTTGTGAAATATAAGATTAATAATGAATATGCGAGTGTTATTCTTATAAATATAAGTGCAATTATATTATTAATATATTACATGTCTGGCAATTATTATGGAAATTTAACAAAACAGATAATTGTTAGTCTTATAGTCCTAGGAGCATTAATGCTTTTTACAATGCAAAAGGTTTTAACCTTGTACTACAAACAAAAGCTTTTAGCTAAGAACATTGAAGATTATAAATCTGAAATTGCTTTGAAGGATGCTCAAATAAAATCTCTATCTGATGAAAAGTATAAGATTAGCAAGTTAAATCATGAATTTTACAACAGACAGAAGGCTTTGATACATAAAGTTGAAGAAATAACGAGTATGAATACCGAAATAGCAGATGAGTTAGATCTCTCTAAACAAATAAACGATTTAACAAAAGAGTACACAGATAAAGCTCAGGAGATTAAAACTTTAGATAAATTACCAACTACAGGAATAGTTGAAATTGATGATATGTTTAAGTATATGCAGTCAGAGTGCGATAGCAAGAAAATTCAATTTAATCTAAAAATTAATGGAAATATTTATCATATGATAAATAACAAAATTCCACAAAGTAGATTAGTTACTTTGATTGGTGACCATTTAAGAGATGCGATTATTGCAATTGATTTTAGCAATAATACTTTCAAGAGTATATTAGCGGTGCTGGGAGAGAACAACGGAGTTTATGAGTTTTGTGTATTTGATACAGGTATAGAGTTCAAAATTGATACATTACTAAATTTAGGTTTGAAACCTGCAACTACACACAAAGATTCTGGAGGTACTGGCATCGGATTTATGACTACATTCGAGACTATGAAAGAGACTAAAGCGAGTCTTATAATAGATGAAATGCGTGAGATGAGCAATACCGATTATACAAAATCTGTAACAATTAGATTTGATGGAAAGAATGAATATCGTATAAAATCATATAGAAGTGATGAAATAAAAAAGAAAATGAAAGACAATAGAATTATAATTGAAAATAAAAAAGGAAGTTCCACACAGTGGAACTAAAAAAAGAAGTTACCTTTCGCTATAGCGAAAGGTGGCTGAAAAAAATATTGAAAAACAGGCAAATGTGTAATAATTTGTTGCACGATTTTGCTTGTTTTTCTATGTTTTGAGATATATAATTAATGAACTTACAATAGATAAGCATCTATTTAAGGATTAACGTTAATATATTAGAATTCTAAAAAATTTTATCAAATTATTATTAAATCTAAGAATTTAATTTCTGCTTTCGCTATAGCGAAAGTCAAAAATCCAAATTAAAACAACCAGAATCCAAAGAAAAATATTGCATGGGGAACTTCCAGAAAAAATATGAGAGAGAATACAATGAAATTTTACTTATCGGTTGAAAATTAATGAATAGAATGGTAAAATGGAAAGGAAGTCAATGGACGATTTAAAAGAAAATAATATTGGAACAAAAGATACAAAGATAACAAGGTTACCACTAACATCAGATTATGTTTTTAAAAGAATATTTGCAAGAGAAGAAAATAATTCAATGTTAAAGGATTTCTTAGAGGCAATATTGAATATACATATAGATAAAGTAGAAGTAAAGAACCCAGAATTAACACCTAATATGGCAGATGAAAAACTTGGAATATTAGACCTAAAATTGGATATAGATAATGAAAGAGTAGTAGATGTTGAAATGCAAGTTTCAAATGAACATAATATGAAAGAAAGATCTAGCACATATTTATCAAAACTTGCAGCAGAGCAATTAAAAGCTAAGCAGAATTATAAAGAATTAAAAAAGATAATAACAATAAACATATTGAAATATAATTATTTAGAGAGAAATTCATATCATTCAATAGCAAGAATGAAATATGAGGATACAAAACCAATAGAATTTGTTGATATGGGCTACAACAAGGAAGAGAAAGAAGCAACAAATACATTTGAAATGCACTTTATAGAATTACCAAAATTTAAACAAAAAAATCCAGACTGCAACACAAAGCTAGAGCAATGGCTATGGTTGATAGATGGAAGTAAGGAGGAAAAAGTAGAAATGTCGGCAAAAGAAAATGAAGAAATAAATAAAACAGTAGAAGAACTAAATAAATTAAGCAAAGATCCAGACGAAGTCGCAAAATATGAAGAACGTGAATGGAGCATAATGAGATATGATGTAGAGATGAAAACAAACAGAGAACTTGGAGAAAAAGAAGGAAGAAAAGAAGGAGAAAAGAAAACAAAAGAAAAAATCGTGAAAGCGTTAAAAAACATGAATTTATCTATAGAACAAATAGCTCAAGCAGTTGAACTAACCCAAAAAGAAGTAGAAGCAATATTAAAGACACAGGAAAATTAGAGAAAAAGTATAAGGTAGTTAGTTTTTGTATGCTAACTACCAGTTCTGGATTGATTTTATCAAATTATTATTAAATTTAGAAATTTTATTTCAAGATTCGCTATAGTGAAAGATATTGAAATAAATACATAAATATGTTATACTTTGATAGTATTTTAGCGTATTTAATACGCTATGCTGTGTAACCAAAATCCTGATAAATGGAGGAGAATTGCTATGACAGAAAAATTACTTCGGGACGTTATCAAGGAAGCAAAAGAAAAAAAGCAATTAGGAATAGTTATTTGGTCCAGTTGGACTACATGGGAAAATATGGGGCAAGGAAATAAAGAAGTTGAAGACCTTGCTATGGAGCAAATTGCCGAAGGCAAAGAAGCAACGATGAATATAAAATGTGGTTTTTCAATGCCAGCATTTATTGCAATTCCTGTAGAAAAGTTCGAAGCTGGAGAAAAATATTTTAATTACGTTTTCAATGCTTGCAAAGCAGGGCGTTACGAAGGTCCAATCAAGTTTGTTCCGTCAAATGAATTTAGCGAATTCTTTTAATGAGGTAAAGGAGGTTCCCGTTTGGGAACCTCTTAAATTTTTATTATAATTAAAGAGAAAAGAATATAATCTGTATTGAAAAATCTCCCTTTTGATGATAGAATTAGACAAAATATTACAAATGGGGGAAAAACAATGCCAGATTTTGTACATTTACACGTGCATAGTGAGTTTAGTTTGCTAGACGGAGCAAACAGAATTAAAGATTTACCAGTTAGAGCGAAAGAGCTTGGAATGAAGGCTATGGCTATTACAGACCATGGTGTTATGTTTGGTGCAATCGATTTTTATAAGGCATGTTTGGCAAATGGAATTAAACCTATAATTGGTTGCGAGGTGTATGTTGCCCCAAGAGGAAGAGCAGATAAAGACCCTAATATTGATGCAAGATATAACCATTTAATCT
>ENA-OPUE01001729-OPUE01001729.1-human-gut-metagenome-genome-assembly--contig:-NODE-1729-length-12315-cov-3.170392_pt1 | contig 12315 bp, 9 predicted proteins | sample MGYA00241466_ERZ501924 | MGnify/ENA primary metagenome ERZ501924 (study PRJEB25962, sample SAMEA2042223) | human gut metagenome | biome: human gut; feature: human-associated habitat; material: faeces...
TGGCAACCGATTATGTAACCAGCCCGATCACCCCGAAGGGACAGATCGTATTTGGTATTCTGCTTGGCGTGCTGACCGGAACATTCCGTCTGTTCGGTGGTTCCGCAGAGGGTGTTTCCTACGCAATCATCATCAGCAACCTGATGGTACCGTTGATCGAAAAGGTGACAATTCCTGTTCCATTTGGAAAGGAGGGCATCAAGGATGGCAAATAAAGACGAGAAAAAATCAGGCAATACACTGGTGCATGATACCATTGCGCTTACCGTGATCACACTGATCGCCGGTATCCTGTTGGGCGGTGTGTATACCATTACAAAGAAGCCGATCGAGCAACAGAATGAAAAGATAAAGGCAGAGGCATATGCCGCTGTTTATGAGAATGCAGAATTTGTCGATGACAAGACGGTTGATGACGCACTTGTCAAGTACAATGAGAAGCTTGCTGCCGGTGAGATCAAGGCAGATGCCATGGGTGAGACCCTCAGCGATGTAGAGATCTCTGAGGTCATGAAGGCACAGGTGGACGGCGCAGATGCCGGCTATGTAGTGACCTGCTCAGCCAAAGGCTATGGCGGAAGTGTGGTGCTGGCACTTGGTGTTGATAAGGATGGCAATATTTTAGGTATCCGTGTAACCGACTGCTCCAACGAGACACCCGGTCTTGGACAGAACAGTGCGACCTCATGGAATGAGCAGTATGTCGGCATGGCAAAGGGTGACTCCGGACTTTCCGTTGTGAAGGATGGTTCCGGTGATGCAAAGAGCGGCACGGTCAATGCGATCAGCGGAGCGACCATTACAAGCCGTGCGGTAACAAGAGCCGTCAATGGTGCGTTGGATTTCATTGCATCATTATCAGAATAGGAGGAATGGATTATGAATTCTTGTACAGAACGTTTGAAAAACGGCATTATCACAGAGAATCCTACCTTCGTGATGATGCTTGGCATGTGTCCGACGCTGGCTGTTACTTCATCAGCCATCAACGGTCTGGGCATGGGTCTGACGACAACGGCAGTTTTGATCCTGTCGAATGTATTCATCTCTCTGCTTCGTAAGGTGATTCCGGATAAGGTGAGAATCCCTGCATTTATCGTAATCGTTGCAACGTTCGTAACGTTGATCCAGTTACTTTTGCAGGCGTATCTTCCATCACTGAACAAAGCATTGGGTGTATATATCCCACTTATCGTAGTAAACTGCATTATCCTCGGAAGAGCATCAAAGAATCCGGTACTTTCATCTGCATTTGATGGACTCGGTATGGGTCTTGGATTTACGTTTGGTCTGACCTGTATCGGTATCTGCCGTGAGATCCTGGGTGCTGGTGCAATCTTTGGACATCAGTTCATTCCGGATGATTATCATATTACATTTTTTGTACTGGCACCGGGAGCATTCCTTGTTCTGTCTTTCCTGACAGCAATCCAGAATAAGCTCAAGATGCCTTCTGCGACAAATGTAGAGAAGGCAGATGACGAGATTGCCTGCGGTGGAAATTGTGCATCCTGCGTCGGTAACTGCAGTGTTGCCAACAAGGGACTTGTAGAGGCAGAGAGAGCTGCTCAGAAGGCAGCCGCAGCCAAGGCAAAAGCAGAAGCCGCAGCGAAGGCGAAGGCAGCAAAGGAAGCAAAGGCTAAAGCCGAGGCTGAGACCAAGGCGAAGGAAGCCGCTTCTGACAGGAAGGAGGATTGATGGCAGTGGGCGAATTATTTGTGATCATTATATCATCAATGCTGGTCAGCAACGTCGTATTGAGCCAGTTCCTTGGTATCTGTCCATTCCTTGGTGTATTTCATCACCTCGCGTCGGCAAGCCATATTGTAGTCGTCGACAGAGATTTTCTTGCCGATGTCCTCCTTGGTGATGCCGAGCGACTTCTCCACTCCGAGCTCCACGGGCAAACCGTGAGTGTCCCATCCAGCCTTGCGCTTCACATGGAAACCCTTCATCGTCTTGTAGCGGCAGAACAAATCCTTTATGGTGCGTGCCATCACGTGGTGGATGCCCGGCATACCGTTTGCCGAAGGCGGACCCTCATAAAACACAAACGAAGGATGTCCCTCGCGGATTTTCATACTTTCCGCAAAAACCTGTTCTGCGTCCCATTTTTCCAGAACCTCCTTATTGACGTCGGAGAGGTTGAATCCATTATATTCCTTAAATTTATTCTTCATTAGAATAACTGTTTATCAATTTTTGTGCAAAGATAGTGCAAGGCGAGCGAAATGCAAAACAAACTTGTTTGATTTTGCTTTTCCTTGGCAACCTTCTGAACTTCGCAGACCTCAAAATCTCAGAAATAAATTAGCGACATTAGGCAGAATCTGACTACTTTTGCAAAAACTTTTTTTCAGCACATGTTATGAGACAACAACTTTGGGACAAAACCGCCATAATCTTCGCCGTCGGAATCTTTCTGACGTTTGTGGCTTTCGACGTGATCTGGTGTATGGACACCACCTTTGCATCGTTCTCTTTCTTTGAGACATACGCAACTAAAATCATCGCAACGCTGGCGCTGGCGGGCGTCTATGCCCTGACGCGCTGCCGATGGGCGCAGATTGTGGTCATGGCTCTGCTCGACGTGCTGCTGGTTGCCAACTTGATGTATTTCCGCACCTACTACTCCGCCATCCCGGCAAGCTCATATCTCGAGGCGGGCAATCTTGCCGACTTCAAGGCAAGTGTGACCGACTCGCTGCGGTGGGCAGACATCGTCCTGCCGCTCATCACCATAGCGACAGCCGTCATGGCATTTCGTTACAAAACCACCAAGCGTCAGCCGCTGACAGCCGTGCTGAAATGGTGGGCAGCGCCGCTTGCAGGCTTCGCCCTGCTGCTCACGGGCGTCAATCTGTGCAAAGGAGGCTTCCACAAGTCGTTGCGCTCCGTGCGCCAATCGGCTTATCTCTGCTCTGCCGACGCGCCTATCTTCTCGGTCTTCGGATGCATCTGGTATGACATCACCGACGCCGCCGAGCCAATCACGCCCGAGAAGCAGGCGGAGATTGAGCGATGGCTGGCGTCGCAACCGAAACACCAGCCTGCCGACAGCGTCACGGAAAAACGCAGCAACCTGCTGATTGTCTTCGCCGAGTCGCTTGAAAGCTGGGTGCTTGAGAAGAAAGTCGACGGCAAGGAAATCACGCCTTGCCTGAACAGACTGCTGAAAGAGAAGTCGACGCTCTATGCGCCCAATGTGCTGACACAGGTGAAGGGCGGACGTTCAATCGACGCGCAGCTGATGATCTGCAGCGGACTGCTGCCGCTGATGAGCGGCACGTACAGCAGCCTCTACTACGACAACACATTCTACACGCTTCAGAAAGCGATGCGCGGGCTGAAGCACTCCCGGAGCTACCTGCTGACCATCGACAAGGTGTCGACATGGAATCAGGGCGCGGTGGCACGCAGCTTCGGAACCGACACCATAATCTCCTACCACGACTTCAAGATGACCGAGGCATTCGGCACCCACAAGCGCATCGGCGACGCCTCGTTTTTCCAGCAATGCCAGGAGAAGATTGAGCGCGGCGAGGTGTGGAAGCCGGGCGAGTCGGTCTACATGCAGTTTGTCACATACTCCGGCCATGCGCCGTTCAAGCTGCCCGACCATCTGCGCACCATCACGTTTCCAGCGTCTATCCCTGAGAAGGCCGCCGACTATATGACCACCGCCCACTACACCGACAAGGCCATCGGCGACTTCGTGGCTTATCTGAAGACGCTGCCGCAATACAAAGAAACCATCGTGGTGATTGTCGGCGACCATGAGGGACTGGCGTCCTACCGTCAGGAACTCGTCGGCAACCCAGCCTGCCGCGGGCTGGTGTCAGACAAGCAGCTCACGCCGTTTATCGTACTCAACTCGCCCGTTGGGATGCGCTACGACAAGTTTATGGGACAGATTGACATCTACCCCACACTACTCAATCTCATGCAGCTCGACGCCTACCGCTGGCACGGTCTGGGACAAAGCATCCTCGACCCGCGCAAGCAGGGCGTTGCCGTAGGCTCGGTGATGAATGTGGAAGGCACGGGAAGCGACAAGGAGGTGGAGCGTCTGAAGGAGGCTCACACCGTGTCGGACTACATGCTTCGCTACGATTGGCTGAAACGCCTCGACTAAAGCCGTCCCTCGTCGCTGTAGCTGTAGAATCCCCTTGACGAGAAGATGATATGGTCCACCACGCAGACGTCGATCAGCTTGGCGGCATTCTTGAGTTTGTCGGTCAGGGCGTCGTCGTGCGCGCTTGGGCGCAACGAGCCTGACGGATGGTTGTGTACAAGAATTATTGCAGAGGCAAGGTTGTCAATGGCGTGGCGCAACACAATCTTCACGTCGACCACCGTCGCCGCCACCCCTCCCTGGCTTATCCTGGCACGCGTGATGACGCGTTTGGCAGTGTTCAGATAGATTACCCAGAACTCCTCATGGTCGAGTCCCGTCAGCTTGTCGAGCATCAAGTCGTATGCCTTCGACGGCATATTGATCACCGGTTTCTCCACCGGGCCATCCTGCGCATATCGCTTGCCCAGCTCAATGGCGGCAAGCAGCGTCACCGCCTTTGCGTCGCCCACGCCCTTGAACGAGCGCACGAGGTTGCGTATGGTGCGCCTCGACAACTCCTGAAGGCTGTTGCCCGAATCGGCAAGAATGCGTTGCGACAGGTTTATCACCGACTCGCCGGGAGTGCCGCTTCCGAGTAGCAGCGCGACAAGTTCGGTGGTGGTCAGTGCCTCCACACCAATAGCCAACGCCTTCTCCCTCGGACGGTCCTCCGCCGATAGGTCGGCAATCCGGCTTGACCTGTAAGGTGTTTCCATCGCAGTGATGTCTGTGTGTGTTTATTTTCCTTTTCTGATGGCTATCTCTTCCTCGATGTTGCGTCCGCGGCGGAGAATGATTTTCGTGAAGAACGCTTTGAGGAAACCGCAACCGTAGCCGCCGAGCTGCACCACGCTCGCCACAATCGACAGGGCGGCGATTTTAAGGCTCTTGGTCATCGCAAGGGCGCAGCCGAACACGGCAAGCAGATATGCCACCAGCGGCAGCAGCCACATCCACGACACAACCGCCGCCAGCACAGCCATGGCCGCCACACCTGTCACAAACACGGCAGGAAGCCAATGCACGAGTTTCAGCGAGTCGGGATAGAGCAGATAAAGCGTGATGCGCGACATGCCGAACACGTAGACCTGACGGCAGAACAACCGCATGTTTACGCGCCGCTTGTGATAGACGTAGGCCTCGCGAATCAGCGATATCGCGAATCCAGCCTGGCGTATGCGCGTGCTCATGTCGATGTCTTCGGAAAACATCTCGCGGAATCCGCCCACCTTCTCCCACACCCGGCGTGAGAAGCCCATGTTGAACGTGCGCGGCACGAATTTCTCCAGCTGCACCTTGCCGCCGCGGATTCCTCCGGTGGTAAGGAATGACGTCATCGAATAGTTGATTGCCTTCTGCGTGTCGCTGAACGACGAATGGGCGGCATCTGGACCGCCGAAGCAGTCTGTAGGCCTCTCCTCCAACGCCTTGCGCAGCGTTGCGATGTAGTGTTCCGGAATCACGCAGTCGGAATCAAAAAAGAGGAAATACTCGCCCGATGCACGCTCCATTCCGTAGTTGCGCGCAATGCTCCGTCCCTCGTTCTCCTTGTAGAAGTACTTCACGTCGACCCTGTCTTCAAACTCCTTCACCGCAGCGTCGCACCGCAGCGTCGAGCCGTCTTCGACAAGCACCACCTCAAAGTCCTTGTCGGTTTGTTTCGACAGGCTGTCGAGCAGGTCGCGCACCTCGTCAAGACGGTTGTAGACGGGTATGATTATAGAGAAATAAGCCATCGCCTTATGGTGTTATTTTGCAAGCAGTTCGTCGACCTTTGCAGCCAAGTCGTTGCCGCGCAAGTCGCGCGCCAGGATTGTTCCGTCGGGAGCGAACACGATGATATGCGGTATTCCGCTCACGCCATAGATTTCTGTAGCCTCCGACTGAGCGTTGTCGATGATTGTCCATGGCAAAGCCAGCTCCTTGACACACTTTTTGGTGTCGGCAGGCTCGTCCCACACGGCAAGGCCTACCACTTTCAGCCCCTTGCCGTTGTATTTTTCGTAGATTCCCTTCAGCGTAGGCATTTCACGGCGGCACGGACCGCACCAGCTTGCAAAGAAGTCGAGCACCACATAGTCGCCTTTGCCGACGTAGTCAGACAGTTTCACCGTCTTGCCGTTGCTCATCTTCACGCTGAAGTCGGTAAACATCTGTCCGGGAGCGGTTTTCTCCATGCTTAGAGCCTTTTGCTTGTATGACGCCACCGCATTCGATTCCTTTATCCATTGCACGGCGCCGTCGAGCAGCTCGTCCATCTCAGCCACCGTCATACCGTCGGCAATCTGCAGGAACAGCATGTATCCCGCAGCGTTTGTCTTGTTTGCCTTATATGTTTCCACAAGGATGTCGCCGCTCTTCTGCGCCACATCGTTGTAAAGCGTCTCGGCGGCCTTCATTTTCTCGTCGTTGCTCATCTGCGACTGCATGATTTGCTTCTGGCGGGCTTTGTAGTCCACCGTAAGGCTGTCGAGCATATCGCCTACACCCTCCACGATGTTGTTCAGCCGTGTGCCTTTCACCTGACCGCGGTCATTTATTGTCGCAGTGCCCGGCTCAAGGATGAAGCTCAGCCGTCTTTTGCTTCCTTCGGCAATAGCAGCAGGGACAGCCTCCCCGGCACCAACCTCCGTTGCAAACACCAGCTTGCCGTTTTTCACCACCGCGCTGTCGATGCGTTCACGCGTGTCGAGATTTATTATATACATTTTTTTGCCGTTCAGCTCCGCGGGCACCGAGCCCGACAGATTCATCGTGGCGACCTGCGCCGTTGCGGCAGCCACACCAATGGCAAACATTGCCATTGCCGTATTTATCCGTTTCATAAGTCTTGTTTTTATTTGTAAAGGAAACGGCGTATTGACCGTTTCGGTGTTTTCTCGAATTCTTCCTCGTGGATTTCCACAGCGGCCACCTGCGAGTAGGCAGGAATCTCCTTGTTGAGCGCCGCGATGTTGTCGTCCATCTGCTTTTTGATGTCGTCGTCGTTCAATCCCTGCGACTGTGCCAAGTCGTAGTCGGGATGCACCAGAGCGATGATTTTTCCGTCGCGTTCAATCACAATCGACTCGTTGACGTATGGCAGGTTGTTGAGTTTCTGCTCGATTTCCTCTGGATATATGTTCTGCCCCGACGGGCCGAGAATCATGTTTTTGTTGCGTCCGCGGATATATATGAATCCGTCGCTGTCCACGTTGCAGATGTCGCCGGTATGCAGCCAGCCGTCGCGCAGCGCCATTTCAGTCTCCTCAGGGTTCTTATAGTATCCGAGCATCACGTTCGCGCCTCTCACGAGCAGCTCTCCAGCCACATTCTCAGGATCGGGAGAGTCGACCATTATCTCCACGTTGTCGGTAGGACGTCCGCAGGAGCCTGGACGGTTTTCCTCGTGTCCGGCATACGAGATCAGCGGCGCGCATTCCGTCATTCCGTAGCCCACGGTATAAGGGAAGTTGATACGACGCAGGAATTTCTCCACGTCGGCGTTGAGAGCCGCACCGCCCACGATGATTTCAAACAGCTCTCCACCGAACGCCTCGTTGAGTTTGGCTTTGATTTTGCCGAGCAGACGGTCGTTGACAAAGGGCACAGTCATCAGCAGCTTCATCACCGGCTTGTCGAGCAGCGGGAACACTTTTGTCTTGATGATTTTCTCCAGCACCAACGGCACTGTGACAATCAGTCGCGGATGCGTCTTGGCGAAAGCGTCCATGATGATTTTAGGCGACGGCACACGCGTGAGGAAATGCAGATGGCATCCTTTCGACAGCGGGTGCAGCATCTCGATCGAGAGGCCGAACATGTGTGCCAGCGGGAGCATGCAGATTGTGTCATGTCCCGGGCCGAGCCACGACAGTTTGGTTAGGGCGAAGGCTATGTTTGACGAGATGGCGCGGTAAGGCACCATCACGCCTTTCGAGAAGCCAGTTGAGCCCGACGTGTAGTTGATTATTGCCAGACGGTCCATGTCGGGGGTCTTGTAGACCACGTCGTCGGCAGTGAAGCGTTCAGGATAGCGCTGACCGAAAATCTCGTTCAAGTGTGCGCGCGCATATATTATCTTTTCGTTGTTTGACTCAAAGAGGCTGTAGTCGGCGATGTTGAACGCCGCCTCCACCTTCGGAGCGTTGGCGATGTCGATCTGCCCCCACACGGTTGTGTCGCAAAACAGGATGCGCGCATCCGAATGGTTGAGGATGTGATGGATTGAGTCGGCCTTGAATTCGTGCAGGATAGGCACCGGCACCGCGCCGTAGGTCATTCCTGCGATAAACGCCACCGCCCATTGGGTGCAGTTTTTTCCGCAGAGGGCAATCTTGTCGCCCTCCGCTATGCCCGCATGTTCAAAAAGAAGATGCAGTTTAGCCACTTTCCGCGCCACGTCGCGATATTGCAACGACATGCCGCCAAAATCGGTGAACGCCAGTTCTTCCCAATTCTTTTTTATTGAATTTTGGAGTATTTCATTAATATGTTGCATAATGATTTTTTTCTTTATCATTTCTGCAAAAATAACTATAAAAACCGAATGTACAAACGATTCCCGACCATTTGTCGGGTTTTTCCGCCTTGCAAGCTACGGATTGGTAAATTTAAGTTAACGCAAGAGCGTGTTTTCAGTGTTCATCTATCAAAATCTATGAAGCGTGCCCCGATGCAGCCGCTTTAATCTATTGTGTTTTTTCTTGCCGTTGTGCGACAGTAATTTTGCATTGGATTAATACATAGTTTTATGCAATTACACGTGAAAATTTTTGTTTTTGGTTTGTTGGCCTGTCCGTCTGCGTTGATGCAGGCGGCAGAGTCCGACAACTCAGCTGCGGCATGGACGTTCAGCCAATGTCTGGACTATGCCTACAGCAACAATATCAGTCTGCAGAGGCTTGTTCTTGACAACCAAAGCGACGACGCCACGCTTGAGCAGTCGAAAGCGCAGTGGCAGCCAACGCTCGGCTTCTCCACCACGCAGGGCTACATCAACTACGCCTCGCCGTCGGAAAACCAGACAGCCAATGTCTATTCAGGCTCCTACGGACTCAACGCCTCGTGGACAGTGTTTAACGGCAATATCCGCCGCAATCAGATAAAATATGACGAAATGCAGCAGCGCATCTCCGCTCTCGGCATCGACGAGCAGCGCTACACGCTTCAGACCGAGATTCTGTCGAAATATCTAAACATCCTGTATGCAAAGGAGGCTATCGCCATAGCACGCAAGAATGTGGAGGTGAGCAAGTATCAGATGGAGCGCGCCGAGGCACTGATGAATTCGGGCAAGCTGTCGCGGGTGGACTATTCGCAGATTGAGTCGCAATGGCACACCGACCGCTATTCGCTCACTGCCGCCGAGACCAATCTGGCTTCTGCGAAAATGGCTCTGAAATCGCTTCTTGAACTCAACATAACAACCGACTTCGACGTTGCCGGCATCGACTTCAACGATGCGGAAATCGCAGCCGAGCTACCGCGCAAGACCACGGTGTTTGAGACGGCTTGCTCATGGATGCCAGCGCTGCAACGCTACAAACTGGCAGGCGAGGCAGAGCAGTACAGCATCGACATTGCCCGTGGCGGCTACTACCCATCCGTTGTGCTCAACGCCGGCGTCGGCACGTCAAACACATCGGGCAGCGGGAATCTCGGCACGCAGCTGAAAGACCGCCTCAACGAGCAGATTTCGGTGACGGTGAGTGTGCCTATCCTTGACCAGAAAAAGAACAAGACGGCGGTTGCGAAAGCACGGATTGCCCAACTCAACGCCGACCTCGACTATCAAGAGGCCGTGACATCGCTGTCGCAGACAATCGAGAGTGTATACATCGATGCAGAGAACGCCCAGGCAAAGTATGAGAGCTGCGCTGAGAAACTTACGAGCGCGTCGCTGACCGACGAGCTGGTCAACGAGCAGTTTGCGCTCGGGCTGGTCAACACGCTCGACCTTCTCAACGCCCACTCGTCGCTGCTGACGGCGCAGCAGGAACTGCTTCAGGCAAAATATCTCACAATCCTCAACAAGCGATTGCTAAACTTCTATCAGACACAACAAATATCACTTTAGCAATAATATGAATCTCAACAAGTTATCAACACTGATTCTGTCTGCCGCACTGACATTGGCCTCGTGTGCCGACAAAGACAAAATACAACTCGAGACGGCAACGGTGTCTGCCGGCGCCATCAGCGAAACCGTAACCGCCACCGGAACGCTTGAAAGCGTGACGCAGGTGGATGTGGGCACGCAGGTTACCGGCAAAATCACCAAACTGTTTGCCGACTACAACTCAGTGGTCAAGAAAGGCGAGCTGATAGCCGAAATCGACAAGACCTTGCTCGAGAGCGAGGTGGAGGCTGCCAACGCCAACCTTGAGAGCGCGCGCTCCACCTACGAATACCGCAAGACAAACTATGAGCGCGACCGCAAGCTGCACGACAAGAAACTGATAAGCGACTACGACTATGAGACGTCGCGAAACGAATACGACGTGGCGCGCCTCGCCTATCAGAAGAGCAAAGCCGACCGCGTGAAGGCCACGGAGAATCTCGGCTATGCCGAAATCTACGCTCCTATCGACGGCATCGTGATATCGCGCGAGGTGGAAATCGGGCAGACCGTCGTTGCCAACATGACGGTTGCCAACATCTTCACCATCGCCGACCTTGACAATATGCAGGTGATAGCCGACGTCGACGAGGCCGACATTGGTCAGGTTAAAGTTGGGCAACGGGTTACGTTCTCTGTCGACGCCTACCCCGACGATGTGTTCAACGGCAAGGTGACGCAGGTGCGCCTGAACCCTACGGAGGAGTCGAACGTGATTACCTATGAGGTGGTGGTTTCAGCCGACAACGCCGACCACAAACTGATTCCCGGACTGACCGCCAACATCACCATCTATACCGCCGAGTCGCAAAATGCGCTCATAGTGCCCGCCTCGGCACTGAAATTCTCACCTAAAGACATTGACGACGAGTCGCTTCCACAGAAGGCTCAGGACGCGCCTACAGACGCAAAGGCGGTGGTGTGGACCGTGCGCGGCGACAAGCTCTATCCCGTGGCTGTGACCACCGGCACAAACAACGGTGTCTTTGTTGTAGAGGATACCATTCACTTACAGGGCGGCAAGATTGGCCATGTAGGACATATGACCAGCGGCATGCTGGCAGCAGGCGAGACAGTTACCTTAAAGGTAGATGAGGCATCCCGCCGTTCCACCGAGAAGAACCACAGCGCAACACACCTTCTGCAGAAGGCATTAAAGACTGTTCTCGGTGCACACGTAGAGCAGAAAGGTTCTCTGGTAACTCCTGACAGACTTCGTTTTGACTTTGCCCACTTTACAGCTATGACCGCTGAAGAGATTGAGAAAGCAGAGCAGATCGTGAATGAGCAGATCCAGGCAGCACTTGATGTTGACGAAGCAACAATGGCTTACGCTCTTGTTATGGATTCAATCTGCGCGACACTTTATGTAATGTTCCTTCTGTGGGCAATCGGAAATCACGAGAAGTTCAACAAATGGACAAAGGCAGACACAAGCATAATCGACGGCGTTGGCGCTGCACTCGAAGAGGAAGCAAAAGCCAACACAAAGCCGCTTGTATGGCAGAACATCATTCTTCTGCTCGGTTCAGGACTCTTAGTATCTGCAGTTTCAATGGAACTTGGCAGCATGATTAATGCACATTTATCATTCTTTGACAGCACAACATGGACAGTCCTTATCGTATCAGTGCTTGGTATCGTATTCGCCCTGACACCATTTGGCAAGATTAAGGGAACTGAGGAGATTTCAAATGTAATGCTTTATATAGTCATTGCCTTAATCGCTTCAAGAGCAGACCTTGGAGCAGTCGGCAATGCCCCAATATGGCTTCTCGCAGGATTCGTAATCCTCCTGATCCATGTGGCAATCATGATTTCACTTGCGAAGATATTGAAACTCGACATCTTCACATGCTGTGTTGCTTCCCTCGCCAACATCGGTGGAACAGCAACAGCACCGGTCCTCGCCGGCGCATACTCAAATGCCCTCGTACCAGTTGGTATCATGATGGCGCTGCTCGGCTATGTCATCGGAACCGGCGGCGGCCTGGTTGTGGCTAATCTGATGAGTATATTTGGGTAGATTTTAATGGAATAATAGATGGAGTGGATAGCACTTCGGCAGTGGATGGGGACTGCCGGGGGGCTGTTTTTT
>ENA-OPUE01001735-OPUE01001735.1-human-gut-metagenome-genome-assembly--contig:-NODE-1735-length-12251-cov-8.783454_pt1 | contig 12251 bp, 10 predicted proteins | sample MGYA00241466_ERZ501924 | MGnify/ENA primary metagenome ERZ501924 (study PRJEB25962, sample SAMEA2042223) | human gut metagenome | biome: human gut; feature: human-associated habitat; material: faeces...
TTAAGGGCTTCGCCCTTAAACCCCACCAAAGGCTCCGCCTTTGGAAACCGCAAGCTTTTGAAAAAGCTTGACCAAAACTTTTAAGTGTCTTATGGGAAGTGCTTTAGCTAATTACATAAAGAACAAATGCTCAATCAAAATCTTTGTGCCTATTCCTATGAGAACTATTCCGCCGAGAATTTCTGCTTTATTTGAAAGCAATGAACCGAATTTTTTGCCTAAATATACTCCAGCAAAAGAAATTACAAAGGTTATGACACCTATCATCAAAACAGCTACCAGCATAAGCATTATGGTGCTTGCCCCTACTGCTGATGGCAAAATAACTCCTGTTGCGAGTGCGTCTATACTTGTAGCAACAGCCATAAGCAAAAGTGTCTTTGTTGATGTGGCGGTTTTATTGCCCTTTTTTTGAACTTCTTCGCCCTTATATTCCTTAATTCTATCCTTAATCGCCTCAATAAGCATATTTCCACCAATAAGCAAAAGAAGTATAAAGGCTATGTAGTGGTCAACGCTCTCTATGAGCTGTTGTCCAGCCTTACCAACTATCCAACCAATAACTGGCATCATAAATTGAAAGATTCCGAATGCTGCTGCAATCTTTATAGCAAAGCTTGGCTTAAAGTTCTTTACAATAGCTCCATTTGTTACAGATACTGCGAATGCGTCCATCGCAAGACCTACGGCAATGCCTATAACTGCAATATAATCCATATAAATTACTCCTCAAATTTTTAAAGCTTTGGTTTAGCCATTATCCTTGGCCTTTGTGGTAATTCAGGCATTTTAGAGCTTGCCCTGATTTTAACTTTCTTTTTTGGTTTACGCCTTGGCTTTATTCTTTTCCATAGTTTTGCTAACAAAACTGATATTAACAAATAAAGCTTATGAAATAATATTCTGAATGGATTTGTAATAAAAAAATATATCTTTGCAAAAAAATTAGTAATAGCTTTTGAGCATTTTAAAATAATCTCTCCGACAAAAAGATAGAATAGGAAAAAGCCTATTAGTTCACCAAAAACAACATAATAACGCAAATTTCCCCAAGTCATCAATACTGAATAGAAAAATGTTGTAAATGTACACACAAGCATAAATAGTATATCCATAACAAACAACAATTTTTTGCTTGGAGGAGATATTATTTTTATTATACCAATAGCGGTATATATCACCGCAAGAATCACACCCAAAACGCAGGAATATATAAAAGCCTGCGTCTGAGCCTCTAAGGTAAGCTCCATAGGCAGATTCTCCTATCTAAAAAGTCTGGAAAAAAATCCGCCATTATTTTTGTTAATTTCCTGATAGCTGAGGGAATCTATTCTTCCCTCAAGGCTAAGTTCGCCACTCTCTACGCTAAAGCCTTTAATCTGCAAAGAATCGCCTTTTATAATCAACTCGCCAATATCTGTAATAAGCACAACTGTTTGTTCATCAAAGCTATCAACATCAGATATGCCTGTTAAAGTAAGTGTTTTTCTATCTTCCATAATAAGGTTATGCTTGCGTTTCAAAGCTTTACCATTTTCCTGCATAACTAAGCCCTCCCGAAATCATCTCTTAAGCAATTATATGATTTCGATAGTGCTTTTATGTGTGGATAAAGTGACTACTGAGCGGGCGAACGCAGTTCGCTCCTACGATTTGCTTACAAGCTTTCCTGAGAAAATCAAAAGTTTCGCTCAAGCCTTTTTAAAGGCTTGCAGGGTTGAGGGACGGAGTCTCTCGTAGGTTTTAAGGGCAACGCCCTTAAGCGGCGAGCCGCCGCCCCCAAGACGCGTAATCGGTTTTGCAAGCAAAACCTCGACATCTACAAGAGCAGTTTATTGCCACGGATAAAGAAATTACCAATAAACTACCCGAGGCTCTGCCATAGGTGACTATCTTTGGAAACCGCAAGCCTTTAAAAAGGCTTGACCTAAACTTTAATTGTCTTAGAGAAGTTTATCAACTAATCTATCTCAAGTATTTGTGGTTGAAGTTTCTCTGCTTGGTCTATCAGGTGGTGTCATTCCCGAATTTTCGCCATTTGGCATTTTTGGAGGCTTGCCATTGTTGCCTCTACCAAAGCCGTCAGGCTTATTACCACCCATTCCGCCACCGCCGAAGCCATTTGAGCCATTAGAATATACTGTCGAACTCATTTCTATATCATAGCTTTCACTACCAACAGTAAGCTTATATGTTCCGCTCTTTGTAATCTTAGCTGAGCTTATCACAACAGAGCTAAACTGCTTTGTTGATGTATAAGAAATAATCTCATTTCCGCTTGAATCAGCAAGTGTAATCTTTTCGCCGGCGGAATGACTGCTTGAAAGATTATACAGAATTGAGCATTGAGTTGAGCTATCTGAGAAACCCTGTACCATTCCTGAACTACCAACTGCAACGAAAGTTCCACCGCTGATAGTTGCTGTGCCGTCATAATCCAAAGCACCATTACCGTCATTTGTAGGACCGTTTACATAAATTTTGCCACCCTCGATTATGAGATTGCTGTTAGAATCAAGCCCGTCGCCAGAGGCATCAACTGTAACCTTACCGCCTGTAATCTTTATATAAATATCAGAATTTTCGGTAAAGCTGTTTTGTCCCATTCTTCCGCCCATAGAAGAGCTGTCACTGCCACCTGCGGAATTTATTCCGTCATCGCTTGCAGTAAGTTCTATTGTACCGCCATTTATAGTTACATTAGAACCCTCAATACCTTCATAGCTTTTCTCTATAACAATATTACCGTTGTTAATAACTGTTGAGGTATCAGCGTGTATGCCGTCATCACCAGATTTAAGATTAAATGTTCCGCTCTCTATGGTAACATTAGAATTTGAGTGAATGGAATCGTCCGAGGTATCTGCAGCAATAGTTGCATTGCTGATTTTTATATCACCGCCTGCTTTAAGACCCTTTGCACTTGCAGTATCTTCTTCCGTTGTAGATGAATCCTCTTGTCCCCACTTACCCCATTGAGGATTGTCCTTACCTCCAGAGGTCTTTGAGGAATTTTCGCTTCCACCACCAGTTTTAAGATTAATTTCGCCTTTTTCTATTGTAAGCGTCGTTTCTGCCTGGATAGCGTCAGTTGTAGAGGTTATGTTGATTTTTCCACCACAGATATAAATATATCCCTTTGAAGTATCCTCACTGTTGTTAGATTTAATACCGTCACCCTCGGACTTAATTGTAATATTGCCGTCCGCAATTTTAACGCAGTCCTTACCGCAAATACCATTATTTTTTGCATTAACAGTAATCGTACCGCCTGTAATCACCAAATCATCTTTTGAAACGATACCATTTTTCATATTTCCGTTGACGGTCAGAGAACCACTGCCGTTTATAGTCATATCCGCTCTGCTGAAAATAGCTGCATCAACATTGCTTTCATCGTCTGCAAGGTCTGTATAAGAAGTACCGTCTGTTATAGTATTTTTAGTACCGTCTTTGATGGTGATAAAAACCTTATCCGCAGATTTTATAAATATCGGTGAATGTGTTGTGCATTTTATCGTAAAGCCGTTCAGAACAAGCTGAACCTTTTCACTATCTGTAACATTTACCACTATTCTGCCCTTATCTATTGAGCCGCTCAGTACATATGTACCTTCCTTGTCGATTGTAAGTACACCGTCTTTAGCCGTTGCACCACTTCCACTTATGTTAAATTTACTTCCGCTGCAAGAAAGTTTAACTGCATCTGTTTCCTCGTAACCAACATCCATATCACGAGCAGTAAAGTTTGCATTTACAGATTCCGCTTTAACTGTCTTGCTCGATTCCGAACTACTTGAGCTTGTGGTAGCTTTACTGCTGTCAGAAGTAATAGAAGTTGTCTGTGAAGAATCGCCTGAACAGCCTGTAAAGGCTGAAACTATGATAAGTGCGGACATTAACACCGCAAAAATTCTTTTACCTTTCATTTCAATCAATCTCCTTTATCATAAATTATAATGTTTCCTGATTAAAAGCCGCTCTGCAACAAGAAATTTCAAGATTACCATTTCTGCAGCGAAGGTCATCTATAAATTGCTTTTCTTGGCTCTGCTCTTTAAGTATAACTATGTATCTAAGCTTATAAAGGCTTCCCATATTTGCAGTCTTTACTTCTACAAGCTCATTTGACTTTGTATACTGCTCAAAAAGCTCATCAAAAACGCCTGTATAATCTAAGCTTTCAGGAATAGTAATTCTAAGCTCCTTCTTAACAGAAGTCTTATCACCGATTTTGATAAAGCTAAAGATAAGCTGAATTGTACAAATAACAACAACCAAAATTCCTGCAAGGAGAAGATAACCCATACCTGTTGCAAGGCCTACTGCCATTGCTAAGAATATACTGCAAATTTCCTTTGCACTTCCTGGCACAGAACGGAAACGAACCAAATTGAAAGCTCCCATTACTGCAATTCCCGCACCGATACTGCCATTCACAAGCATTATAACTACTTGTACGATTGCAGGAAGCAGAGCAAGCGTCATAATAAAGCTTTTTGAAGTTGAATTTCTGAAGGAATAAACAAATGCAATAATCAATCCAAAAGCTATTGATGCACCCAGACAAAGGAAGAATGAACCCTCTGTAAAACTTGCTGTTGACTGATTTGATAATACGCTGTTAAAAATATCCATTATAATCTCTCCTTATGCTAATTTTTTAATTTTTTGAACCTTTTCAAGTCTAGATGTATTTTGTTTTTTCAACGAATTTATGTATCCCGTACCATACTTAGAAAATGACGACGGAAAAATTTTAAATCTATCCAACTCATCTGCAAGCCAAAGTGGCATTGCATATGGTGTTTTAACTTCCATAATATAAAGCCCGTCCTGAATGATTTTTTCTCCCCATATTCCGTCAGCTAATGAAAGCTTTTCTTCTCTGATAAGTGGGTTACTATCAAAGGTAATTCTCAAGGTTGAATCTTGAATACCGCAATGAGAATCCCTCTCATAGCTTACAAACATTGCTGGTTCTATGCCTTTGTAATATTTCAATGCCCATGCAAGCTCTTTTTCAATCTGTGTTTTCGGCAAAAGCTTACCAGAAAGAAACATTTCCGCCTCACGAAGTGTCATAGCTGTACGGCGTTTATAAACTACACCACGATATTTTTTCTTTAGCTCTATGAAAACCTTATCATCAGCACTTGGTGTGCCATAACTGCGAAGTCTTAATTTTTCTTTATATATAGGCTTTTCAATAGAGTTGCGAATCATTAACCTTGACGGGGTATCATAATATATACTGCAAATAGTGCTATGAAAATATTTATCCTTTGCGAGATACGGCTTTGCAGTTTCAAGGATTTTTTGTTTTTGCCGAGATGTGAGAATATATTTTTTCTCATATCTTTTAAAGATACTTTGGAATTGGCTCATAATATCTCATCTCCTAATAGGTTGGTTTGTTTTCTATGTCTATATAATAATTGTCCTGCCTTAAATTTACTTTAAGCTTACAAAAATTTTTCAAAAAAATTAAGAGGAATTTTAAATTTGATTTTTTGTTAGATATTTACTATATTTTATTAAAGTTAATTTTATTATTATACATCTTGCGAAAACTCAGCTTTTATGTTATAATTGGTTTATAAACCAATTATATATCAGAAAGGAGTGATTAAAATGGCTCGAAGATATGATAAGGAAGACTCAAAAAGACGAATACTATCCGCTTGTGTAAAGCTTTTCATAGAGAAAGGTTATCATAATACCACATTAGCAGAAATATTAAGAGAAGCCGATGTTACAAGCAGTACATTTCAAAATATTTTTCACACAAAAGACGGTGTACTTATGGATTTAGTTGAATTTATGTTTGAAAATCAATTTGGTATGGCAAGAACAATAGCTAAAACCTCAAATCCTGTACTTAGATACGCCGTAGAAACATCTATTCAAATTGCCTTAGCAGAATTAAACGAAAACCTTCGTGATATTTATATAGAAGCATATTCAAATAGTCAGACCATAGAGTATATTCATCAACATACATCTACTGAATTGCATAAAATATTTGGCGCTTATCTTCCAGACTGTGAAGAAAGCGATTTTTATGAGCTTGAAATTGGCTCATCAGGAATTATGTGTGGATATATGGCAAAGCGTTGCGATAAATATTTCACACTCGAAAAAAAGATTCAACGCTTTCTTGCTATGAGTATGACCGTCTATGCTGTTCCTGATGATGAACAGCAACAAATCCTTAGCTATATATCAAGCCTTGATATTCGCCATATAGCCAATCAAGTAATGCAAAAGCTTTTTATTGCATTAGCAATGAAATTTGATTTCACTTTTAATACTGAATGGAGGAAATAAGATGAAAATATTAAAAAGGACGCTCCTTATTTTAGCTGCACTTATAGTTATAGTTGCTATTGTTTTTACAACTATCTATTTCACAAGATTCCAAACATCGGCAACTATTCAAAAAATCACAGCATATGATGAATATAACCTCTACCGTATGGATATTAAATATGATTACAGCATTGAAAACATCATAAATTATGGTATAACTGATAATCAGTCCTTTGTTGATGCTGTAACAAAAGAAGCTTTGCCACTTTTGCCAGTACATATTGAAGTTCCCGATTTTGGTTGCAGTGCTTTCAGTGTTAAGGATACCGACAATAATAACCTTATGGGCAGAAATTATGATTTTAAAAATGATAGTTCAGCAATGCTTGTTTATTCAACTCCAAAAGATGGATATAAGTCAGTCGCCTTTGCTGCTCTTGATAATATTTCTGCAAATACTGCTGATGCAAGCCTCAAATCCCGACTTGCCTGCCTTACTGCACCATTTGTATGCTTAGATGGAATGAATGAAAAAGGTGTATCCATCGCCGTTCTTACTCTCGACAGCGAACCAACCAAGCAAAATACTGATAAACCAACCATTGCTACAACCTTAGCCATAAGATTAGTGCTTGATAAAGCCGCATCTACTGAGGAAGCTGTCGAACTTCTAAAAAACTATGATATGATGGCAAGTAGTGGTCGAGATTATCATTTTTATATAACAGACTCAAGCGGTGACGGAAGAGTAATCGAGTATAGCCTTGATAGCGAAAGAAAGCTTGTTGCAACACCTGTTCGTGCTGTAACAAACTTCTTTGAAATGTATAAGGATAAGGTAAAGCCAAATCAACACAACGAAAATTACGGCCATGGCAAGGAAAGATATGATGCTATGGAAGAAATTTTCAACAAAAATGAGGGCAAAATCACAAACAAAGTTGCGTGGGACGCACTCAAGGCCGCATCACAAAAGCCAAACAAAGATGATATAACCAGCAACACTCAATGGTCAATCTTGTATAATAATACCGACCTCACAGCCGAAATTGTTATTCGCAGAGATTGGGATACAGTAACAAGCTACGACCTTGACCTCAATGAAATAAATGGTGGCGAAGATTAATAAATTTCAATATATCTACTTAAAACACAAAAAAACGGTAAAGCCAAATCAGGCTTTACCGTTTTTATAGTTTATATTATATTATTTTGCGTAATCGAATGCTCGGCTTTCTCTTATGATATTAACCTTAATTTGTCCTGGATATTCAACATCAGACTCAATCTTACGGCAAATATCTCTTGCGAGAAGAACCATCTGGTCGTCCTTAATCTTTTCAGGCTTAACAATGATTCTGATTTCTCTACCAGCCTGAATTGCAAAGCTACGCTCAACACCATCAAAGCTTGATGCGATTTCTTCAAGCTTTTCAAGACGCTTAATGTAGTTTTCGAGGTTTTCTCGTCTTGCACCAGGTCTTGCAGCGGAAATGGCATCAGCTGCCTGAACAATACAAGCAATAACTGTCTTAGCCTCAACATCTCCGTGGTGAGCATGAATAGCATGAACAACTGTTTCGCTCTCTTTATACTTGCGGGCAACATCAACACCAATCTCAACATGAGAACCCTCAATCTCGTGGTCGAGAGCCTTGCCAATATCATGAAGAAGTCCTGCTCGGCGAGCAAGTGTCGGGTCAAGACCAAGCTCAGAAGCCATAATACCAGCAAGATATGCAACTTCAAGTGAGTGGTTAAGAACATTCTGTCCATAGCTTGTGCGGTAACGAAGTCTGCCAAGCAGCTTAATAAGCTCAGGGTGTATTCCGTTTACACCAGCCTCAATAACAGCTCTTTCGCCCTCCTCCTTGATGGTATTTTCAACCTCTCTGCGAGCCTTTTCATACATTTCTTCAATTCTTGCAGGGTGGATTCTTCCATCAGAAATAAGCTTTTCAAGCATAACTCTTGCGATTTCTCGTCTTACAGGCTCAAAGCAAGAAAGTGTGATAGCCTCAGGTGTATCATCAATAATAAGGTCAACGCCTGTGAGAGTTTCTATCGCTCTGATATTTCTTCCCTCACGACCGATAATTCTGCCCTTCATCTCATCATTTGGCAGTGGAACAACAGATACTGTTGCTTCTGTAACATGGTCAGCCGCAACACGCTGAATAGCAAGTGAAATAATCTCTCTTGCCTTTTTTTCGCATTCGTCACGAGTTTTCTGTTCGTAATCAAGAACCTTAACAGATTTTTCGTGAACAAGCTCATTTTCAAGTGTTTTGAGCAAATAATCCTTTGCCTGCTCTGAAGTAAACTTAGATATTGTTTCGAGAACCTCTATCTGAGCCGTTTTGACCTTTTCAGCCTCAGCGAGCTTATCATCAGCCCCCTTGAGTTTTTTGTTAAGAGTTTCGTCCTTAGCCTCAAGGCTCGTCATTTTCTTTTCGAGAGTTTCCTCTTTTTGTTGTATTCTGCGTTCCTGACGCTGAATCTCTCTTCTGCGTTCGTTAAGTTCTTTGTCTGCTTCATTACGCAAACGATGGATTTCATCCTTACCTTCAAGTATGGATTCTTTCTTTTTGGCTTCTGCGGATTCTTTAGCAGCCTCGACTATACGCTCAGCTTCCTTTTCAGCAGAACCGATTTGGCTTTCTGCAACCTTTTTACGATAGTTTATTCCGGCGTAAAAAGCTACTATGCCAGCTATTATAGCAAAAACTATAATAAGTACAATCGCCAACCATAAATCCATAGTTATAGGCACCTCCTTTTTAATCTTTAGTATTTCAAAATTATGTCAGTTGCCGAGGAAGTGCCGCTATTATATTTTATAAAATTTTTAATCTGAGTATTATAAAATCAGTCCGAAAAGTCGTGATACTTCATAATAACGCACTAATCCCCTACATCAGCACATTATTTCTAAACAGATTATTAAGGCTCAGAAAATATATCTATTCACCGCAATAAATTCTTTTACGGAAAAATATATGAATTCGAAAATCATTTTTTGAGTTAAGAACTATTATAACCCAATAATGTGGAATCTTATCATCATTTAATATATATAATAACAGCCTTTCGGCAGAAAAATAGTATAACAGCAGAACCGTTATAGGGATAGTTGACAAACTACCCTAAGTATTATTTTAAACGGTGATATATAAATTGTCAAGCGATTTACAGTCGCATTTAAAGTATAAAATTGCTTTATAAATTTGGTTATTATTTTTTACAAATAAGACAGCTTTAAAACTTAAAAGCTTTGAAGAAGTATATTGAGCCTATGAATGGCGAGAAATTGGTAAAATTCATATTATAGTAAGAGTAGCTATTTAGGGGGGTAGGCTATGGAAATATTTGGATTGCTCTTACTATCAATGTCACTTTCAATAGATGCATTTACAATTGGAACAAGTTGTGCATTAGGTGGAATAAAGGCCTCTTGGAAATCGAGGCTGATAATTTGTGCAATTTCTGTACTTATTATGGGTATTTCAATATTCTGTGGTGAAGCTTTGGCAAGATTTATAAGCCAAGAAGTGGCAAGATATATTGGCTGTGGAATGTTATGTATACTTGGTATTTATATAATTTTTGGGAGCTTTGCTAGAAATAAAAAACCAAAAAGGAAAAGCATAACACTGGCCTTAAAGCCTTTAGGAATAACTATAAGCATAATAAGAGAGCCTTCTCTTTGTGATATTGATAAATCAAATACAATAGACTCAAAAGAGGCCTGCTATATTGGTACAGCACTTTCAATAGATTCGATTGGAGCGGGGGTTTCTATGGGAGTAAGCGGAATAGGTGCAATTTCGGCAGCAGGTTTATGTGGAGCGTTTCAGTTGATATTTCTTTGTTGTGGTCTATTTTTAGGAAAAAAGCTGAGAGGAATAGAAAGAATACCATCTGAAATTTTTACAAGGATTTCAGGACTTGTTATAATACTTATTGCGGTTATAAGGCTATTTATATAGAAGATATTTTATAATCTGTATACTTTGAAGATTGTATAATTGTGTAGTATATTATTATGGTTAAAATGTGCAAATTTATATATGAATTTTTGGAAGTTTTTTTAATGATAGTGTCATTTTGTGCAAAATGCCGTCAAAAAGCATTAAAAAACCCCAAAAATGCTAAAAATGGGGAAAATAGTTCTTGGCTGGAACTATTTTTAACAAAAAATAAAAAAGCTATTCAAAATTTTGTCAAAATATTACGGAAGAATTATATTAAAAATGCACATAAATAGGAAATTTAATTTATGCAAAACAGAAAAAATCATAAAAAAACGAGTAATATTAAACAAATTTAGGACACCATTTATAGTTATATGAATAAAAATTACAATTTATAGTTGCAAAGTTCAAAATCATATGTTATTATTACTACAGAGGCGGAGGGGTTCGCTGAGCGTATATGCGATTTAAACAAAATTGTTGATTTTCGTTATTATGCTCCGAATACCTCGCTGAGAGCTATAAAGCAGATGCTTTATATGCAAGTCAGAACAAACAAAAATTTTTTAGAGAGAAGGATTTTAAAATGGCAAGTAAGGCAAAAAAGACCACAGCGTTGCTTCTCGCATCTCTAATGTGTGTAGGTGCATTCGCAGGTTGTGGCGGTAACGGCAATAATGGCGGTACAAGTAGTACAGCAGGTGGTTCTTCAGCAGGTGGTACAGAAAGCACAGCTTCTACAGCTTCTACAGCATCTTCAGCAGGTGAAGCTTCTATTCCTACAGTTGCAGAAATCACAGAGAGACTTAAGACAGAAGCTAAAGACGGCAAGATTTCTCTTAAGGTATGGGCTCCTAGCAATAGTAAGGACTTCATCAAGAGCATGGTCGAGAAATTTAAGACAACTTATGCTGTTGATGGCGTAACATACGAAATTAAGGTTGTTGAAAAAGGCGAAGATAAGTGCATTAACTCACTTACAGAAGACGCTTCTAAGGGTGCTGATGTATTCCAGTTCCCAACAGACCAGCTTCTCACAGGTGTCAATGCTGGTGTTCTCGCAGAAGTTCCTACAGTTTTCCAGGGTCAGATTTCTTCTGAAAATATGGAAGACGCAGTTAAGAACTGCACATATGATAACAAGGTATACGCTTATCCTATGACATCTGATAACGGATACTTCCTCTATTATAATAGTTCTAAGTTTACAGCTGATGATGTTAAGTCTTTTGAAACTCTCCTTGATAAGGCAGCTAAGCAGAAAGTTCAGGCTTTTATGACAATTGGTGACGCTTGGTATACCTCAAGCTTCTTCTATGCAGCAGGCTGCGATATTAAGCTTGATACAGCAACACAGAAGATGGATCTTATTGACTTTGATACAGATAAGGGTGTTGCAGCTACTAAGGCTATGGCAGACCTCGTAAACAACAACAAGGATTCTTTCGTATCTACAGGTGACAATGCTGCTATTCTTACACTTCTTTCATCTGGCAAGCTTCAGGCTGTTGTAACAGGTACTTGGAATACTGCTGCTATCGAAAATGCATGGGGCAAGGAGAATGTTGCAGCTACAAAGCTTCCAACAGTTAAGATGAATGGTACAGATACACAGCTCCATTCTTTCGGTGGTTACAAGCTCGTAGGTGTAAACTCTGCTTCTAAGTTTCCACTTGCTGCTGCTACACTCGCAACATATCTCACAGGTCCTGAAGTTCAGCAGGAAAGATATAACCAGCTTAAGGTTATCCCAACAAACAACGCAATTCTCGCATCAGACGCACTTAAGAATGATCCAATCCAAAAGGCTATTGAGGCTCAGCGTCCATACTCACACTCACAGAGCGTTTGCACAATGAAATACTGGGATCCAGTTGCATCTGTAGGTTCTGATATTAATAACGGTAACCTCAAGAGCAGCGATGAAGCAGGCATTAAGGCAGCTCTCCAGAAGGTTGTTAAGAG
>ENA-OPUE01001740-OPUE01001740.1-human-gut-metagenome-genome-assembly--contig:-NODE-1740-length-12204-cov-2.470080_pt1 | contig 12204 bp, 15 predicted proteins | sample MGYA00241466_ERZ501924 | MGnify/ENA primary metagenome ERZ501924 (study PRJEB25962, sample SAMEA2042223) | human gut metagenome | biome: human gut; feature: human-associated habitat; material: faeces...
TCCCGCCTGATTATCTCTCCGGCGTTCAATCGCCGTAATCGGCATCTGCTCTAACTGCTCAAGCTCTGGAAAATTTCTGTCCTTTAAAAACCATAAGAGGTCACCCTCTGTAATCGTTCCGATATATCTGCCGCCCTCGGTCAGAAGCGGAATTGCACTGTACCCGTGAAATTCCATCTTCTCAAGAATCTGGCGAAGATTATCTGTATCCTCCACAAATGCTACGTCTTTTTTGGGAGTCAGAAAAAATAAAATATTCATTTGTTAAAATCCTTTCACTTCTTATTCTTTCAGTATACCTTGTTTTATGCGAAACGGCAATGACAATCCCTTTTTAAAAAAATTTTTTCTTATGCTGTAACATTTTTCTGTTATAGTTGTTATATCAGTGAGCAGCTCAAAAATACAGTTTGATGAGAGGAGGACAGATGTGGATGCCGATTTGCTAAACACACTTTACCAAAACTACCATCGGGAACTTTTTCTGTATCTGTACGCGCTCTGTAGGAACCGGGAGCTTGCAGAAGACATGACACAGGAAACGTTTTTAAAAGCACTGCTGTCCCTTCCGAAAGGGCACGCAAATATACGCGCATGGCTCTATCTGGTGGGGCGCAATCTTTATTTTAATTATTGGAAAAAGGAGCAACACACCGTTTTCACACCGGATTTTCCGGAAACAAGCAGCGCGTCAGAGGATTCCCCAGTTGATGCCCTGATTGCGGATGAACGCCGCCGGGCGCTCTTTACCGCCTTAAACAGCCTTGCACAAAACAAACGCGAGGTTTTACTGTTACAATATTTCAGCGGACTTTCCCAGAAAGAGATTGCCGCTGTTTTACATCTGACACCGGAAAATGTGCGCGTGTTGTCTTACCGCGCAAAAAAAGAATTGAAAAACTGCCTGGAGGTGCATGATTATGACTTACCGTGAACTGTTAGAACAATATAAAAACGGACAATTGAAGGAATCGGAAAAAGAACGCGTCGAAGCGGATATTGAGCGGCAGGACGCCATCAGCGAATATCTCTATGAAAACGGTTCCATCCCGGACTTTGATGATTTGACCCCTGATACTTTAAATTCATCCTCTATGGAAAAAGACGATGCTTCTTCTGCGGAAACCGGCAATACAAAGTTTGTTGCCATGATGGAGCGCTCCATCCACCGCGCTTTTGTGAAACTCGGCGTCACTGTCGGAGCCGCTGTCCTTGTACTGACTCTCTGCGCTGTTTTCCTTCTGCCGCAGGTGGTTTCACTGTTTTTCTACAATCCAGACAAAGTCGTCGGACGTGCTTCCGAAAGCGGCATCACAACTACGCAGATGAGCCTTGACCTCTCCGTCTATACAGAGCTTTTTGTTCCTTCAAGCTACCGCAATGAGGTCATCGCAAACAGCAATGGCTACGGAAGCTACGATATTGTAATTCCGCAAACGGCAAGCTACACCTCTCGTTTTACAACCGTAAGCGGTCGTCTGGAACGCGGGAAACTGACGCTCTATAACCCGGATGTTCTGCGGCTTCCAACCGCAAACGCCTTTGTTTTGCCGGAAAGTATTTCTGATCCATTGTCGGTTTCTTCCGAGGACGGCACCGCCATCGGACCATTCGGCACGAAGGAGGAGGACTATGAAATGCTCTCCACCCTCTCCGATACCGAGTGGTACACCGCATATGTTTCGCTCTCCGACATTATGTCCTACGATGACTTTATCGCATGGCTTGACTCCAAAAAGGATTTGCAGTACGCCTCCCTCTGGTGCGCCGTGTATACATCCGGTGAAGATGGCTCTCTTTTAGCTAAAAATATCGGTTTTACGCCTGCGCCCTCCGGAACCTGCCTCGACTGGGACAGAAATGCCTACCCGAATCTTTGCCTGTTGGACAACGCGGACGATTCCTTCCATGACTATCAGACGGACAGCAGCGCCCTGACCACCCATTTTATCAGCCTGCTCTCTTATTTACAGAACCATGATGAAATTGTTTCTCTCTTTGGAGACAGTGGAGAAGTCTCCGATTACAGCGCCGTTATCGACAGTGTGAACCGTGACGGTCTGCGGCTTTACGGCTTTGCCATCGGTGCCAAAAAAGATACCATTCTCTCCCTGCGCGATGACGCAAATGTTTCCTATATTTATACGACGCCACTGCAATAACCTTACGCAAACCATTTTTCTGTCACGCGGACTACGATGCCGTCCTTCACCTCTAAGAAGAACGGCATCCGGGGTGCGCCACCCAATTAGATACTTTTCCCCATCTATTCCTCCGTCAGCACCTTCCTGCAATATTCCAACGTCTCCTGAATTGTCTCCGTCCGGCTGCGATAATAGACCCTGCCGTCCACCTTCTGCACCTCTATAAGTCCGGCGTCAAGCAATGCCGCCATATGATGGGAAATCGTGGCGGTGGTCAGGTGAAAGCGCTTTGCAAGCTCACTTCCGTATGCCCGCTCTGTCTTAATGCTGGTTAAAATCTCAAATTTGCTCTTATCCGACAGGAGTTTTAAAACTATTACGGCTTTTTCCGCCCGCGCCTCCTCGGACATTCCCGCACTTCCGAAACTTTGCAGTTCGCCGTCTAACGGAAGCAATTCCCCAATTAAAACACCGATTCTTATGTAATAAGGAGATGAAAATCCGCCTGTTTTTGTCGTCTCCGCACTCAGCGAAACCGTGTGACATGCAAAGATATCCGGAAAAATAATCAGCCCGTTTGGATTTTCTTCCATATCAACCCCCAGCGCCTTTTTTAACTGAGGTAAAAGCTCTTCTTTTTTCAGAAATTCTTTCCAGTATGCCGCAAATTCATCTGCAACAGCAGTCAGTTCCTTGTCATACCGGTGCAGAATGTCGATTGCCTCTTTTAAAAGCGTTTCCAGCTGTATCCGGTACTTTTCCGGATTGATAAACACCTGCTGGATTCGCCACTTTTCTTCCTCAGGAAGCTCCATCTGCGCGATGAAACGGCAGATTTCCATCGCATCCTTCCACTCCCGTTCCTCATCATCCCCAATCCGTGCACCATAGTTCAGCAGACGCTTTCCAAACCGCTTAAAATACTCTTCCTGCGTCAGTGCCGCCATGTCCGCAAAAAGCGCATCAACGCTCTCATATTCCACCTCCGGACATTCCTTCCAGAGAAGAAGCAGATTTGCAATGCAGCCTTCCCCGCCTGCGTTTCCTGCAAAATAAAATGTCACCTCATCCCGGTTCTTAAAAATCTTTTTTGCCTCGGCTTCTATGTTCTGTGTCACCGAAATCAAAAGCTCTGCCTTTTTCCAGTCCAGATTCGGATAACTTCTCTGAATCTCCTCCTGCTCAGCTTTCATGTCCACATCGGATGCAACACTGCGAAGAAGCGTATACGCTTCAAAAATGTCATTTCTTCTTTCTGCTACTGTCTGTTTCTGCAAATCCAATCTCTCCTATTCAAATCGTACTTTTGCGGCTGCAATTCCTAAAAACAGTATAACACAAACTGCGCCACTGACGACAAGAATCTGCGAAGTGGAAAACGGAACGACCAGTGCGCCGACCAGCAGCGAAGCCGCCGGAGTGGCAGCACTTGCAGCGGCGCCAAAAATGGCTCCAACGCGTGCGAGATATTCCTGCGTCACTTCCTTCATAAGTGCCACACTTGTGGTTGCCGAAATTACACTTGCAAAGAATCCAAGCAGGAATGAAACTATGATTGTAAGCGTATATACTGCCACCACCTGTCCGCGACAGATGTTTCCAAGACTGTAAGAAGTCATGCAAATTCCAATGCCAACGCCGCCCCAGACAATTTTTTTTCCCGCTGACAGCTTTTTACTGATAGCCGGAAAAGCAAACGAACCTGCTCCCATTCCCGCCACAAGTGCCACGCCAAATGCGCTCATAAGCTCCGCTCCCTGCCCCATCACCTCGTTAATAATCGGGCTTTGCAGGGAATTAATCGGCACGATTACCGCATTCGCCAAAACGCCCATCATACAAAGATTTTTGACAATACGGCTCTCTTTGAGGTACTGCACACCGCCCTTTAAAACCTCCAGATAGGATGCGAAAGAAAACTGTTTTGCTTCCTGTTTTTCCTCCTTCACCCGGAGTGTCAGCCGGATGAACGCTGACCCGAAAAAGGTGACGGCATCAATCGCGATTGCTCCCTCAATCCCAAGTTTTCCGATTACCAGGCCCCTGCCGCGCCAAGCCCGATGAGCTGCACAACCGTACAGATGGAAGAATTGAGCGAAGTGGCGTGCTCATAATATTCCGGTGCAATCAGCCTTGGAATTAAAGCCATGGATGCCGGTCCGCAAAAGGCTTCGACCGTTGAAATGATGAGGGTAAATGCAACCATCACCCACGGATTTACTTTTCCAAGAAAATAAAGAATGGCAAGTCCCGCTACGACAATGCCCCGGATAACATCCGCGGCAACCGTTACGCGTTTCTTGTTCATCCCCTCCACAAGTGCCCCGGCAAACGGCTGTACCAGCACACCCGGAAGCTGGTTCATCGCAAACATTGCCGCCGACCAAGCCGCACTCTCTGTCACCTGATACACCAGCCAGGTAAATGCGATGGAGTCAATCGAATCCCCGAACCGGCTGATAACGTTTGCCACCAGCACCTTCCTATACTCTTTTTGTAAAAAAATGTCCTTATAGCGCATCGTACTTCCTCCTTTAGACGTTTGTCTTACTTTAATATTAGATATTCGTCTAACAATGTTGTTGTACTTACTATAGGACATTATTTCATGTATGTCAACATCAATATTAGATGCTTATCTAATATTGATGTTTTTGCAGTCCCAGAACGAGAGTTTCAATCATCTACCGCTTCTGGTACTCCTGTAATTTTTCATTCATGCGTTTTGCCTCGTCAAACGAGCGCTTCCATGCCAGCGCAGACATGCACACGTAAATCAGGGCAATCGTAATCATCATGACAAGAACACTCCATGGATTTCTGATATTATACCAGCCAAACAGATACCCGCATCCAAGAATAATGGCGTTAATGATGAGATAATGTATGACGGTCCTAATGATGACTTCCCCGATTCTCATGCCTCTTCCCCACGGAAAAATCAGGGTACTGAGTGCACATAAAAGCGATGCGCCAAGAATTTCAGGCAATATGAGTGGACTGATGGCATCCGTTGGGGAAAGTACCAGGGTAAAAAAAGCAACCGCAGCCAGCGTAAGTGTCGTAACCATCGCAAATGTATTGAAGATAAATCCTATTCTTTTCATTTTTCATTCCTCCTGCCCTTTTAAGCCAAGCTTGCGCTTCAGCTCCGGCACATACTGCCTTGAAATCTGCAAACGCTCTCCATTTTTCATACACGCTTCAAATCTGCCGCCAAACGAAGGGCTTAAATTTTTCACATTCACCAGATTGATAATCGTTGATTTTGACGCCCGGAAAAAATCTGTGTTTGCAAAACGCTCCTCAAGCTCGTAGAGCTTTTGCTTTGTCTCATACACTTCCCTGTCCATGTAGGCAAACACCCGGTTATCCACCGCCTCAAAATAATAAATCTCTGCCGGAGGCACCATAAACAGCTTATCGTCTTTTGACACGGTAAGCTTTTCCCGCCCGGCTTTGAGCGCATAGATGGTTTTTAGCATCTGTTCGTCCATCTTCCGGCAGCGGATGATGATTTCCTCCTCTTCCCCGTCCGGACAATCCTGTATCGTAATTTTCATATCCATCTCCACATCTTTCTATCGGTCTTTTAACTTCCGTTTCCCGGTCACAAACACCGCTATCACAATTGCAGCCGCCGCATAGGCAAAAAGCAGTACCATCTGCCATTTTACATCAAGCATCTGTCCGTTCATTGTAAGCGTGATTCCCATCTCTTCCTTATAAATCGGAATCAGTCCCTCCGGCATTCCGGCAAAAGTTTTTTCAACCAGCTCCGCCGTCGCTGTTTCGCGCATCATTGCTGCACCGTGCAGGATAGGAAAACATTTTAAAATATTTCCGACGCTCTCCGAAAGTTCACCCATCGGCAGATAAATTCCTCCCGCAAATCCGACCAGTGTTCCTATAATTGTAAGTATTCCACTCCATGCGCTGTTGCTGTGCACAAAAAGTGCTATCATATATCCCAGTGCCGAAAAGGTAAACGCATTGCAGACAATCATTCCTGCCAGCTTTAAAAGTACCTGTAACGGAAGCGCACCAAATCCTTTTCCTATAAAATACAATTCTCCTGCCCCAAGTGTCAACAGGCACATGCCAGACCCAATCATCCACGCCGATAAAATATAGCCAAGTGCCAGATATAACCGTTTTACCGGTGTCACATAAAATGCCATGATTCGCTTCTGCGTCTCATCAACCACCATCCCGCCAAGAACCGTAAGCGTCACCGTCACTGCATTTACCAGCAGAATTCCCGCTAACGTCCACATCTGTATCAGATAGGCAGCATTCTCCCTGTCTGCCTCCGTCACCGCACGGTTTCCATAGGTCTCGATGATATTAAGCACCGCTTCACTGTTCAGATTTCCAAGAAAAATCACCATCAGTCCCAGTACAATCAACATTGACAGCATTGAAAAAAAGACCGCGCTTTTATCCCTCAGATAAAGCAGACAATTTCGTTTTGTCAGATAATAAACTTCTCTCATCGTTACTCCCCTCCCTTTGCATCCGCCAGTGTTTTTCCTGTAATATTAAGGAACGCGTCATCCATCGTTCCATTTATCACTTCAAAGCCTTTCAGAAACGGCTCCACATTTTTCAACAACGGAAGTGCTTCCATGCTGTCAGAAACTTTTAACACATAGGCTCCTCCGTCCTGTTTTAGGGATGTGTCCGTCCCGCAGACCGCCAAAAGCTGCGCCTCAAATTCCTGCTGCCTTCCTTCGATTGGGACAAGACGCACGAAATCTTTGGTGTATTTTTCTTTCAGGGTAAATGGTGTTCCCTGTTCCTTGATTTTTCCGGCGTCCATAATTGCGATGTGGTCTGCCCGCGCAGCCTCCTCCATGTAATGCGTGGTGAGAAAAACCGTCGTGTGATGTTCCTTCCGCAGCGCATCAATGCTCTCCCAGACCATTTTTCTGGTCGCCGGGTCAAGTCCCGTTGTCGGCTCATCCAAAAACAACACTTCCGGCTGGTTTAAAAATGCGGCTGCAATTTCACATCTCCGCTTCTGCCCGCCGGACAATTTTTCATACCTTCTGTCCCAGATATCCTGCAACTGCAATTTTTCCCGGACATACTCTGCCTCACTTCGCAGACTCCTTTTCTGTCCGCCCTTTTCCCTCTGATACATTGCGCCGCGCACATACAGATTTTCTTTCACGGTCATCTTCTCATCCAGACAGTTATTCTGCCAGACCACACCGATTCTCTTTCGGATTTCCTCGTCCTGCGTGCCCACGCGGTATCCGCAGATTTCAAGCTCTCCCTCCGTCGGACGAAACAGCGTGCACATCATGTTAATCGTGGTCGATTTTCCCGCACCGTTTACGCCGAGAAATCCAAACAGTTCCCCACGCTCTACCTGAAAGCTGATGTTATCCACAGCTTTTACATCTTTAAAGTATTTTTTCAACCCGCTTACGCTAATTGCATTTTCCATGTCCGCTCCCCTTTCTGCTCTTCGCATTATCATCATACAAAAAAGAACAGCCTGCCGCAATGAAATTGCGGTAAGCTGTTCTTTTTTGAGGGTAAGATGCAAAATGGTGTGTTTCCAATGCTTCTCCCTAAGCGACGATACTGTTACACTTCTATTTTACGATGAATCGTTGGCATCGGTCCTGGCTTCTCATTCTCCCGTTTCGTCTTCTCCTTCAAAATCAGTTCTACAATCTCATTTGTTTCCTTACGGGCTTGCTTCCTCAATACCGCTAATTCCCTTTTTCTATCCTCTGACACAATATGTGATGAAACAAATGCCAGTGCTCCAAGCGCATCTTCTGTTCTTAATGCTATTTGCCTGCCAATCTTCATTGCGTTCATTGCCTTAATTGCAGAATCGACATCAATGAGATTATCCTCATACTGTTCTATTATCGAAAAAAGTTTATCATCAGCCGTTGCTCCCATAATATAATCTATCCCTGAAAGGTCCAGTTCCATGCGTTTATTTCCGCTTCTATTTTGCACTATGAAATCTAGCCAGCCCTTATCCAGTCCAAATTCCATGCCGTTTAACTTGTCTAAATTCAGTTCATAACTATTTATGACACTTTTTTTCTTAATCGCAGCCCATTTTTCTGCCATCTCATAGTCTAACGTCACATAAAAGCCCACACCAAAATCCGCATCACTCCGTCCATATTCAAGGGATGGCTCCCTTACCTCCATGTTAGAGCCATGATAAACTATCACTTTACTCATATCCTGTATTCCCCCATGATTTTTTCTATGGCTGTCTTTACGCTTAATGTATGCAGCATTTCGTATGCATTCAGAATACTCTCTATATCATAATGTCTTGAAATATCCGATGGTACAATTCCCTGACTAAAGCACCAGTACGTCACAAGATAGCCAAACCAATATAATACATCATCATCCAGTTCCACCTTTTCCAAATCACCAGCTATCTTGTTTTCCTCCATAAAACATCTTGCCACGTATGTTTTCGCCTGAGAGCAATATATCTCATTACCAGCTATTATTTCGGAAAATACATTGGAGTTCATCCATGCGACAACCAGCATGAGGTCATTTCCCTTATATAATTTTTTCGCTTCTATCAGAATTTTTCCTACTTTTTCGCATAATTTCAGTTCTACAAATGGCATTTTTCTCTCCTATCACACCGATTTCTTATATTATCATCTCCTGCCATTTATTTGTCAATTCACAAAAGAGTTTCAAATACAATATCCCTGATAGCACCATCCCCAAACCTGATGATAAAATAATCCGCAGGATTTAATTTCCCATTTAAAATCACCCGCTTCTGAAATGTAATCCTTCTTTCCTTGGCAGAAGCATCAATGACTTCCAGTTTGCAGTCATTCAAAAAATAGGAACAAATTGCCGTTGCATGCGAAACCACCAGAGTGCTTTCTCCGTCCTCCATTTTTCCAAAGATTCCCTCCATCGCCTTTTTCATCCGTATTTTCACTTCATTTAACGATTCTCCGCCAACATTACGATAATCGTAATCAGAATATTGTTTATACCAGAAATCCTCTTTTGCCTCCCCAATCGTTCTCTCGTGAAGTCCCTCCACGATTTCCACGTTGTCTGTTATCAGCTTTGCCGTCTCTATGGCTCTTTTATATGGAGAACTAAAGCATTTCGTAATTCCGCAAAACGCGCTCTTTTTCTCTAATACAAGTTTTCTTCCCTCCTCCGACAACGGTATCTGCTCCGTTGGAAGGTCTATTCGTTCCGGGATGGAGTGTCTCATTAAATAGATTGTCTTCATACTTTATCTTTAACCTCTCTCCGATGCTGTAAATGTATCCCAATATGTCCTATCCCCAGAATCACACTGGCAATCATCAGCATTAGCAGAAATATCAGTCCTACATATGAAAATCCAAAATGTCCAAACATTAGTCCTGCTCTCCTTCTTCGTCTTCACCTTTATGAAATAGAAAAACGTCTGTACTACCCCCAATACAAGCAAAACCCCCGCATACTACTGTTTCCAGCAATATACGGGGACGTTTCTCAATCGTTTTTTAGCTGTAATCGCAGTTTATCTGCTAATGGATTAGCAAACTCCCTGTGCTAACATAGCATTTGCAACCTTCTCAAATCCTGCAATATTTGCACCAGCTACATAGTCGGTCTGTCCGCCAACGGTTGCATTGTATCTCTTTGCCGCATCGCTGATGTTTGCATAAATGGTCTCCATGATTCCTTTGAGTTTTCCATCAACCTCTTCGAAGGTCCAGGAAAGTCTCTCGGAGTTCTGGCTCATCTCTAATGCGGAAGTAGCAACACCACCGGCATTGGCAGCTTTACCACCTACGAATAATACACCGTTCTCCTGTAAGTATTTGGTAGCTTCAAGTGTAGTAGGCATGTTAGCACCCTCTGTTACAGAAGTAACGCCGTTTGCTACTAACATCTTAGCATCCTCAAGGTCTAACTCGTTCTGTGTAGCACATGGAAGAGCCAGGTCAACCTTGTACTGCCATACGCCGTGCTCACCATTTTCTTTTGCATGGTACTCTGCAGATGGTTTTGCTGCAGCGTACTCGGTTAAACGTGCACGTTTTACTTCTTTTACTTCTTTTAATAATGCAACATCGATTCCTTCCGGATCATAAATCCAGCCTGTAGAATCAGAACATGTTACAACTTTCACGCCCAACTGCTGTGCTTTCTCGATTGCGTAGATTGCTACGTTACCGGAACCGGAAACTGCTGCGGTCTTGCCTTCAAGGCTCTTACCGTGATCTTTCCATAACGCATTTGTTAAGTATAACAGACCATATCCGGTAGCCTGTGTACGTGCAAGGGAACCGCCGTATGTAAGTCCTTTACCGGTAAGTACGCCCTCGAAAGAGCCACGGATTCTCTTAAACTGACCAAACATATATCCGATTTCTCTAGCGCCTGTTCCGATATCACCTGCCGGAACGTCTACATCAGCGCCGATGTATTTGGAAAGCTCTGTCATAAAGCTCTGGCAGAATGCCATAATCTCTCTGTCGGATTTTCCCTTCGGGTCGAAGTCAGAACCACCTTTACCGCCACCGATTGGAAGTGTTGTAAGGGAATTCTTAAAAATCTGCTCAAAACCTAAGAATTTGATAATTCCAAGGTTTACAGAAGGATGAAGTCTTAATCCTCCCTTGTATGGTCCAATGGCATTGTTGAACTGTACACGGAAACCTCTGTTTACCTGAACCTGACCATTGTCATCTACCCAAGGAACGCGGAACATAATCTGACGATCCGGCTCTGTGATTCTCTCAAGAATTGCATTCTTGCGGTATAATTCCTCATTTGCATCAATAACAGGTCTTAAAGACTCCAATACCTCTTCAACAGCCTGTAAAAATTCAGGTTCTGAAGCATTTTTTTCTTTTACCTTTGCGAGTACTTCATCAACGTATCCCATTCTTCTAATCTCCTTATGATTATTTATAGTTCATCCGCAGTGTAAATGGAGAAAAACTCCCCTGCACCGGGCTGATTTCGTATTACGGAATTTATTTTAATACAAAATTGTTTCCAGTGCAATATTTTTTTCTTTACTCCGCTAAATTGTTAAAGTCGTACATTTTATCAGATCAAGCGGTAGATTAAAATGGCAAGCAGTACCCCGATAATGCTCGCAATAGTAATGCGGATGGTAAGCCCGAATGTCAGCACCAAAACGCCAAGGTCAAGTACCACAGGGCTTGTCAGTCCAAAGCTCTGTCCATAATTTAACCAACTCAAAAAAGGGACTCCTGCTGTCAGTGTCCCGATAAATCCACCGAGCACGATTCCTGCCAATAAAAGCAGAAAAAGCGCCCAGGCGTTCTTTCCAAATGTTCCCTTGCTCATATGCGTTTCTCCATTTCCTTTGTCTCTATTCGTCCTGTTTCTCCGGTTCATAAACAGACTGGAAAAAATCGACAAGTTTGGCAAGAGAGTAAATTAATACAGGAAGCTCCTTATCATTTAACCCTTCTTTGATATGACTGATCATACGCCAGTGAAATTCCTCGTGGTGCTTATAGGCTGCCTTTCCCTTTTCCGTCAGGTAAACCCAGACCACGCGCTTATCCTGCTTACTGCGTTCCCGAATCACATATTCTTTTTCCGTGAGCCCGTCCATCGCCTTGGTGAGCGTTCCTGTGGTAACGTTCATCAGCTTTGCCACGGTGCTCATGCTCTTCGGTTCCTTTGTGCCAATCGCTTCTATAATATGGAAATCGTTATAGCTGATGTCGGTATACGGGTCTGTCACCAGACATCTTCCTTCTATTTCCATAATATCCTTAAAAAGCCGGACCAGCAGTTCATTGAGTGTTTCATCTGTCGACATATGTCATACTCCTTATATGGCAGTCAGCCTCCAAGCTACCAGACCAGTACTGCCGCACCCCATGTCAGCCCTGCACCGAATCCTGCCAAAACGATTTTTTCCCCTTTCTTTATCATACCATGATTATTTTCATTATCAAGTAAAATCGGTACGCTGGCTGCGGAAATATTTCCACATTCCTCAAGATTTGTAGGGAACTTTTCCATCGGCTGATGCAGCCGTTTTGCCACG
>ENA-OPUE01001753-OPUE01001753.1-human-gut-metagenome-genome-assembly--contig:-NODE-1753-length-12140-cov-4.646090_pt1 | contig 12140 bp, 9 predicted proteins | sample MGYA00241466_ERZ501924 | MGnify/ENA primary metagenome ERZ501924 (study PRJEB25962, sample SAMEA2042223) | human gut metagenome | biome: human gut; feature: human-associated habitat; material: faeces...
GCCGGCCAGCAGGCCTGCGGCAGCTGCACCCAAGGTAGCAGTGCGCAGGAAGTTGCGACGAGAAATCTTTTCGCTCATAATAGCTCTCCTTGCCTTTTCTTTTTTCTTCGTGTGATCCGTGTTTGGCAGCAAAGTCCGCAGACTTTGTTACTGGATAAACAAAGCTTACACGTTAGAGCAGCGCGAAGGTCAAGGGCTATTTTGACAAAAATATCACAAGAATATGTCTGATATAAGAAATGACAGCAGAGTTGTTATGACCCTTGACGCCGGCGGCACCAATATGGTCTTCGGCGCGATGAAGGGTGGTGAGTTTTGCTGCGAACCAATCACACTTCCGTCCAACGCCGACAACCTTGACCGCTGCCTCGGCACGATGGTCAAGGGATTCCGTCAGATCGAAGAGGAACTTGGCGAGGAGAAACCTGCCGCCATCAGCTTCTGCTTCCCTGGCCCGGCCGATTACCCGGACGGAATCATCGGCGGTTATCTTCCTAACTTCCCGTCTTTCAGGGATGGGGTCGCCCTCGGACCATTCCTTGAGGACACTTTCGGGATTCCCGTGTTCATCAACAACGACGGAGACCTTTACGCCTATGGCGAGGCTCTCGGCGGAGCTCTCCCTGAGGTCAATGAAAAGCTTGCGAAGGCCGGCAGCGCGAAGCGTTACCACAACCTCATCGGCTACACGTTCGGCACAGGTCTGGGAATCGGTACTGTCATCAACGGTGAGCTTAACCGTGGCGATAACTCCTGCGTGGAGACTTTCTGTCTCAAGCATCCTGATATGCCGGACATCATCGTCGAGGACGGTGCCTCGATCCGTGCCGTGAAGAGAGTTTACGGTGAGCTGACCGGCAATCCGAACCACGGTCTTGAGCCTAAGGATCTCGCCGAGGTCTGCGAGGGCAAGAGGCCTGGCGACAAGGAAGCCGCGATCAAGGCGTTCGACAAGATGGGCGAGGTCGCGGGCGACGCGATGGCCACGGCGGTTACCCTGATCGATGGTCTCATCGTGATCGGAGGCGGAGTGATGAACAACTACAAGTACCTGATGCCGGGAATATTACGCACCATGCGCGGCAAGATGCACCAGCTCAACGGCGATGAGTTGAACAGGGTTCAGATGAAGGTCTATAACCTCGATGATCCGGCCGAGTTCGAGCAGTTCGCTCGTGGCGAGGCACGTTCCTTGAAGGTCTATGGCAGCGACCGTGAGGTGGTTTACGACCCGCAGAAGCGTGTCGGCGTGATGCGTTCGAAGATTGGTGCCAGCAAGGCCATCTCGCTCGGAGCCTATGCGTTCGCATTGACAGAGCTGGATAAATAATTGTTTAAAAAGAACTTAACGAATATGTACCCTCTGAAATTTGAGCCCTATCTCCGTGAGATGGTGTGGGGCGGAGAAAAGATCGCCCCGTTCAAGGGCGTAAAGACAAAGCGGCACAAGATAGGGGAGAGTTGGGAGATCTCAGCTGTCCCGGGCCATGTCTCAACGATAGCCAACGGCTCTCTTGCAGGCAAAAGCCTGACCGATGTGATGAATGAATATGGCCCTGAACTCGTCGGCAAGAAGGTTTTTGAGAAGACCGGTACGGAGTTCCCGCTCCTGATCAAATTTATCGACGCTAGAAGCGACCTGTCGATCCAGGTCCACCCGAACGACGAGCTTGCCGCGAAGACCCATCCTGGGATGAAAGGCAAGACCGAGATGTGGTATGTGGTCGGAGCCGACGAGGGAGCCCATCTGCTGAGCGGTCTGACCGAGTGGATCACTCCCGATGAATATGAGCAAAGAGTCAACGAACACACCATCACCGACGTGCTTGCAAGCTACAGGATCGCTCCCGGCGATGTGTTCTTCCTCCCTGCCGGCCGCATCCACGCCATCGGGGCCGGAGCCTTCGTCGCCGAGATCCAGCAGACATCCGACCTGACCTACAGGATCTATGACTATGGTCGCCTGGGTCTTGACGGAAAGCCCCGCGAACTGCACATCGAGCAGGCCAAGGAGGCCATCGACTACGATGTCTACCCGGACTACAGGACTGAATATTCCCGCGTCAAGGACGCCGAGACCAAACTGGTCAGCTGCAAGTACTTCACCACCTCGCTCTTCGACCTGGACAAGCCTTGCGCCAAGGATCTCTCTAAACTGGACTCTTTTGTGGTCGTGATGTGCGTCGCCGGAGGCGGCAGCCTTGTTGACCATGAGAATGACGGCCAGGAGCACGTCGTGACCCTCCGTCAGGGCGAGACCGTTCTCATCCCCGCCACCTCCACCGGCATCGAGTTCCGTCCCGACGCCTCGATGACCTGTCTCACCAGTTGCATCGAGTAAAGGCATTCCATCGCATTGACACCATGAACATCGATCTGTACAGATACTCCCTATGCATTGCCTTGACCCTGATGGCGTTCTTTGTCTTTAGGTTCTTCTTCGGGAAGGTCCCCGACAGGAGGCTGTTCGCCAACTACCTGCGGTCAAGGAATTTAATGGGGGCGGCGCTTTTGGTGCTGGCGGCAAATTATGCCGTCCATCTGTGCTTTGACATAAGGCAGGTTAACGTCAATGCAGCGATTGTGATGAATCTCTCAACGTATTTCTTCGGCTACGGGTTGTTCGTCGCGGCTCTTCACACACTTCTGAACCGCTCCTACATCACACGGAAGATCATTGTGAGACATTGTCTGTCATGGCTTTTATATGTCATCCTGTCCGTCTCCGCGCTCTTGTTCACCGAAGACGGCACACTGAAAGCCGGCCTGATATATTCATTAGCCCTGATGCTTGCCCTGTATGGTTTCTCTCTGGCCTCACACCTGCTCAAGGCCTACCATCGGGCCGTCAAAAAGATGGATGACACCTATTCTGACCATATCGCGACCTATGTCAGATGGATGTCGGTACTGACATATTGGATGCTCATTTTCGGCATCGGTTGTTCTGTGCTGACCTTCCTTCCTGACAATCTTGTTTTTGTTTGGGTGCTGTCTTCCGTTCCGTTCTACATTTATCTGTATGTCAGTTACCAGAACTACATGCTTTTTTATGAAACCGTCGAATGTGCCATCGAAAGTGACCCGGGATCGGATCTTCCTGCGACAGAAACGTTCTCCTGCAATCCGGAAATGCAACGTCTTGTGCAGGAATGGGTGGAGGCGGAAGGCTATCTGAAGCCGGGACTCACGATAGCGGATCTGTCCAAAACCTTGTACACAAACAGGACGTATCTTTCCGCTTTCATCAATCAGACCTACAAGATTACCTTCCGGGAATGGATCTGCGGAATGAGAATCGGCTATGCAAAACGCGCCTTGCTGGAGAATCCTGACAGGTCCATCGCCGAAATCGCGGAAAAATCAGGCTTTCTTTCCGTGAGCAATTTCAATGCTTCCTTCAAGGAGAGAGAGGGTATGACCCCGACAAAATGGCGGATAAGTAATTTATCGGTTCGGCAAAAAAATGCTGATTTGACAAAATAAGGTTGTCCGTACGACAATTTCTTGACGGCTCGGCAAAATTAGTCGGAGCCGTCTTTTCTTCGGGTGCTTCATTTAGTATTTTTGTCTCACAAATTTCTTCCTTGGGCGTGGTGAGCCACCCTGAGGCTTCCGGGTATATTTCAAACAATATCAAAACGATGAAGCGTCTTATCTATCTTGTGTCTTATCTTTCAGTATCGGTTTTCTTTCTGTCCTCTTGTGATAAGGGAGAAACCGAAACCGCCGCAAACCCTGCCGATTATCTGAGGAATGATGATCAGAAGGCTATGGTGTCCACATTGAAGAATTTGGCGGACGGGCATTTATATTCAGTGAAATATAGTTCGGACTACCACATCGATGAGGTCATGTCTAGCGGAGGGGCGAGTTCCAGCATGCAACTTCTCGGAAAAGTGGTGCCGATGCTGACAACAGTTCCGCTGGGCAAGGCTGACGGTGGCGTGGATTTCGGATGCAGTGCTTTCTGTGTCAAGTCCCAGGAAGGAGACGTGCTGGTGGGACGTAACTTTGACTATAGATTTGTGTCGTCTTCCAATGTGCTTGTACACAATGTCACAAAGGGAGTGCATGAGTCCATCTGCATCTCAGCCCTTCCATTTCTGGACAAAGACACTTATGTGGCCGGTGCGTTGTCGGACGGGAAGACGGATCTTTCCATCCCTGTGACCGCATCCATCTACTGCTGTCTGGACGGGATGAATGATGCGGGACTGTTCATAGGTGTCCTGTCTCTTCGAGGTACCGGCGGGGCGGTACAGCATGACCCCGGGAAGAGTGACATTGTCCCGACATTAGCCATCAGGCTGGTGCTGGACAGGTGTACAAGCGTTGAGCAAGCCGTGGAGGTTTTCCGGTCCCACAATTTTTTCGCGGACGGTGAGAATTCGGACTCGAACTATCATTTCCTGATCGCCGACGCAAGCGGAAAGAGCGTTGTCGTGGAATATTACCGCCCGGGAGAGGTGCCGCCGCTGAGTGATCCGTCAGCGAAAGATTGGACGATGAACCTGCTTGACACCGACCACGTCACCAATTTCTATCTGTCCGAGGGATGGCGGAATGTCGGAGGAGGAAAAGAGCGGTACGACAAGCTCCACGAGACATTGGAAAAGAAGAACCGTGTGATGACGGAAGATGAATGCATGTCTCTGCTTGATGCCGTGCACCAAGATTTGCAATCCGAGGGAGGAGACATCACAAGCAACACGCAATGGTCAGTCGTTTACAATCTCACAAAGAAGACGGCGACTATCTGTGTGGACAAGGACTACAACCGCAAACTGCCTTACAGACTGTAATACCATGAAACACTCTCTTTTACTTTATCTGGCCATACCGGCGTTCGTGCTTACGCTTGTCTCCTGCTCCAAGGACAGTCCGGATTACGGTGATGAGGTCATCATTGAAGGCGACTACCGCAAGCCTTCCTCGCTCGCCGACGGCGAAGAAGATCGCGTTCCCGGCATGGGTCTCGGAAGGCCTCTCTAAGGACTTAGCGGACGCTGTCAAAGGCCGGCTGAAAGAGACGGCTCCTTCGGCTGACAACGCACAAGTGATTGTCACGGACATGGCCGGCTATTCCGGACTTGACACACTCAAGGGGCGCGTCGTGGTTGTCTGCGATCCGTCAAAAATCCTGCTTGAACAACTCGGTGTGGAGGCGGGAAATTTCCTCTGTGTGGCTTTCCAGCAGGGACGCTCCGGCCACTGTGCCGTGCGGACTCCGGCGGAGGGTCTGGAGGTGGACGAATGCCTCAACGGCCTTGTCTCCTGGACCAACAACGCCATCCTGAACGTGGCCGGCAACTTCGACCCGTCCTCTTTCTGGGAGGAGTCATGCCTGTACACGACCTATTCTGACAAGGTCAGCGAGAAGATAACCAACGTAGCGGCCTCCAAACACGATTACCTTGAGGGCGAGTTTTCCATAGATGTGCAGTTGAAGGTCACACCGATGCACGGATTCAAGAGCGGTGACTCGGAGGCCATGGATTACTACCTCATGACCTCCACCGTTTCGGTCGTGTCGGGGAAGATGTACACGGGGAATTTCACCAAGACGCACGGCTTGGTGAAAGCGAGGATATGCGGTTTCTATCTCAAGTCTCTCAGTTCTAACATCTACATATTAAACACCGCTGGAACTCCAGTAGGACGTTTTGTCCAGACTCCGACACCGGAGACCGTCATCGGCTCGACCAGCTACACGACCGGCTGGAGCTTTTCCATCGGCGGAGGAATCACCGGCGGCACGTCTCCGATGATCTCATCAAACACGGGATTCTCCATCTCCTCAAGCACATCCCGCACAATAAGCGACTGCGATGTGCTCAACAGGCACGAAGGCTCCACGGTCGGCTACGACTACGTGATCAACAATCTTCCTCGCCTGAAATCCCTGAAAATCACAGACCCTCCGCTTGTCTCGACCTCGACCGTCAATTTCTATAGCCAGTGGGTGTGGGCTGTCCCGGCGGAGGACTACGACGTGGAGACCAAGTACAGGGTTGTGATAGATCTTTACAACCTTGTCTACGGCGCTTCCTATTTCTACTCGGGAAGTGTTGACTACCACGATCTTGAGTTCGTTCAGAAGAAGTATTCCGTCACCAAGGACCTTCCTGTGCCCAACAGGGGGCCGACCGGGAAATTCGACCTCACGAACAGCGAGGAGGGCACTTTCATGACCAATGTCAGGCTGTACAACAAGAGCCACCCCGAGACCGGAAGCTACCATGACGGAAGCGTCTACGGCCAAGGCAACACCTGCTCCCTGTTCCTGGTGGCCGGCGACTACGAGCTGCAATGCGACATCAAGGACGCGAAAGGCAATACCAGGAAACGCAACTACACCGGACTTGTCAGAGTGAGGCCGGGAGGATCGGTGAGACTATCAACCGGCTACGGCTTCAAGTAAAACTATGAATATATTCATGAACCTTCTGAATGAAATCCAATGACCATGAAACGAATAATTGATTTTCTGAATATACTTGCGCTTTGCGCGGCTTTTGGCCTGCTGGCCGCCTGCGGAGGGAAATCAGGCCTTGACCCCGATCCGGAACCGGAGCCGGAGCCCGTCGAGGAGAACCGCACCTCGGACCTGCCCTACTGTGTACTGTCTGAACTGGATGGCGACATCCTTGAGTTGATATATTCAAGATTCACCGGGAAGAGGGTCTCCTGCGAGGAGGCGAAGGTGGTTTTTGTGAGCGAGAAGGATGTCAAGGACGATGAGATCTTGAGCGCCTACCAGCGTGGAGCGGCGGTGGTCGTGGTCTCTCCGACTTCGGATCTGCTGACGTTCCTTTCGCGGCACAACATCGGTTTTCTGTCCGCCGAGACGTTGGACGACTGCCTTTTCGTGGCGTTCCACAGGAGCGGCAAGGTCTTCTCAATGGATGACTTTCCTCCAGCCAACCTGAACGGCCTTGTGTCATGGGTCGGTGACGCGCATTCCGCGAACACCTCGGGAGACGACCTGCTCCAGTCCATCCATCTGTTCTCGTCCCATGACTACAAGATTGACAATGGCTTGATCTTCAAGGACGGCAAGAAGGAGTTCAGGGTGACGGGCGAAGGCCGCTTCGAGCAGTACTACTCGGTCATCCCGCTCTATGCGTTCAAAACGTCCAAGAGCAACTACATCGGGGACTTCTACATCGTTGACGCCACGTTCTCGGTGGCTTCGTCCGGGATGTACGCCGGTAAGTTCAACAAGGTGCTGCCGAATGGCTGGACCGGCGATTTCATGGGCTATTTCCTGACCGGCTACAATGTGGACATCTCCCTGGTCGATGACAAAGGCAATCAGGTTCCGGTCCGCTTCAATCAGGTTCCGTCCCCTTCAACCACGATAAACTCCCAGACCTACACTTCCGGTGTGACATGGTCGTTCGAGGCCGGTTTGTCCGGTGGCGCCGCCGGCGCCGGGCTTTCCTTGAGCTCAGGCTGCAACTTCAGCAGTTCAAGGACGCGTGAGATCAGGGACCTGTCCATCATCGACAACTCGTCTGACGGAAGCATCCACTACAAACTGGAGGTGAAGAACCTGCCGGAGTTGGTCAACACTCAGCCTCCGGCCATATCCAGAGCCACTTTTGATTTCCATTCCGGTTGGGTCTGGAGTGTGGAGAACACTGTGGAGTCCGACGCCGCCACCCGTTACCGTATGAAGGTGACATTGAGCGAGATGAACTACCGTGACCTTTGCACCAATAATCCTGGCGGTCTGCCGGGCGCCCAGAACCGGCCCATCGAGAAGAAGGAGTTTTTCATCGACCTCCCGGTTCCGAACAGAATTCCTTGCGGCAATGTGAAGTTCGTCAACAGCGAGAAAGGCAAGTACATGACGGACATCGTCTTTATTGACTCAAAGAGCATAAGTGATCCTAAAAGCTATCACTTCGATCCGTCAGGCAGTGTCTACTCCTATCAGGAGTGCTACGAGACCAGCCTCCCTGAGGGCACCTACATTGTCCAGTACAAACTTGGAGGCACCTCCTGCACCGGAAAGAACATCGCCGTCAAGAGAGGTGAGACACTTGAGATCCAGTCCGGCTACTATGTGAAGTGATAATGCTTTTGCGTGTGATTGGCAAGCAGAAGGTTTTGATCATGAGACTGATATGAAAATCTCATAACTTGTAATCCTGTCCGTGGCGTTGACGATGGCTTCCTGCGGGAAAGAGAGTGGCGGCACTAGGACTCCGGAGGGGCGGATGCTGTGGAAGAACGCCAGAATTCCAGTTAACAGGCAACTCATTGTCTGTGAATGGATTAAAAACCCTTGTCTTAGGTTGAGTTTTCTCAAGGGACAAGAGGCTGTTCGCCAACTACCTGCGGTCAAGGAATGGCATGTTCTTTGGATAACGGGGAGGACAGGCTAACAATTAATTGGATGAAAAAGTTATTAGTGGTGCTGGCGCTGGTTTCGCTGACAGGAAGTGCGGCTTTCGCACAAAGGGTTCATTCTGACAATCAAGACTTTAAGTTTACCGCCGGAGTGAGGATTCCGCTTAAGAGCACCAGTGCTAATTCAGGAGAGGTGATGAGCCTCACCTACGGGAAGTACAACGACAAAGGCTTCGGAGTGCGGGGAGGCGTGCAGTGGATGTTCGAGAACATGGACATCAACGACTACCTCGGGATTCCTCTGTCCGTGTCGTGGAGCAACGGAAAACGCACATCGTTCAAGGAATCAATAAGGCAGGGCGCCAACAACGCCGCCTACGGAGCATACCACAACAAGAGCTATTTCGGAACGAATCCGGATGCCGGCACCATTCTGGGAAGTTTCTTCGCCGGATTCTTCAACAGGATCGAATTCTTCGCCGGACTGACTCCGGGCTACATTTTCGGACACCGGGAAGAGCCGCACGGCTTCTCCTACATCGGACAACAGGAGATTGAGCATTACGTCTACATCAAGAACCGTTTCAGCCTTACGGCCGACGCTGGTCTGGATTTGTCACTCAACCTATGGCGGTTCAGACTGAGCGTAATCCCTTCCTTCCACTACTTCATCACAGACAACTACCGGGAGGTGAGCATCTCCCGCATCACCCACGACGGCAGCACCGACACCCACACCTCCGACAAAGCACACCCCTGGCAGTTCGCCATCCAAGGCGGCCTAAGTTTCTCCTTCTAAGGAGCGCGACGGTATTGCACTCCCCAACACAAAAACTGATCTTCAAGGGATCACCACCACTTGAAATCCATCCATCGGCTTGTAACATTGCGACATGCGAACATTTATCCTCCTGCCGAGGAAAGGGACGGGTATCCCTGGACATATTCGCCAAGCAATGTGTTGCCTGACCAAGACGTGGCCTTGCCTTCTTGCTGAATCATCCATTTTGCAAAACACTTTCAGCGCGATCACCAATCCAGTAGGCTGTGCATAGGTTAAGGCTGAATTTCTTCACAATGAAGGCAATAGTTTTTCACCCGAATGCCGTCCCCATGCCGTTCTGTTGGCGATTGCGCTGAAGGTGTTTCGTATTATTCGTTGGCAGAGGGAGTTGGTCTTCGTGCCGCTTCGAAATGACAAGAGATCATCTTTTTTGACAAAAATATCAAGCAGCCCTTATAAAAATCTATCGATCGTTTTTTCGACTGCTCACACTGCCGCTAAATAGCAATTAGCGGTATTACCTTTGTCGCGGAAGAATCACCAGAATAGCTCCAATGGGTGGCTTATGATGGTTCAAAAAAGATAAGCGGCAGCCTTGTCTATTCAAAAATGATTGTGAATTTTAGCAAGACATACTTGAGAACACGGAAGTGTAAGTTTATTCTCGAATACGAATCTGGAAAATTCACTTGGAAGAGAGTAAGACTAATGCTTACTCGTGGCCATTAGCCACAGGGTATGCAGAAATGTGGGAACCAGAGTGTCATCATGCCGGCAGTCGGGTAATTTGCTTACATCGTCCACCTCGTTCAGGTTGAAATATTCAATGCCCCTGCCCCAAATGAAATCACCGAGTGACTGCCCTGATGGACGGTGCTTCGCTTCATGGAGGAATTTGTCGGAGAATTGCTGTTCACGACAGTTTTTCCACCACCAGAGACGTGAGCCATCCTGCTCGCTGATCTGCTGGATCATCGCATTTACTTTCACCTCAAAGGTGTTCAAACGAAGGAAATCCGGGATTGAATAGCCCGAGTGGGTGATAAGCGCGTGGGTGGCATAGCAGACACAGATGTGTTCCAGTTTTGGATGACGAATCTGGCCTTCGGCCCAAGTCGTTCCATCGTCAAGAGTGTTCTCAAGGCCCAATTCCTTATCGCTCATTGTCGCTTTCAGGCCTTTGGAGGCGTCCCAGTAAGGATTACAGGTCATTACTTCCATGTCGCCCTGTTTCTCCTGTTGGAGCAGGGCGTTCACAATTATCATTTTGGTGAAATCCGAGCGGTAATATTCATCGTCTTCCAGGTGGAGTACATCTTGAGCGGTGTCTCCCCAATAACGCAGGCATCCCTCCACCGTAAAGTCGTCATCCTTCTCTTCTAAAGGAGATGACAACATCTGACGGTACATCTTCCCTGTTCTGGAGAACATGTCCCTAGTAAGTGAATATAACCGTTCATTCTGACTTTCAAACCGTTTGGCTTCCGAATCAGAACAATGCAACTCAAACATCTCCGACAGAATGCGATAACGCTCCAAGAGCAAGGATTGTACTTCTTCCTTCTTGTTCTCATCCTTGAGCCATGAAAAGTCCCAGCCGAGAGGATCACCTGTGATCGAAAGGATTTTCCGTTCCCTCTCTGCCAATTCACTGTGGTATATTGTCAGAGTCATCTCAAGGGACGGCATCGCAGCGGCTAACCTCATCGTTTCCTCGAAATTCGGGCTGATTACTCTAAACGTTCTCATTGTATTCTCCTTTTCTGCAAAGATATACAACAGCGTTGCCAAAACCTTTCAGTTTTCGTAAGTCGACCATACTGCCGAATAATTGCATTCAGGCATCCCATCTTTGCCGAAGATTTAAAACAAATATGCCATGACATTATCCGAACTGCTTCACAGTGTGTCATTTGATGACCTAATACCGACACTCAAGGAAGTGTACGGCGTCGAAACCGACATCTATGCCTACAGGGAGGCTTTCGATGAACTGAATCTTCTCCGTCCGATCGGACGGGACGATGGGAATATCAAAGTTTATCGGGACGAAGAGGAACATTATATCGGGGTGAGCGGATGCAACGACATCTGGGAGAACCTGCTCGACTTGAATATTCATGTAGAAGAGGGCATCCGGTTGGATGACAATGCTCTGGCCGCATATATTCTTTGGGAACTGACCTTCTACGGTTTCTCTCAAGAGGAGCAATCTTCATTTATTGAAAATCTCGGGAGGCCGGACAACAAGTATTCAAAGAGAGCCTCGGAATTATATTCTCGTAAAATCAGCATGTACGCTCGTGGCAGAATAGAGAAGCGCCAATGCTTCAGTGGAGCCATGTCTTGGGATATCAGCGAAAAAATACACGAACGTGAGCAGCGAAGGAACCGCGCCAAGCGTATGCGTGACACCCGTATGGAGCGGTCGATCAAACGCCTCGACAGAATGGCGAAGGTTGAGGACTGCATCCAACGACTCCTGAGCCTCTGCCCGGACCTCGAACGGCATAATCTTGAATATCTTTTTGGAACATATTCAATTACCGAGTCGAACTTCCGCCAGCAGGAGAGTCGTGGAGGCTATAGGCCTGCGACTTTGTGTGAATCAATATCCCAATACAGCCTCCTCACGCAATCTGAATATGACAGTGTTGTGATTGTGCTTTATTCTTCGGCCACTGATAGGGTGAGCCCTTCTCTGCGTTCCGCCGTTGAGGATCTGCTGATCACAGGAAGGTCCCTGAAGCGTTCCGTTCTCAAGGTCTGTTCCGACAACCGAATAACGGACGGCAGCATCAGAGCGCTTGTCGTCACGAGTCAGGACGATCAAGAATAATGTGTTTGATTGCCTTTGGTTTTGCACTGCCGCTTTTTGGCGGGATAGAAATGTACCTTTGCATTAAAAACATAATACTATTTGAATGAAAAAGACCTTGCATATTATGCCCAGTGGCGCGTTATGGAATAGAATCGCCCTCTGGTGGATAGGGAA
>ENA-OPUE01001755-OPUE01001755.1-human-gut-metagenome-genome-assembly--contig:-NODE-1755-length-12121-cov-3.042433_pt1 | contig 12121 bp, 11 predicted proteins | sample MGYA00241466_ERZ501924 | MGnify/ENA primary metagenome ERZ501924 (study PRJEB25962, sample SAMEA2042223) | human gut metagenome | biome: human gut; feature: human-associated habitat; material: faeces...
TGAAAATCTTAGATCACAATACCGTACAATATATGATTGACGAGATGCAGAATACAATCGATGACCAGAAGGCACAGCTTAGTGACAAAGACTCGCAGCTTGCTGACAAAGACTCACAGCTTGCTGACAAAGACTCACAACTTACAGATATGCATTCTCAGCTCGCCAACAAAGATTCGCAGCTTACAGATATGCATTCACAACTTGCTGATAAGGATTCGCAGATTGCAGCTTTAAAAGCCCAACTACTTTCCCAACAAAAATAAAACCTTATTATACTTAAGGAGCAGCGTAAAAGCTGCTCCTTTGAAGTATGTGTCGTAAGCGGCAAACCGTAAAAAGCCTCTACCTGTGGTTTCACAGTCAGCTGGCGCATTTTTAGCCGTTCCTCCGGCTGCAGTTCGGAGTACGAATTATCCAGATGGTAAATAGCGGCTATCTGCTGGAGTGCCTGATATGCCACTGTGGTCTTCGCATTTTCCTTCTGTTTTCCTTTCAGTCTGAATTTTGTCATATGCAGAGTTCGTCATTTTGACGATAGGATATGCACTAAATATCTTGAAAAAACTAACGGTATCCATTAGTTTTTTCAAGATATATCCACAATTACCAGTTTATTTTCGGATATAAGACATCCGGTGGGGGATAGCATCTTATACGGGTAACAAATCTGTGGATAACTTCCCGGATGCTTCACTCAAAGCATATCCTGCTGTTTTTTATTTTCTACTTTTTGCATATAATGGATAATGGCAGCAGGCTCATTCACGGGAACTTCAGCAGAAAGCTTTGGTGATGGAAGTTCCACAAATGTTGTCTGAACATCTGATGATGGCAACGGACATTTTGCAAGTGTCTCTTTCCGTATCACACGTTGCCAGTAATAAAACGATTTTTCATTAATATGATTTTGCATACACCATTCTTTTTGGGTAAAACCGCTGGTGTAGCAATCCTGAGTGATCTTCGACCATTCTTTCACCCTGATTACATGTGTCGATTGTTCCATGAGAAAATCCTCCTTCGATATGATGAAATGATTATCTCACAGAATTCTGTTTTTGACACGGTACGCATGGTTTACCGCTTACCGTGGCTCATCCTCTCCACCCACTTCATAAACGGCCGCTCCACCAACCTTATCCGAACCATGTCAATCAACGTGCACACAACAAATATACCAATCGTACAACCAAACATATGCAATACAAAATAGTTGCTATTATACATATCCGCATTATGCAACAGATCCCTCCACAGCCATTGCCTCATCATATCACTATTCGCATGAATCATCAAAACACCAAATGTCGATGCAGTCACTGTATTGATCCCACTGCCGTAACCTATCTTAAGATTCTTGAACCATATAAATGCAAACACTGCCGGGTCCAACATTCCTATCAGATAAATGATACAAAACCAGGAAACATAGTTAAATATGATTGACATCTTTGGAACTGACGGAATAATTGTATAAATCAAAAAACCAATTCCCAACAATCTCGTATACTGCTTTTGACACAGTACGCATAGTTTTCCACTCCCCTATTCTCAATCACTAAACTGTAGTAATTCATTGACACTTACTATATTGTTTACGACCAAGGAATTAAGTAACGTATCAATGTTTACAGTATTGCTATCAATTAGTTTTAGCACATTTTCATAAAAAGCGCTATTCTTTGGCATTGGCAATTTAAGTTCTTGTATCGTTGCATCCAAAACAGTCTCGCTATTAAGAATCGAAAGTATTGAATGTAAAAAAATCTTTTTAATATTCATATTTTTCATTTCCATATTTATGTTCTTAACACCTACAGCATTTAACACACCTTTAATATCTCGTCCTTGCTTAATTACTGTAGCAATATTTTCATCTATTAATTTCTTTGTTCCAGTCTGTATATCAACAACTTCATCTCCTACATCCGGACAAAAAATTGGTTTCTTTTGTTGTACAGCATACTCATAATTATGCATTGTACCGCCTTTTGCATCACATTCATATATCACAACTGCTTTTGACATTCCTACAATAAGTCTATTCCTGTTAACAAACCTGAATTTTTCAGCCTTTGTACCTACAGGATATTCAGACATTAATATACCCCCACTTGAAAGAATCCTATCCGCTAAAGTCTTATTTTCCTTCGGATAAACCATATCAAGTCCATGTGCTAAAACTGCTACAGTCTTCCCTCCTGAAGAAATACATGATTGATGAGATAACTTATCTACACCACAGGCCAAACCTGAAATAATAGAACAATTATTATTAACCCATTGCGGAACAAGATAATTTACAGCATTATATGAAAATTTTGTAGGTTTTCTGGTTCCGACACAAGCAATAGCGTGTTCTGATATCTCAGAAAATTCTGCCCCTTTATAATAAATAATCGCTGGTGGGTTATCTGTTTTTTTTAATTCTTTGGGATAGTTCTTGTCGGTATAAAAAGTTACCTTTATATTAAATTCTTTGTTTTTTTCTAATATCGTATCGGCCTTTAAAAGAACTTCATCTACCTTATTCTTATCTGAAAAATATTCCTTATACGCCATAAATTCAAGGCGCTCTTCAAATACCGAGCTATCAGTGAACATCTTTTCTATATCAGAAGAATAGCTTTGCAGAAGGAATATTAAATTGTTATTCTTAATGCCCAGTTCACTTAGTGCTATAACATATCGTATCATTTTTCATCATCCTTAATATTATGAATGGAATATATTATACAAATCAGTCACTTCCTGCTTTGCATTACCATTAATTTGATAATTTTCAAGTGGCTGATGCGTTTCTAATTCATATCTATAGCCCGGTCTGAATACATCACCAATAATTGTATAGTCACGTCTTTGAAAATCACTCATAAAAATACCAATAGATACAAATATAATTTTATTTGCTCCTAATTCTTCAAGTAAATTTCTTACTGCGTTAAACGAATTACCATGTGTCATATAATCATCAAATATACATACATTAAATCGTCCTTCTCTTCTTAATGTTTCAATTCTCTTTTTATAATCAGAATTAATTATAAGTGTTCCAAATTCATCCGTTGCGCCAAGATTAATTCTTTCCTGCCGTTCTCTGCCGCCATTATGATTCTGATTCTTAGGTGTATGCCTTATAAGAAGATTTCTTTCTGCTTTTGTTACATCTGCTTTATAGTGTTTGGGTAACTGTTTTCCCTTTAACAATCTTACCTGTGTCATAAAATCATAAACATACTCATTAATTTCACAATTAGATGACGGTAACATACCAAAAAGTTCTACATCGTCAAAATCTATGTTACTTGTCATTCCTGCAAGGAAATGATACAACAAAATGGTTCTATAATTTCGACTTTTATTCTCTTTTAATAATAGCTGAAAATTTAACACCATCTGTTTTTCTTCTTCTGTATCTGCATATTTACCATATCGGGCATCTACAAGAGAATATACTGTAGATATATCATCTATTTCCAATTTAGAATACCATACATTCTGATTATTCAATGTCTGAATAAACTTTTTAAGTTGCATTACTGTATTTACATGAATACCGTATTTTTGCGCTCTATCTTCTAATGGCAGCCATGTAGGAACAATATATAGTGATCGTGTATTAACTGCCAATTGAAAATCAGCATTTTTGCCGCCAATAAACACAAAATAATTATTCTTGCTTTTATGTAGCTTAGCAAATTCTTCAACAGTCCTTCTATCCTTAAAATGAAAACTAGTATATCCTGCCTCATGAAAACTTCTTTCCAGTCGGCCTAACCAAACTCTTTTTCTACTATAAAAACAAACATCATTATCCATCTGTTCTGCCAATTCGTCAAACTCTCTTATAAATGCATCACGCGAACTCCTAAATCTTTCAAAATCAAAGTCCTCAAAATCATACTCAGCATAATCTTCTTGATCTAATACCTCTTTCAGCAGATCCAAATTACAAAATATAAGTTTTCTCATAAGTTTTCCCTCCACCTTTTTAAAAATATATTATACTTTTAATATCCCCCTAAATATTAACCACATATATATCACATTTTATCAACACTTTTCAAAATTTATTCCAGCATAGTTATATATCGATTTTTGTTAAGAACCCTTTCCTTGATTATCTCACGCAACTAAATAATACTCAACGACATTCTCTCGACAAATTTCGACAACTTCAGCAAAACATATAACACGCTCTTCTTCTCAATTGACAAAATATCTTTATAAATCAAAAGAGCACTTCCCGGCAATCTCGTATACTGTTTTTAATCCAATTGGTTGATCAGTATATTTATATATGGTTTAGCAGATAAAACAGTAAATAGCATGATGGAAAATCCTTTACTTATATTTTAATACAGAAATACACATATCACAAATCATCCCTTAATATCTATAATTCATAATAATCAAATAAACTATAATTCTCCCCGATATGATAGTTTTTGGTAACATCTACTCTAATATTTCCAATTGCATGTCCCAATAATTTAAAATTATCAACACTTGGACAGCCTAATGTTATATTTTTTTTATCTTTGTTTATCCTATAATCTTTACGAACTTCCTTAAGCAATAACCCTAATACGTTATACCCTTCTGCATAATCACCTCTCACAAAAGCTCCCCAAAAATCATCTTTTGACGATAACTCAACAATTTCTTTATCCATGGTTTGTTCAAACAACCTTCCCATCTTATTCCAATTATACAATAATTTCATATGAATACACCAGTTCATAATCTGAACCCTATTTTTTGTCCAATCCTTTCTTGTTAAATGGTTATATTTTCTACTAATATCCTTAGCTGTCATTGGGCTTCTTTGTTCAATGATCTCTTTTTGTATTTCTGGATAATCAGAGAAACGACATGCCTGATATAATGCTTCAGATGTAAGTATTTTCACTCCATCTATATAAACCGGAAATCCACCAGCCATATTTGACAACCCACCATATTCTTCATGTGTTTTTCTAAAAGTTATACAGTCTTTTATTAAATACATCTTTTTATTATAATTACTCACTAAATCACCTTTTCTGTCAATTAACCTCTCTAGGTAAAAGTGGATACCATTTCCCTAGTATCTCTGATGGAGGACTCCATAAATCTCCCCACCAATACGCCAAAGGACAATTATTAGAAATGTTATAACATGTTGCAAAAAAAGCTCCAAATCCAAATGATATACCCTGACTATATCCCATAGGTTTAATTCTCTCATTCCAGTTCTGAGGCAATGAACATATATATGCCCCCTTTTTTAATAAAGCTTTTTCTAAAACATCTCGGTTAGATTCCGAAGTAAATAAATTCGACTCTACATTCAAATAAGGACTTCTAAATCCTAGCCCTCCTTTTCCTGTTATCCTTTTCTGTTTCTCCATATATTGAACATATGCATTAACATATTCATCATCATCCATATATTGAGGCCACAATACATCATACGGCGGAGCATTGTGATAATTATTATTATATTCATACATTCTATAAATCGTTACCGTAATCCCTTTTTCCTTACATTTTTCAATAAGGCGTTTATTAACATACTCATAATTACCATTATATTCGCCTAGAAAAATAACATCTAACTGCGTATTACTATTTGGATTCATGTTGTCAATCCAATTACCAATATCTTTCATAAGCGTAAATCCAGTATACATACAGTCATCTAAATAAATATATTTATTTACATTTATATTATTGTATCTATTAATTGTAACGCCTTTTGTCTCAAAGTAATACTCTTCAAGTAAATTGATTAATCTTTTTTGACTATGCCCCTTAATTTGAATATCCAAAAACTGTATTTGACTTAAGGATATTATAGGATTTTCCCCCATAATGTCATTTGTATTCCATATTCCCTCAAAAAATTGTATAATTGTACTTTCCTTTATATAGTTATGAGATAACAAACTATCTGTTTCTGTTAGAACAATCTCCCTCTCTTCCTCCGGAAACTGTTTTATCCAAATATCAACATGCTCATCATCAAACTTCCAATTATTCAAATGTATTTGATAATCCTTAATTTTATCCGCTATACTTTCTTCTAGCTTCTGAATTGAATTTTCCATATCCTTCCCCCCTTTTATCAAATTTCAACCACCTTAACCATCTATACTAATTATAATATAATTTTAACAGATATATCAGTTTATTAAATGAGGATACTACATCAAATATCCCCTATTTCAAATATAATTGCATGTTTCTAAATAACCCCATCAAACGATATATCAATGTGGTCTATTGCTTCTTTTTCTCAGTTTCTTTCATCGGGCAAACAGTCAAACACATCCCACATCTTACGCACACGTTTTTGTCTATGATTGGATAATCAAATCCCTCTTCATCCTGAATCATACAGATTGCTTCTTTAGGACAATTTGCATAACAAGCCGTGCAGCCACAACATTCTTCTTTTCGTCTGTATAAAACAGGAATAGGTTTATTATTTAAACTATTCATAGTTGCTCTCCTTCTATATTATTATCCAATCTGATATTATCTTTGATTCCTTGAACCATCTGTTTTTCTTTTACTTAGCGAAACCAAACTGGATTTTCCTGCTCTAAAATCCAAAGTAACATCTATTATTTCCGCCCCTCTTTAATTGTATGATTCAATTTATCTACATATATTGGTATACCTATCCAATCATTATTTTTATCGGCTGATTTAAAATTGGTTCTTTTGTTCTTCTCCAGTGCACATTTTCATATGAATTCCCTTCATATTTCCCAATTCTAGATTCCCATCTATCCCTTATATATGTTTTTCAGCATTATACACTAATACTATTGTTAAACTTAATTATCTGCTACTTCTTTGAATTTTTCTTTACTCTATATTTTTTCACAATCTTTAACAACATAGAATTTTCAATACCCATTCTGCCAATCACCGGTTTAATAACATTTGCAATTTTGTTTGATACACTATCCGGTGCAACCATATTTATCAAACTTTCGTAAGACATATTATCTATGTTAGAAAACAAAATATCTCTCTTAGGATTTCTCTGTTTACACTTAATAATCATTGAGCAATCATAATGCAATAATTCTTTTTCATCAACCCTAGATATCTTTACAGAATTAAAAAGTTCTTCAAGAATTCTTTTGCCCTTCTCTGTGTAAACAAACACACTCGTTGTCCCTTGATTATCATCAAATTTTTTTTCATAATTAGATACTCTCCAACAATCCCCCAAAAGAAAATCTATTCTTTTCCTTTCGGTTTTAACCTTGCACTCATAACAAGATGGTCGAAGACTCATCCCGTTAAAATAAGTTTTGGTAAACGACTTGATTTCTGATTTAGAATCAACCTTTCCCCTTCTTGCAAATTCAGCCACAACCGTCGGTGAAGCATACCCATATTTTTTTGACCTAAAATGAAAACTAAGAAGTTTGTCATTGTATTTTTCTTGAATGTATAAAATATATTTACTAAACAGTTTAGGAGACGGCACACCATAACACACCACTCCAACCGTTATTAAATTATCATAATCCTTACCTAGATAATTTAAAAGTCCTTCTATTTGACAAGGCGTTCCAGAAAAGCAAATTGTTTTTTGATCATCTAATTTCTTCCTTATTTCTTTAAAACAATCCCCTAAATAACTCTGAACATATTTTGATTCTTGCAGCTTGACTAAATCCTCTTTTCTTTCGACCCCAATATGCCTTACAAAAAAGGCATCATCAAATGCCGCCCCATATACAGTGCCTCCTATATCAAGAACATAAGTAGCAATAGCAGAAAACATCCCACCAGAAGTACTATGTAATCGTACGTCCTCATTAAAATTTTGAACTATATATGCATCTGGAATACTTGGCAAAATCTTATTTCTCATAAAAGTATATTAACAAGATAGTGCATTTTTCAAGAACTCTCTCGTCTTTCTCCTTTCTAATTCAAGCTGATTCAGCACGCTTTCATAATCTATAGTTTTAAATACATCTTCTATATTTCCATTATATCTTCTATCTTCAAGTCCTAGCATTTTTGTAAGATTATCAATTCTTGAATTTCGTGAATTATTATCCCTATCATTAAACCTGTTAAATACAATGAATTTCTTTTGATATACAACCGAAAATACACTACCGTGAAAAGAATCGGTAAAAATATATTCAGCATTTTTTACTAAATTAACAAATTCAAAAGGTCCAACATTTTCTATATTATTAAAGTAGTTATCGCTTTCAACATATTGATCTACATATGCAAGATTTATTACTTTAATATTATTCTTTTCTGCAAACTCTTTAACTTTTTCCCGATATTGAGAATTGCTTCCTAAAAAATAGCAAAAAATATATTTATCTTTAATTATTCTACTTCCAATCTTTTCGTCCCATTTATCAGCATCAAGCATCATCGTGGGATCAATAGTAACTACTGCCTTTTTATTTGTCAACTCTTCCACAATTGTTTTTCCTGCATCTTCTCGAACACCAATACTAGAAAATCTTTCTAAATAAAATTTAGTTTTTCTCTTTTGATATTCAGGAATATTACTTACTCCAAAACTTGTAGAAAATGACACCTTTTTAATCTCATTAGGCACAAACAACAAATTATAAAAATTACTAGCCATTCCACTTGGCAACCATAATTGATCACTACCAACAACAATTGCCTGATAATTTTTTGCATCATTTTTTAATTGGTGATACCCATACGATTCCACAACATATTTTTTAAAATTCTCTCTAATAAATCTGTCAAATTGCTTATTTCGATTGGAAATGACCTGCGAATATAATTTATTAGTCCTTATCAATAGTTTATTATGATAAATCTTAATTCTTCTCCTAACAAACGATAAATTAAAGATTCTGGGAATAGATTTAAAAATAAAACTTATCGTCAATTTCTTTTTATATTTAATTATCTTAACATCATATCCCATTTCCTGTAATGTAATTAAAGATGCATAACTTTGAAGTTGGCTGCCATAATTATATGTATCATAACAAGCACATAATCCTATTCTCATATTATTTCTTCCTTTTTTTCCTTAAACTACTAATCATCATCTCAAAAGAATTATAAATACATAAAATATCATATATATGCAACTTAAAACCGCTTATATTTAAATATTTAATCAAATAATACCTTTGTGACTCAAATAAAAATTTCATCATTCGCCCACTTTTTTTCATTTCATCAGTCGACGCCTTACCTGCTAAAACACAGTATTCTGATTTTGTCACCAATCCAATTTTGATGCCCATTTTTTCAATTCTTCTCGCAAAGCAATTCTCCTCATAAAATAAAAATGTATTTTCATCCAAAAAATCTATTTTTCTAAGCAAATCAGACCTAACCGCCCAAAATGCACCAGGTGCAACTGGTGTTTCTATTACATCCATATCTGATTCTATTTTATACACTTCATTTTTTCTACGGATCTTTCTAAACAAAAAAAACTTATCTAACAAAATATCTTTATAACTTGGTAATTTCCAAAACTGTCTCAATTTTGTTCCATTACTAACTACCCTTTTGCATGTTAAAACTCCATATTCGCCATATCTTTCAAAACAATTTAGTATCTCATCAAAATCATCTTCTTCAAAAAAAATATCCGGATTTGCAATAAAACATATATCACATTTTTCCTTCTCAACTAAATACCTTAACCCTATATTATTTCCTTTTGCATACCCGCCATTTTCTTTCGATTCAATAAAAATAATTTTATTGTCTTTAATTTGATCTATCATTTTTTTAATTATGGTCGCCGAATTATCACCTGACAAATTATCCACTACAACAATTCTATGAAGATTTCTAAAATCATTTATTTTTAATATCAAATCACATGTTTCTTTTGGTGTACCGTAATTTAATATTACAATTCCGACATTATTCATTTAAACAAAACCTCTACATTTTTCATTATTATAATTACATTTTAATGATGCAATCACCAAAGCCATAAGTGTTCCAGACATTGCATCACAAAAAACATGTCCAACCACCATTGCGAACACCAACATTATAAGATACAAAATTAGATAATTTGTTTTTTCATAGGAGCCTTGCTTAAGAAACGAAAAATAAAATAATATTAAAACAACTGTAATAATTAATCCATACCGAAATAGTAAATCAAAAAAATCCATTTCAACAAAATTGTTTATCGATGCTTGTCTATATCCCATTCCAAATACAATATTAATTGGATTATTATTAAATTGAATTAACTGTTCTTCTATTCTTATGCTTCGATTTGATGTCAAATACTGTATCCAATTTCTATCATACGCCGAAAACAGATAATTTTGCCTTGCTATAATTCTAGCAATTTCATCAGCAAACCAATACTTAATAGATACTATTCCTGCTAAAATCAAAATTCCTAATACCACTAAGGTCTTTAAATTTTTTAACTTTGATATGTTAAAGACTTTAAATGCAAAAAATCCAAGAATTAAAACTACAAATATGTAATTAGTTTTAGCCCCTATAAGCAATTGTACAGCGAGACACAAAATTGCTCTAAATGAATTTTTCAAATTCGGTTTTTTATACAAAAAGTTCATTGCAACAAACAGAGAAAATACCATTGCAATACTTACAGCATTACCAGAATAATAAAAACCTTTATACCCCGAATCTGAATACATGTTGGTTCCACTCGCTCCTATTAATTTGGGGAAAATTAAGAGTATCGGATATAGCCAGGAAAGAAAACCCAAAACATTTTCTATATCTTCCAAATTAATTTTTTTTGTAGTAATCAATACACACAGTGCTTCTATCAGTAAAATTACATATATATATTTTAATGTTCGTTCTGTTAGAATCGAAATATTATTATTTTTACTATCAAATATAATAAATATTAGATCATGTAATAAAAAATAACTTGATACACCAAAAGTAAATATTAAATTCTTTTTATTTCTGCACTTAGCTATAACGCAAGATGTTAGTAATATCATTAGCAATCTATAGATAGGACCTATAACAGATAAAGGTGTTTCTTGAAAATAACCATTTATACAATCTACTATAGGCATAATTATAATAAAAAATAAAATACAATCACTAAAATATACTCTATTTCTGATCCTTACTTTCACAAAATCTCCTCACTTACTTTAATTATTCAAATTTTTTAAACATAACTTTTCTCCTTTAAAGATAAAAAAATGGTGCCATCACCATTTCAATATCGAACCCAAACTCGTCTTGAAATGTCAATTATTTTCTTAATATTGGGTTAGCTTTTCCATATTTTTTCGTAACCTTACTCACAAAAAAATATCATTTCCTCTTACAAGAATGATATTTGACATTTATTTTTACGATTGCTCTTGCAATCTCAAATTCTTATGTTATAATCTTTCTTGTAATCTAGCAAACACATTATAACATGTGTTAAGAAAAAGAACAAGTTCGACTTGTTCTTTTTTTTTGCTATTCAACACTACTCATCATAGTATACCGATTGATCTAGGATTATGTTAAACTCTTTTTTGTAAATAAATATATAGACTTGTAATCATTTTGGGCATCAGCCCTCTTTTTTTTCTTTATGTAAATAAATAAAATATTTTATCTTATTTTCCATGTTTAATTGATTAAAAATATTTTCTACAAGTTCATCATTTAAATAAATATTAGAATTAATTATTTCATCAGTAATTTTAGATAATGCTTCTTTAGAAATTTCATCTATTTCTATATTATTAAACAATTGGGTTTTTTTAGTAATATCAATATCACTTAACATAATATTATCTACTACATAACCATTAAATTCTATTTCGTCTCTAATATTAATTAATTCATCAATATTATTAATAATTAATTTTACCAAAGCACTTATATCATCTTTTAATAAAATCTTATATGTATCAGAATTTAAATTAACCTTATCATTACTTATTAATGCATCAAGTAGCTCACAATTTATTTCTAAATTCTCATCAAAGGAATCTATATTATAACTAAATTCGTTTGCTATTATATTATAGTCAATCATTATATTTGAATCCGAATAAATTAAATCATGCTCAAAATCTTCAAAATTATCATCTTCAATATAATGATAATCTTTTCCAATTTC
>ENA-OPUE01001761-OPUE01001761.1-human-gut-metagenome-genome-assembly--contig:-NODE-1761-length-12070-cov-2.347316_pt1 | contig 12070 bp, 12 predicted proteins | sample MGYA00241466_ERZ501924 | MGnify/ENA primary metagenome ERZ501924 (study PRJEB25962, sample SAMEA2042223) | human gut metagenome | biome: human gut; feature: human-associated habitat; material: faeces...
CATCAAGTTTGCGAAGGCAACAGCCTCCGACGAAGGCCGCTCGGCGGTTTTCGCCGGCAATGAAACCAGGGCGGCAGCGGAGGCCTATACCGCTCGTTGGTTCTTTCGGAAGCGAACGCTGTGCATTGTGGGGTTGGTGGCGGGCTTTCTTGCCATCAACGCGCTTTCCGGTGCGTATGTCGATTTCGACTTTATGGAGGCGGCAGCCGATATCCCTGGTGGTCTTGCCTGGATGGCGGTGAACTTCTTGCCAAGTGCCGCATCACTTGAAAAATTGCCGCAGATTATGCCTGCGCTTCTTTCCACGGTGCTCGACTCGATTGCTGCCAGCACCACGGCGGCGCTGCTTGCCTATGTGGTTGCGGTGCTTGGGTCGCGTTCGGTGGGACTCGGCGGCGTGGCGCAGGTTTTGGCGCGCGGTATCGCATCGCTGTTCCGTAACATTCCCGTTGTTGCCTGGGCTTTTATCCTTTTGTTCTCGTTCCATCAAAGCGAGTTCACCGGCTTTCTGGCGCTGTTCCTAGGCAGCTTCGGTTACCTGACCCGTTGCTTTTTGGAAAGCATCGACGAAATAAGCTCGGGTACCATCGAGGCGCTTCGGGCCACGGGCGCGAGCTATTTGCAGGTTGTGGCGCAGGGAGTAATTCCCCTTTCGGTCACTTCAGTAGTGAGCTGGATGCTGTACATGGTGGAGACCAACATTCGTGACGCCACTCTGGTGGGCATCCTTACCGGTACGGGCATCGGGTTCGTGTTCAACCTGTTTTACAAGAGCTTCCGCTATGACGTGGCGGGCTTGGTGATTCTGCTGATCGTGGTGGTTGTTATCTGCTGCGAAAGCGTTTCCAACTATGTAAGGAGGCGCATCCTATGAGTCAGCTTGCTAAAGAAGGCGCAGCTTACCAGCCTGTAGATCATCAGGGCAAGGCTTGTGAAGGCGCGGCTTGCGCCGGAGCGCGCGTTTCGCGAACCGGCAAGATTAAGACGCGCTGCATGAACAAGTCGAATGCGGTGCTTGGGGCAACGCTGGGCTTACTGGCAGCGGTAACGGTGTTGACCTTCGTGCTGATGGATTACGGCGACACACCTCTTTTGGAGGCAACGTCAAATGCTCTGGGCGACTCTGCAACCATGCTTACGCAGCCAGGACTCGGCGGGCATTTCACCCTTCCCGATTTAGTGGACGGCCTCTTCGTTTCATTAGCTCTTGCAACGCTCACCACGGTGCTGGGTGCGGTTATCGCTTTCGTTTTGGGACTTTGCGCGGCCATGAACCTGTCGAACCGCGTGGCTTCGAACGCCATCAAGGCGGTTATGTCGCTGTTCCGCGCCGTTCCCACCATCTTATGGGTGCTTATCTTCACGGTTGCTATCGGGCTAGGCCCCGAAGCAGCGGTGGCGGGCCTCTTGTTCCACGGCATTGCGTACCTGACTAAGGCTTATTCAGAAAGTTTCGAAGAGGTTGACCCCGGTGTGGTGGAAGCCCTGCGCGCCTCGGGCGCTTCATGGTGGCAGGTGGTGTTTTCCGCTGTTGTACCCGAAAAGCTGTCTGAGATTCTTTCCTGGACATTCATTCGCTTCGAAATCAACTTCGTCAACGCTGTTGCCGTGGGCGCCGTTGCGGGCGCGGGTGGCATCGGCTATCAGCTATTTTTGGCGGGCAGCTTCTATTACGACATCCATGAAGTGGGCCTAATCGTGTACTTCTGCTTCGCGGTTGCCGTTGCGCTGGAGCTTCTTTCGACTCAATTGCGCAAGCGCTTCATCGTGCAGAACTAGGAGAAAAGATGAACAGAAAAGAACGTACACGCATTTTGGTGGAAGGCAGTCGCAAGGTCCTTTCCCGTATGGCGTGCGAAGCGGAACAGCTTTATGCCGTTGCGATGGTGAGGGAACCCACAGAGGAGCTGGTGATGCTGAAGGTGCGCGAGGGAGCTCAGTGCAAGCCTGTTTTATCTGGGCGAAGCGCTTATGACCTCGTGCGCAGTTCGCATCGGTGGCGCCCATGGCTACGGCATGGTGCTGGGAGAGGACCGCAAGAAAGCCCGTGATTTGGCGATTGTCGATGCGGTGTATGCCGTAGGCGGCAACGAGATTTTACTGCTGGCTTGGGAAGAGATGCTCGAGGAAGAGCGGCAGCGTTTGGCTGAAGCGGAGCAAAAGCGCGCGGAGGCGTTGCTCCGTACCCAGGTGGATTTTTCGACGATGGAAGTTTAAGGATGATTGCGAATAATATAGAAACCCATGTGGCCCAGCGCGCGTTTCGGCAGGTGCTGGAAGTCTTTGCTCGCCCTGGCACCGTTGGGCAGGTTGATGCTTTTCCGAAAAGCGGCGAGACTGCGCCAGTGCCGGGCTGTTTTGAAACAGCGGTGCGCCTTTTTGTTGATCAGGCGGTGACCTTTTGCTCGGTTGGGCCCGCATCGCAGGATGTTGCTCGTTGGCTGACCGTGCAAACCCACGCAAAGCAGGCTCACGCGCAAGGGGCCGATTTCGTGTTGGCCCCCGTGGCAAGCGACGCGGTTCATGCTGAAGCGATTGCCCAGGCAAAGCCGGGCACGCTTGAGGAACCGGAAAGGGGCGCCACGGTTGTTTTGCTGGTCGATTCCATCTCCACAGCTCCCGCCAAGGACTTAACGTGCTTTGAGCTTTCGGGGCCTGGCATCGAAAAGACCGCCGAACTGTATGTAAGCCAAGCGGAATGGGCGCATGCTCGCGCGGAGCGGGCCGATGAGTACCCCTGCGGCATCGAGATCTTGCTTGTTGACGGCGAGGGCAACGTGGCGGCGCTTCCTCGTACCACCCGCATCGAAAATACGTTCACCTGCTTGGGCGGAAGAAAAGGGGAGGTGGCGTAATGGGGTACGTTGCAGTACGTGGCGGCGGCCTTGCCATCGAAGAAAGCCTTAAGCTCCTTGAGCGCGAGCGCGTTGAAGGCTCGGATGGCGTTTCTGCCGACGCGGTGGAAGATGCGTTTCCCGGTCTTGTGGAACAGGTGATGGGCGAAGCCTCTCTCTACGCGCCTCGCCTTGCTGCAGTGGCATTGAAGCAGGCACAGGGCTCGCCCGAAGAGGCGGTGTTTCTGCTGCGCGCGTTTCGCTCGACGCTTGAACGCCCGTATGTCTCGCGCGAGATCAAGGGCGAAAACATGGCGGTTGAGCGTCGTATCTCGGCGGCTTTCAAGGATGTTCTTGGAGGTCAGCTGCTGGGGGCAACGCGCGATTATTCCCACCGCTTGATTCGCTTCGATTTGGAGCACGAGACCGACGAAGATGCGGCGAAGGTGCGCCGTGCTTACGACGATGAGCTGGATGCGGAATGGGCGGCGCTCAGCGAAGAGGAGCGCGAGGAACATCGTGCTGCTGCGGCGAAGCTGAAGCATAAGCCGAAGGTGCTGGGCTATCTGCGCGAAGAAGGCTTGATCGATGAATGCGCCGAAAACAACGAGGCTCCTGTTGACGTGACCATGGAGCCGCTGGTGTTTCCTGCGCCACGGTCTGCGCGTTTGCAGACGTTGGCCCGCGGCATGACCCAGGGCGTAACTACCTTAGGGTATGCGGCCATTAGGGGCTTTGGCCCTTCGCACCCTACGGTGGGAGAATTGCGCTGCGGTTCGGTTGAAGTGCTGGTAGACCACCCTTTGGCTGATGATGCCAGCGAAGACGACGCCTACTACCTGGGCAACATTCCTGTGACGGAAGTGGAAAGCGTGTTTGCGGTGGATCGCTCCAGGGAAGGCAAGTCGCAGATGGGCTTCAAGGTGGGGTACGGCATGGTGATGGGGCGTCAAGAGACGAAGGCAATTGCGATGAGCGTTCTTGATTTCTGCCTTGAACAGGGCGACAAGCGCTACCCAACGCAGGACGAGGAATTCGTTTTATACCACGTGGACGGCGTTGAGGCTACCGGCTTCGTTTCTCATTTGAAGTTGCCGCACTACGTAACGTTCCAATCAAAGCTTTCCAGTGTGCGCTCAACCGTGAAGGGGGATGGGCAGTAATGTGCCAGCTCTATAACTTTGCCTTTTTCGATGAGGCGTCGAAGCGCGAGATTCGCCGCGCCATTATCAAGGGTGTTTCCATTCCGGGCCATCAGATTCCCTTCGCTTCGCGCGAAATGCCTATTGGCCGAGGTTGGGGCACGGGCGGCTTGCAGATAACGTTGGCGCTTATTGGTCAGGGCGACGTGCTGAAGGTGATCGATCAAGGCGCCGATGACAGCGTGAATGCGGTGAACATAAAGAAGCTCGTGGTCGAAACCACTGATGTTGAGGTCACCGAGAAAACGCAGCATGCAACCCTTGTCCAATCCCGCCATCGCATCCCAGAACAGCCGCTTTCGGCAGATCAGATACTTGTTCTGCAGGTTCCGATGCCCGAGCCCCTGCGAAATTTCGAGCCAAGCGAGGCAAAAACGCGCGTGCTTCATGCCGAGGCAGACTACACCGGGGCGTGGCTGGGGCTGTTTGACCAGATCGTGCGCTATGGGCATACCGTCACCAACGCAGACCACCCGTGTTTGGTGGAAGGGCGCTATGTAATGGCCCCTTCGCCCATTCCCCGCTTCGACACGATGAGGCTTAACATGGCTCAGAACCTGACGCTTTTGGGTGCGGGTCGTGAAAAGAAGATCTATGCCGTCCCGCCTTTTACCCATGTTCATCCGCTCGATTTCGAAGATTACCCCTTTGCGGTAGAGAGCTTTGAGGGGGAGAGCTGTCGCCTGTGCGGTGCCACCGATGTGTACCTGGACGAATTGGTGGACGAGGAAACGGGCGAAACATATTACCAGTGCAACGACACGGCGTACTGCCAGCAAAGGCGAGAGGAGGGGCGCAATGAATAAGGTGCCCGTTATGGATGAAGAGCCCTTTTTGCAGGTGCGCCATGTGTCGAAGCGCTTTGGTGAAGGCTGCGACTATTGCTTGGGCGGTGGCGAGTTGGAGCGCAACATATGCCCAAAGTGCAAGACGGTGCATGCGGTTCGCGATGTGAGCCTGGATTTGTATCCCGGTGAAATTGTGGGGATCGTGGGTGAGTCGGGCAGCGGCAAATCCACTTTTATGCAGTGCCTGTACTTCGACCAGGTTGCCACTGCGGGCACAGTGCGTGCTGTTGCCTATGATGGCGGCGAGGCGAATTTGCTTGAGCTTTCCTCGCAGCAGAAGCGCAAGGTGCGCAACACGGTGCTGGGCATGGTGTACCAGAATCCGTATTTGGGCTTGCGCATGAACTTCTCCTCCCTTTCGAACATTGCTGAGCAGATGATTGCCGCTGGCAATCGCAGCGTGGAGTCGATGCGTGCTCGCGGCAATGAACTTTTAGGGAAGGTGAACATCCCCCTTTCGCGTGCAGGGGATGCGCCGGCAACGTTTTCCGGCGGCATGCAGCAGCGCGTTCAGATTGCCAAGGCGCTTTCGAACAACCCGCCCGTGTTGCTTTTGGATGAAGTTACCACGGGTCTCGATCTTTCCGTGCAGGCCAGCGTTCTTGATCTGATTCTGCAGATCAAACGCGATTTCGGTGTAAGCATGCTGGTGGTAAGCCACGATTTGGGAGTTATTCGCATGCTAGGCGATCGCACGTTCGTGATGCTGAATGGGCAAGTTGTGGAGCACGGTCTTACCGATCAGGTTTTGGAAGACCCTCAGCATTCCTACACTCAGCAGCTGGTGTATTCGCTGCTGTAAATGGGCCTCTTCGCCCGGTGGCGCTTTTACGAGCGCCGCATAGATTGATAACCCAATGCAAGGAGAAATGCATTTATGGAAGCAAATTCGCTTGTGATTCGCGGAGGTAATGTGGTTACCGAAGATGCGATCCTGCCCAACCACGACATCGTCGTTGAAAACGGAACCATTGCGCGCATTGCGCCGACGCTTGCCAATGCTCGCACGGTTGACGCGCAGCTTGACGAGAACACGTCGGGCATGGTGGTTGACAGGGAAACTGGTTTCCCTGTGGTGGATGCGCGTGGCGCCTATGTGGTTCCAGGCATGATCGATGTTCACTCCGATTACATCGAGTCGGTGGCATCTCCGCGTCCGAGCGTGGTTATGGATTTGCCCACTTCGCTGTATAAGGTGGACCGTGAGCTGGTATCTCATGGTGTGACCACGATCTATCACTCTCTTTCGGTATACGGAGCTAAGATTTTCGACCACAAGCCCATTCGAAATTTCGAGAATGTGAGGAAGCTTGCCGAAAGCATTTTCTCTATGCGCGAAAGCGAAGAGCATGACCATCTTATTCGCCATCGTTTCCATTTGCGCCTAGAGCTTGATTCGGTCGACCGCGTGGATGAGGTGTACAGCTACCTGCAGGATGGCAAAGTCGACTTGATCTCGTTTATGGATCATACGCCGGGTCAGGGTCAGTATCGGGATTTGCTGGTATTCAGCGACACCATCAAAGGGTACCGTGACGGTATTTCCGATGAAGAGGTCGCTGCTATCGTGATGGAGCAGCAGGCGGCCGACAAGATTGGTTCCGAGCAGCTAAGCGAGCTTGCCGAACTTGCTCACGAGCAGGGAGTTTCGCTTGCTTCTCATGACGATGATTCGAAGGAGAAGCTCGATTACATGGGCGCATTGGGCGCGTCGATTTCCGAGTTTCCCGTCGACCTGGAAATAGCGCGCGATGCGCATGAGCGAGGTATGTTTACCTTGGCGGGAGCCCCGAACGTGATGATGGGGCACAGCCATTCGGGCAACCTTTCGGCGCGTGAGGGCGTAGCGCGGGGCGTGATTACCATGCTGTGCAGCGACTACTATCCGGCAGCTCTTATTGATGCGGTGTTCATTTTGCATCGTGAATGTGCTATGTCCCTTTCTGAAGCGTTTGCGTTGGTTACGGCAAATCCCGCTAAGGCGGTGGGCATCTATTCCGAAGTCGGCACGCTTACAGTTGGCAAGCGAGCGGATATTCTGTTGGTTCGCGAAATTGGATGCACGCCTGATGCGCGTATCACCACGCCGGTTATCACGCGCGCTTTCGTGGGCGGCAATTCGGTATATCGTTCGCATTATCCCGATCAGCCTCATGGTTACGATCGCTAGGAGAGGCTGCTATGGAAGAGCTTTTGAAGATCGACGATCTTTCCAAGTCGTTCGTGATGCATCGCGCGGGGCGTCATATCTTGGGGTGCCAGCACATCAGCCTTTCGCTTATGCCGGGCGAATTCGTGGGCATTACGGGGCGCAGCGGATCGGGCAAATCGACCATCCTGCGTTGCATCTACCGCACCAATTTGCCGGAGTCGGGCGCCATTTGGTACAACTCGGAATCGTTTGGAGCGCTTGATTTGTGCCAGGCGAGCGAGCGTCAGATGATCTACCTGCGCAAATACGAAATGGGCTATGTTTCGCAGTTTCTGAATGCCCTGCCGCGCCAAACCGCCTACGACATCGTATTGAAGAGCGCCCTGGAAACCTTCGGTGCCGATGAGGAGGAAAAGGCAATGTGGGAAACCGAGCGCATGCTACGCCATTTTGACATCGATGAATCGCTGTGGCTGCTGTATCCGCGTACGTTTTCTGGTGGCGAAAAGCTTCGCTTGAATATTGCTGCCGCCATGATCAAGCAGCCTCGTTTGCTGCTGCTTGACGAGCCTACTGCTTCGCTGGATGCGGCGTCGAAGGTGAAAGTGCGCGAGTTAATAGAGCGATTGAAGGCGCAGGGGACCACGATGTTGGGGATTTTCCATGACCTCGAGTTTATGGAGGGCCTGTGCGACCATGAGTTCAATATGCAAAAGGGAGAGATAGTTCAATGAGCGAATGGCAGGGCACCAAAGAGCGTACCGCGCAGGCATTTCGGCAGGAGCCGCTGTGGGATTTGCTGGGGGTACAGCCTGGGAGGGAATTTCGTGCCGATCTGCATGCGCATACAACGCTTTCCGATGGGTCGGATTCGTTTTTGGAGCTGATGGGGAAGGCACGCGTGCGGGGGGTTACCCATCTGGCGGTAACGAACCACGACACCACTGTCGGGCTTGATGCTATTCGGCAGCAGGCGGCAGAGCATGGATTCTCGGTTGTGTGCGGTGTAGAGATCAGTGCGTGGGACTCGACTGCAAAGCGGCGCGTGCATCTTTTGGGATTGGGCATGCCCGCCGATGCCCCGGCGGTGTGCGATTTGTGCTCGGATACCTTGGAGCGCCGCACCGCGAATACGGCGTGGCAGATGCGGCAGCTGCTTGACGCTGGCTACGATGTGGACGTTGAATATGCGGCGCAGCTGGCTGGACAGTCGACGGGGTTCTACAAGCAGCATCTGATGGCTGCATTGACCGATGCCGATTTCAGCAGCGCAGAGTATCAATTCCTGTACAAGACACTGTTCAAGGGCGGCGGTATTGCGCAGCGCAATATCGAGTACGTTGACATGTGCGATGCCGTGGCTGCTATTGCGGCTGACGGCGGGTTGCCAGTTTTGGCGCATCCCGGCCAGTTCGACAATTACGAGGCGTTGCCTGCGCTCGTTGATGCGGGGCTTGTTGGCATCGAGAAGTATCATCCCGATCACGACTATCGCGATACGCAGCTGTGCGAAGAGTTTGCCGCGCGTTATAACCTGTTTTCCCCGCGCGGCTCCGACTATCATGGACGTTTTGGCAAGGTGCCGTATCCTGGCTACCGCTTCATGGTGGGGCAAGCGTTTTAGGGTGGGAATATAGGGACAGGTACCAGGTTCCCGCTTATGCCATAACGCAAAAAAGCAGGGCCCCGCTTGCGAACTGCATCACAAGCGGGGCCCTGTTCGTTGGTTGGGAATCTGGCACCTGGCCCTTTTCCTGCCTATATGCCGAGGCCGCCCATGTTGTGGAAGCGCTTCTGCAACATGTCGGTAGGGTAGGCAGTATCGCAGAATTGTTCGATGGGATTCTGCGGCGGAATGCCATCAGTTCGGGCATCGGCGCGCAGCAAAACGATGATGGTCATGGCAACGTCGAGCGCCATGAAGATGGAAAGCGCTGCTGTTGCCGCACGGTACGGGGTGCCGGCGGTGTTTACACGGTTGAAGATGCGTTGGCATAATTGCAGGCCAACCTTTACCCACAGCACGCCAATGGTGCCCCAGATCAGGCAGTGGAAAACGTCGGTGCGCCCGTCAAAATTGAGGGGGATGCTCAGGTAACTCCATGCCACCACGCCCCAGAATGTTTCCATGGCCCAGCTGGCGAAGTACTCAAGGCTGCCGCCCACGACGGCGCTTACCGTCAAAAGCAGTGGAACCCCTTTGTCCTGCAGGGGTTCGAGCAGCATGGTTAGCAGAACTGCCGCCAGCCCGTAGATGGGCGGAAACGGACCCCAGATGAAGCCGGCACGGCTTTCCAACTCGCCGAACGCCACAAGGTGCTGCAACGTTTCACCCATAAGGCCAACGACGGACATGCCCATGAAAATCCACACCAGCTGTCCTGGATGTTCGGCAAGATGCGTTTGCTCGTGGGTTGCCGAAGCGGCATGACGGTTAAGTTCGCGAGCAAGTTCCACCACGGCAATCCTTTCGTTCGGGGTTCTTTATTCGCGGGCAGTGCGGTTCCCTTTAGAGGGGGCACTGTGCTGTTCGATGCTGGTGCGGTATCGGTTGTGCGAGGCCTCCTTTGAGGCGCGGCGCAATCGATGCGCATTTGTGCGACGCCGCCTTTGCGGGAGCGGCATCGGCACGTGCAAAGGCGGCGTCGCGCAGGGATCGTGCGAAAGCGATTTTCCTGCGTTGCCCGCCGCACAGACATGCCAAGGACTTTCCTTGCATGGCGTAGTTTCGCCCCAATGCACTCAACGCGCATTTGCGCAGCATTGTTCATTGTAACTTTTACGTCCCACGGCGGGCGGAAGAGGCAGGAAAATTACACCGTTAAGCGACCTTTGCCCTGCAGTTCCTGCTTTGCATCCGCCTGTTTGCTAGGTGCTATTCCAGCACGTCGCGACACTCAAAAAGAGCGGATGCCAGGTTCGCCAAGCGGACGGTGTATAGGCCGCCGTCGGGCGAATTGGTCATGGTGCTCATGAGGTAGGTGGTGCCGTCGGTGCACTTGATGAGCCCCGCATCGCACAAACCGGTGAAACGTTCGCTGCCAGAGCACCAGCCTGCCTTGTTGAGCACGGCTTCAACTTCGCCATCGTCGCTCACGCCAGAGCGAATGAACGACACATTCGTCTGCTCGTAGAGCGATGCTAGGTTCTGCGCGGTGGGAGTATTGGTTTTGAGGTACTGGTACGTGCGCAGCCATAGCAGGGCGGATTCGCGCGCGGAGTAGCGTGGGAAGTGCGTGTCGTGCATGATCTCGGAATCCACGCCGCACGAATTGAGCCATTCGGCGAATCCTGCGCTATCGTAAGTGTTGCGCAGGCTGCTGAATGCGCTGTTGTCCGAGTAGAGGATCATGGGTTGCATCAGGGAATATATGGACGACGAAACGCCGGAGCCCGCCGCTTCGCTGTCGAATGGGTAGGAAGCATCGTTGTCGCCCAGGTGTTGGCACAGGAAGGCGGCGTAGGGACCCTTGAACGAGCTGGCGCCGTAAACGCGCGAGTCGAGGTTGTAAGCGATGCCCTTGCCGGTGTTCAAATTGATGAGCGTGAAGCCAACGGTGTAGCCGCCGTCTTCGATGTTTTGGGTGGCTGCTGCAAGGGATTCTTGCTGCTCTTCGGAAAGCGGTGTGGCATCTTCGCCTTCTATCAGGGAAAACGTGCCAGGGGCGGTGGCGAAGGAATCGACGCTGTTGAGCGCGTTGGGTGTGAGACGTTGAGCGACGAGCCCTGCTGCCGCTTCGTCTGCGGCGGTATTAGTGGTAGTCGCAACGGCGTTTGCTGCGTAGTTCACAAAGCTGCTGCTTAGGAGGATGCCGTTAGGGGCGGGCTGGCTGCTTGAAGCCACGGCTGCGCCGATGCCCACTACGGCGCACAGCGCAATGGCTGCAGCGATGGTGGAAGCTTTTTTGTGCAGGCCGAGGAAATTTTCGGCTTTCTGGAGGTACGCGGATGCCGCCTTTGCTGCGTGGGAGGCATGGTGCTTGTCGGATGCCGTCTCCGCTGCGTGAGCGGCGCTGCGCTCATCGAGCGGTGCCTCTTCTGCGTGATTGGAGCGGCTTGCTGCTTCTTTGTCGGCGATGGCGGCGTTCTCGCGTTCCGATGAGACGTCGCCGGCACCGTCGCGCTGCCCTGCTGCCTCGTTGTCATGTTCGGGCGAGGGGGCATTGCCGCGTTTCGATGAGGAGGTGTCGCCGTGTTTCAGCGAAGTGACGTTGTCGCGTTCCGGCAAGGCGGCATCGCCATGCTCTGACGAAGCGGTGTTGTCGCGCTCCGGCGAGGCTGCGCTGTCGTGATCGGACAGTTCGGCGTTGCCATGCTTCAATGAGTCGGCGTCGCCACGTTGGGACGGTTCGTTGCCGTCGTGTTCCGATGATGCCGCGCTGCCATGCCCGGATGGCTCGGTGCCGTCATCGCGCCCGTCTGTGTCGTTGATGTAAGTATCTTTTTCGCTCATGTTCGCCATACTACGCGAGCACGTTTTCAGCGCCGTTTCTTGGTGGAAGGTACCAAAATATTTTCATGGTTTCTTGGATGTGTCAGCATGCGGTGTCGAATTGGCCGATGTTTCGTTCGCGTGGCGTCTCCCGGCTCCGTGACGCCACGGTGCGTTCTCGGGTGCCTGGCGATGGCAATATTTCGCCCTGGTGCGTTCCCGGGCGGCAATCCGTGGCAAGTTTTGCGCTTCATGTATCCCAAAAGGTGCCTCGGACGGGAAAAGCGCCCCTTCCTGGCAACATATCGCCGCCATGCATCAAAAATGAGCTGACTTTGGCAAGATTCGCGCGCCATGTATCCGAAATGCCCTGCAAATCGCCTTTTGGGAATACACCGCGCGAAGATCTTGCCACGAAGGGGGTCTTTTCGCTGCACAGACCCCTCGAATCATGCACGACGCGCGAATCTTGCCATTCCTGGGTGTTTTGTTTGGGTGTTGCGGGCGAGGTGAGGGGCGAGGCGGGGCGAGGGGTGCTGGCGCAGCGCATGCGGCTCGCGCACGCCCCCGCTTTGTGCGAGGCGGCGCGGTGCTTTCGCGGG
>ENA-OPUE01001777-OPUE01001777.1-human-gut-metagenome-genome-assembly--contig:-NODE-1777-length-12009-cov-2.311109_pt1 | contig 12009 bp, 7 predicted proteins | sample MGYA00241466_ERZ501924 | MGnify/ENA primary metagenome ERZ501924 (study PRJEB25962, sample SAMEA2042223) | human gut metagenome | biome: human gut; feature: human-associated habitat; material: faeces...
CAGTGATCGTGGATGGTTCACAGGCATTGGGATTGATCCCAGTACGTCTGGAACAAAGCGGCATTGATTACTATATATTTGCGGGTCATAAGACACTTTACGGACCGTTTGGGGTCGGCGGTTATATCGCACAATCTACAGGAAATGCAGAAAAATTAGGACTTGTGATCGCAGGAGGAACCGGAAGCAATTCACTGAATTTAGAGATGCCGCAGCTTCTTCCCGACCGTTATGAACCGGGAAGTCCGAATGTACCGGCGATTGCGGGATTAAAAGCGGCGATAGAAACATTTGGAAACGATTATGAAAAGATGCGTCAGACCATAGAGGAGCATTATCAAAAAGAACGGGAACTGGCGGAACTGTTAGAGACAGAGCTTCAAAAAATACAGGGAGTCCATACTTATTTTCCACAGGATAAGGAAAAAAGGAGCGGCATCTGTTCCTTTACGATCGAAGGATATTCTTCGGATGATGTAGGAATGTTGCTCGATGAAGATTATCATATCGCAGTCCGGTGCGGCTATCACTGTGCACCGCTGATCCATAAATACTTAAAGGATGAAGCATACGGGGGAACGGTGCGTGTGGGCATCGGACAGTTTAATACCAAAGAAGATATCAGGCAACTTATTTACGCAGTGGACGAAATTGCAAGGGGGTAACAAAAGTGAACGAAGATTTGAAGAGGGTAGATTTAAGAGATATTGTAGACAGGATTTTGGATAATACGATTGTACTGCCGGATTTTCAGAGGGGCTTTACATGGAAGGAAAAGAACCGGCAGAAATCACTGCTGGCATCTGTTCTGACCAAGCTGCCAATCGGAACCGTTTTATTTTTAAATGTAAAAGAAGACGACTACGGTTACAAAAAAATAGGGAAGAATGAAAGAAATATTGATAACTTAGCGGGAAGGCAGGAAGTTAAGGCACTTTTAGATGGTCAGCAGAGGATCACGGTCTTAACGGCATTCCTTTCCACGAAACTTCAAAGAGAGAACATTGACGATCTCGTATCACCGACACTGGAACGGCGGGATTTTTTAAATCTTCCAAGTTTTCAAAGTATTCTCGACGGAACAAAAGAAGATGTCTTTGGTGGAGCAACCTTGAGTTTCCCACAATCCTTCCAAGGAAATTACCCGGAGATTTCAAGTGAAGAGATGAAAGAACGGATTACCTTTATACATGACAGAAAAAAAGCATTTTTATACGAAAAGGCAGATACGAAGGATACGCGTGAAATTCGCGAATATTGCAGAAATATCGACAATAGTGAAGACGGCGATTCTTATCTGGTGCCATTATTTTATCTGTTGGATGCCTGTGATTATAAATCATCAGGAAATGTCATCCTTAAGGATGTGGTCAAAGAAATCGGAGCAGAATATGAGAAATCCATTAAATCATGGCTTCAGGCGGATGAATATCCAATAGAGAAAAAAGAACAGTATTTAGAAAAATTCGGTATAGAACAGGCACAGAGAAAGGCTGTTTTGGAACAGATAAGTGCGGGAACACTGTTTTCGCAAAATGAAAATACGGAGAGAGAAGAAAGCAGTTTTTCTGACCTTTTAAAGGAACGTAAAATGCAGTGGGGAGTGGATTTTTGTAATTATCTAAAAAAGTGTATCGAGGAAATCCGGCTTTATGAGATTGCGATTTCTGTGAAAGACAAGAATCGTGCCATTGATATTTATGAAAATCTGAATCTGGGAGGGAAATCCTTAAGTGTTTTTGACCTGATTCTGGCAAAAGCATCTAAACATACGCGGGAAAAGGGAAACCTCTTTACTCAGATAGTAGATAATATAGAGCGTGACCACAGAGAAGAATATGTGTTGTTTGTAGAAAAATGTTCACAGAGTCAAAAGAACAGTTATAAAGATTATGTCGCAGACCAGGATAAGCCATATTCGGCTGTGGGACGGATTGGTTGCTGGGATCAATCACAAAAGGAACTTTCTGCTGCGTACATTAAGGCATTAATGAATCTTTTGGGCATTATTGACCATTTTTCAGAAGGAGAGCAGGGATTTCGTCTGTGTGATGCCGGAAAAGTCAGTGACCTGAGTTCCAAAGTCACAAAAAGAGAATACCTGTTACAAATTTCATCAGAAAAGATATACGGTTATGTACAAATGGCGTGTCAGGGTTTAGACCGCGCAGCCTTATTTTTACAGATGCGGTGTGGAATCCGAAAGCTTGGTGAAATACATTACAATCTGATGTGGGTTATCTTAGGAACGGTATTTTTAGATGAAGCATGGTTTGAGGACAGTGAAGTCTTAGATTATATGGAAGTCTGGTATTGGAGTGCGATTTTATCGGGAGAGTTCAAGATAGAGCAGAACCGGGCATTTATCCGGAATCTTCAGAATGTTTTATCTGAGATCCAAAACATCAAAGAATCCGATAAGACTTTCACAAAAGCCCTTTGCAATAACGTACTGACAGATAAAAAATTTGCAGACCGTGACATTGTTTTAATGAAAAATCCATCCGTATATCCGGAGGAGGTAATTGGGAATACCATCTGTCAATTTTATTTATCAGAGACATATTCGGATATTTTAAAACCGCTTCCGGAGAAAAACGACTATCAGCCACAAACACTGAGTGCATTAAACGATTCCGTGAAGCTGCAAAAACATCACATTATGCCGATCGGAAGTCTTAGCGTAAAGTATAAAGATGCCAATAAAACGACAGAAAGCCGGAGAAAAGACAACAGCAGTCCGTATAATTCACCGTTGAATTTCCTGCTGATATCGGAAAAAGCGAATGGGCTGATCCAAAACCATACACTGAAAGAATACTTTGAATTGTGTGATCAGACGGCATTAAATAGTGTGGATATTGAAGATCATACATTTACCGATATGTCAGATCGGGAAATCGGATACCGGATCGGTGACGAAGCATTGCAGCTTTTTCTCGAAAAAAGATATGACGATTTTAAGAGCCGTATTACGGCGAAATGTCGGAATTTATTGAATTGTTCAGACATTTGCTGCGGAGAAGGACAGGGAGGAAACTGATATGGAAAAGAATCGGGACAACATGATGCAGACATTGAAGTTTGAAATTTTACATATGGAAAAGAGGAATCTGCGAAGCAAGGCAAAGACAGATCAGCGCATGTCAGAGGAATTGCAGAAAATCATCAAGGAATATGCAAGAGGGATAACGGAATAGGGGGACAGGTATATGAAATTTGAAAGTATTACCATGGAAAATTTCATGCGGTATAAGGGAAGGAATCATATAGAATTTAGCTGTGATGATGTAAAAAATGTAACGGTAGTATTAGGAGACAATACGGTTGGAAAAACGACGATAGCGCAGGCATTCCGCTGGGGACTGTATGGTGCGTTAATGGCAAACGGGACAAAAAGTGCCGGAGATTTTCAGCTTTTAAATACGGATATCTTAGAAATGATGGATGCAAACAGCCGTGCGAAGGTAAAAGTAGAGATTGCAGCAGTTGACGAAGAAAAACGTTATATCATCACAAGAGAGACAACCTATACCAGAGCATTTCCAAAGTTAGAGAGCCGGGAGTTTCAGAAGAAATGTGCGATGCGGATTACCGAGTTAGAGGACATGGAAAGTTATGTCGAGGTAGACAGCAACGAGATAGAGACATTGATCAATGAACTGTTTCCCAAAAATCTGTCCCACTATTTCTTATTTGATGGAGAACGGTGGAATGATGTCAGTGTAGGTGGAGTCCGGGAAAATATCAAAGAATCGGTACATATTTTAACGGGATTATCTGCATATCGCGAGGCGAAGAACCATTTGAAAGACATGGGAAGCAATTCTGTTATCAAAAAATTCCGTTCAGAGATCAAGGGATCGGGTGCAGTCTATGATAATTTAGAAGCAGAACGAAAAAAATTAGAGCGTGATATCGAAAAGCTCCGGGATGAGATTGAGATATTGGAAGTCAATATCCAGAATTATGAGAAAAAGAATAAAGATATCGAACGTTTCTTAGCAGAAAACCACAATACGGAAGAATTGCAAAGGAAAAAGAAACATTTAGAGCTATTGTGTGAGTCCCAGAGAAAGCAAAGTCTTTATTCTTACAAGACATTAGTAAATGCCATCAGCGATAAAGCCTATATGGTATTTGCCCAGCCAATGCTCCGCGCAAGTATGGAACTATTAAAAAGTGCGAAAATGGAACGACGTGATATCCCATATATGCGTCAGGCAACGATAGATTACATCATTAAGAACAAACGGTGTATCTGCGGTCATGAGATTAAAAAAGACAGCAGTGAGTATTTTGCACTGATGGAGCAGCGAAATTATCTGCCGCCGGCAGATGTCGGTTCCATAATAGGGGACTTTGAGAGAACTGCAAACCGCTGGTACCGCAAAGGTGATGAGCTGTTAGAAGAGATTGATGATTATGCAAAAGAAGTAGACGAGAATGTCCGGGAATATCATGATTCCTGTAACCGTTATGAAAAACTGCAAAAGCAGTTAGATGAACATATTGATTTTGCAGAGAAAAGGAAGACACAGCGTTTCTATAAATCGGAGATCCAGCGTTTTTCTAAGGAAAAGGGAGAAAAAGAAGGACGGATCGAAGCCTGTAAAAAGAGAATAGAAACCACGGAAAAAGAGATGCAAAGCCTAGAAGCAAGAAATGAGAGGAATCGGATCTGGCGGCAACGCTTAGAGATAGCAGAGGAATTGTACCGGCAGCTGGATAAAGAATTTTCTGAGCAGGAAAATAAGATTTTTCTGGAGTTAAACCGGCAGATACAGGAGAATTTCAGCAAAATGTTTAACGCAAAGGATAAAAAGATTGAACTGACACCGAAGTATGAGATCCAGATGCTTTACCGTACGCAGCAGGGATATCGGGAAGAGAAAAATCTGTCCGAAGGCGAGAAAATAGCAAGGAACTTTGCGTTTATTGTAACGATCATGGATTTCAGCAGAAGAAAGAAACAGGAAAAGACCGGGCATGAGACAGCAGACAGTGACACCCTTCCGATCGTATTGGATGGACCGTTTTCTAAGCTGGGAGATGAAAATATCGAATTGATCGCAAAGGTGCTGCCACAGGTTTCGGAACAGGTCATTATCTTTATGTTGAAAAAAGACTGGGAGTATACAAAGTTAGATCCTTACGTTGGAAGCAGATATTACATTGATAAAAAACCGGAAGAATCATTTGCAACGATCAAACCGGCAGGGGAGGAGACGGTTTAATGGAAAATTATAAATTTTTTAACGACCCTTATAAATTTTCAGGTAAGCATGCCCGTATGGTAAGCGAACTATGGTCATTAAATGACTATGAACATAGTTATTTTAAGCGATTGATAGATATCTATATCGTAGCCGCGATTCTGGGATTCAGAATTGACAGAAAAGCCAAAAGAGATTATGCACCGGTAGAACAGAGAACCGTATTTGGGGAGCAGATGAGACAAGCATCAGAAGATTTGGAGTTCATCCTGCAGATGATGCTGTTATTAGAGCCGGCAGGGCAGGGAATCCATGAAGAGTGTATCCGGCGGGCGTTTAAAGGTGTTGAAACAGAAGAAGAGTTCAAACGCTATAATGAACTGTTTGAATCTTATATGCTTGGTGGAGTGGAAGAACTGTATGAAAGACTGGTACTTCAGAAAGAAGAAATAGATACAGATTACAGTGATGATAAGACAGCAAATCTGATGATGTTATTTGAACGGTTTGCTCCGAAGAAAACTTCCTAAAATTTTTATAAAATCTCAGAATTGTTAAAAAAATCAGTTTACAAAATATGGGAAAAACGGTATAATAAAAAATGAATTATATTATACCAAGAAATAATCGGTTGTTACAGTATGGTAAGAAACCGAAAAGCTCTAATCCCATTCTTCGGAATGGGATTATCTTTTATATGGATTTTATAGGAATAGTAAAAAAGACAAATTTTTAGTATACAAAATGTTCCGCACAGGTGGTTCTGGGAGGAGAAAAATTTATGGGAGAAATGAGTAAGACAAACATGGACAGGCACAGGAGTTACCGGATCGGACTGGATATCGGTATTGCATCTGTAGGATGGGCAGTACTTGAAAATAACAGTCAGGATGAACCAATCCGTATTCTGGATCTGGGAGTCCGTATTTTTGAGGCGGCAGAAGATTCGCAAACCGGAGCGGCATTAGCAGCAAAGCGAAGAGATGCCAGAACTGCCAGAAGAAGGATCCGCAGAAGACGTCATCGTTTAGAAAGGATTAAGTGGCTGTTTGAAAGAGAAGGACTGATCCAAATAGATTCTTTTACGGAGCGGTATCATTCACCAAATCTGCCGGATGTCTATGAACTTCGTTATGAAGGTTTAGAACGAAAACTCAGCAATGAGGAATTTGCACAGGTACTGTTACATATTGCAAAACATCGTGGTTTCCGTTCCACAAGAAAGGCGGAGTTAAAAGAAGGGGACAATGGAAAAGTCTTAAAAGCAACAGAAGAGAACCGCAAACGTATGGAAGAGCATGGCTACCGTACCGTTGGCGAGATGATATATAAAGATGCCTATTTTCATACTGAGTGTGCGTGGGCAGACAATGGATATCTGTTAACACCTAGAAATAAAGCAGATGATTATTCCCACACGATGCTCCGGGCGCTGTTAGAAGAGGAGGTTCACATCCTTTTTGACAGTCAGAGGAAGTTTGGAAATGAAAAGGCGACTGAAAAATTAGAGCAGGAATATTTAGAAATTATGTTGTCACAGCGTTCTTTTGATATGGGACCGGGACAGCAGGCAGACGGAACGCCGAGCCCTTATGCAATGGAGGGATTTGGAAATAAGGTCGGATATTGTACATTAGAAAGAGAATCCGGCGAACGTCGTGCGGCAAAAGCAACCTATACGGCAGAGTTATTTGTTGCACTGCAGAAGATCACACATATGAAATTGGTACATATGGATGGCACATCCAGATTTTTTACGGAAGAGGAGCGGAACATTTTATTAGAAATGCTTTCGTCCAAAAAAGAGATTAAATATGCAGCAGTCCGTAAAAAGCTGAATCTGCCGTTAGAAGAAAAGTTCAATACATTGAATTATAATATGAAGCGTAAAGGAAAAGACAATGAAGAGGAAGGAATGGATGAAGCTGCCATAATTGCTGCAACGGAAAAGGCAACTTTTATCAGTATGTCCAATTGTTATGAATACCGCAAAAGAATCGGAGAATATTTAGAGACCCTGCCGGAAGAAGAACAACAGGATCTGTTAGATGAAATTGGAACGATTCTGACCTGTTATAAGAACGATGACAGCCGTATGAACCGTTTGACGGAGGCAGGTCTGTCGAAGGAACTGGCGGATTCTTTGCTAGAGCTGACACCTGCGAAGTTCCAGCACCTTTCTATAAAAGCAATGAAAAAAATCATGCCTTATATGAAAGAAGGTATGGTATATGATAAAGCATGTGAAGCAGCGGGCTATGATTTTAAAAATGATAATCATGGAAAGAAAATGAAGCTGCTAAAAGGCGAAAATATTACAGAAACCATTAATGAGATTACGAACCCGGTTGTAAAACGTTCCGTTTCGCAAACGGTAAAAGTCATCAATGCGATCATTTTAAAATACGGAAGTCCACAGGCGGTAAGTATTGAGCTTGCCCGCGAAATGTCTAAGAATTTTGAAGAGCGAAGAAAAGCAGAGAAACAGATAGAGGAAAACCGTAAAAAGAATGAAATGGCAAAAAAGGAAATCCAGGAACTGGGCAAACTTTCGCCGAACGGTCAGGATATTTTGAAATACCGTTTATGGCATGATCAGCAGGGAATATGTCTTTATACCGGTAAAAAGATACCGTTAGAAGAACTGTTCCAGCCGGGATATGATATTGATCACATTCTTCCTTATAGTATTACCTTTGATGACAGCTACCGGAATAAGGTGCTTGTTACTTCACAGGCAAACCGTGAGAAAGGAAACCGCACCCCATATGAGTATTTTGGTCAGGATGAAGCCCGCTGGAAAGCCTATGAGGCAAGGGTGAATCATTTTATTAAGGATTATAAAAAACGTCGCAATTTACTAAAACAGGGATTTACAAAAGAAGACCGCAGGGAATTTAAGACCCGTAACTTAAATGATACAAAGTATATTACACGCGTGATCTATAATATGATCCGTCAGAATTTAGAGATGGAGCCCTTGAATCGGGAAGACAGGAAGAAACAGGTCTTTGCTGTTAATGGTTCCATAACTTCTTACTTAAGAAAACGTTGGGGGTTACCAACTAAAGATCGTTCTACCGACACGCATCATGCAATGGATGCTGTAGTAGTAGCCTGCTGTACAGATGGTATGATCCAAAAAATTTCCAGAAGTACACAGTATCGTGAAGTCTTATACAAAGGACAGAGTCATCCGGATTATGAGATTGTGGATGTGGAGACCGGTGAGATTATTTCTCTGGAGGAACTTTCGAGAGAAGAGTGGGATAAGTGTTACGGAGCACAGGTACCGCCGCCATGGAATCATTTTAGAGAGGAATTAAAGGTCCGTATGGGAAGTGATCCGAAGAATGATCTGGATGCACATCCGGATATGTACCAGTTGTTCCGTTATCCGGAAGATGTGTATAACAATATCCGGCCGATCTTTGTGTCAAGGATGCCAAATCACAAGGTGACCGGTGCAGCACATGAAGCTACAATACGAAGTCCGAGACATTACAAAGACGGTGGAGAGATATTTGCGGATGGTGGCTATGTATTATCACGAACCAATATTGAAGATTTAAAACTGGATAAGGATGGAGAGATTAAAGATTACTACAATAAGGACAGTGACAGATTACTATATGAAGCATTAAGGGCACGACTGGCAGAATATGATGGTGATGGAAAAAAAGCATTTGCCGAAGAGTTTTATAAGCCAAAAGCAGATGGTACACAGGGTCCTATTGTAAAAAAAGTGAAAATCTACAAAAAAATGTCTCTTGGTGTGGAAATCAATAAGGATGAAGCCGGAGTTGGACGCGGAATTGCCGAAAATGCAAATGGCGGTATGATTCGTGTGGATGTTTTCCGGGAAAATGGAAAGTATTATTTTGTTCCAATCTATATTGCGGATGCATTGAAGAAAAGATTGCCGAATAAAGCAGCTACGCATAGCAAGCCATATAGTGAATGGAAAGAGATGAAGGATGAGAACTTTTTGTTTAGTCTGTATTCGAGGGATTTGATAGGGTTTAAGAATCCAAAAGGTAAGAAAGTTACTTGTGTCAGTGGAGAAACCATGACGATTACGGAAGATATTGTCTACTATATCGGAGCAGATATAAATACAGCAAGTATATCGGGCATAGCTCATGACAGAAGTTATAGATTTAAAAGCCTTGGAATTCAATCCTTACAAGAATTAAAAAAATACCAGGTCGATGTTCTAGGAAATGTAACAGAAGTTCGTCAGGAAAAGAGAAGAGGATTTCAGTAAATGGGATACCGGAATATAAAAATTGAAACATCCCAGCAGCTAAACATTAAAAATAGTCAGCTTTTGATAGGTTCATCCGGTGAAGTGCAGATTCCTTTAGAGGATATTAACAGTATTCTGATAGAGAGTCAGGCGGTGACGCTGTCCAGTTATTTTCTGCAGAAGATGGCAGAAATGGGAATTGCCGTGTATGTTTGTGATGAAAAACATTTGCCAAATGCAGTGCTTTTACCGATGGTACGTCATAGCCGCCATTTTAAACTGTTAAAGTGCCAGATGAATCTTGGAAAGCCGAAGCAGAAGAGACTTTGGCAACAGATTGTAGTTAGAAAAATTGAGAATCAGTCAGCCTGCCTGAAGTTTCTAAATTTAGAGGGTGCCGAAGAGCTTTTAAAAATGTCAAAACAGGTACAGTCCGGTGACAAAACAAATGTTGAGGCGAAAGCAGCAGCTTTTTATTTTCGCAGACTGTATGGATTGGGATTTTCCAGAGGTGATGACCATATCATCAACTCAGCATTAAATTATGGCTATGCAATTGTGCGTGGAATGATCGCGCATTCTATCATTTGTTATGGATTAGAGCCTTCTTTGGGATTATTTCATAGTAGCGAATTAAATAGTTATAACTTAGCAGATGATTTTATTGAGGTATTTCGTCCGGTTGTAGATTTGCATGTTTCTGGCCGCTTTGATATATCAGAGGTTAATCGGGCATTAACGCCTGAAATAAAAAGAGAATTATATGGAATAGTAAATTATGACATGTTGGTAAGAGGAGAGAAGCATATACTGAGTAATTGCATTGACAAAGCAGTTGCAAGTTATAGCAGTGCATTGCAGGGAAACCGTGAAGAATTGGAACTTCCGGTTTTAATGGAGTTACAGGTACATCGTTATGAGTAAATTTATGAGAATGATTGTGTTTTTTGATTTGCCGGTTGGGACGGCAAGAGAACGAAAAGCGGCGACGAAGTTTCGCAATTTTTTAATTAAAGATGGATACCATATGGTGCAATATTCGGTATACTCCAGAATCTGCAATGGAAATGATGCAGTTGAAATGCATGAAACACGGTTAAAACAGCATCTACCATCAAGAGGTTCTATACGATTATTAACTATTACAGAAAAACAATACGAATCTATTCACATTTTGTTGGGAGAAGCTGTTTTTGACGATACAAGCGAAGCGACAGAACTGATTAATATTTTTTAAAAGATAGAAATTTTTTGAAAAAATAGTAAAAATATGAGTTTTTTAAAAGAGAAACCCCGCATAATCCCTATGGTTATGCGGGGTTGTTGCTGTTCTATTATACCATACCAAGAAATAATAGGGAACTACAGCTAAATCATGATTGTAGAAGTATGTGATATTATTATACCATACCAAGAAATAATAGGGAACTACAGCGTACCACGTCAAAGCTGAAAGCACAGTACGATTATACCATACCAAGAAATAATAGGGAACTACAGCTATCGAGCAAGCAAGTCCAAGCGAAACAAATTATACCATACCAAGAAATAATAGGGAACTACAGCTCAATATTTCAATAATTTCTACAGCAATGTATTATACCATACCAAGAAATAATAGGGAACTACAGCAAATTCCCGAGAATTTTGTAGATGTGCCAAATTATACCATACCAAGAAATAATAGGGAACTACAGCATGTTTATAGACTGTCAGCAGAAGAAATTGATTATACCATACCAAGAAATAATAGGGAACTACAGCATCTATATAAAAAATTAACTGTACATTATTATTATACCATACCAAGAAATAATAGGGAACTACAGCGACTTCATGGCAAACGTAAGAAGTCAGATCATTATACCATACCAAGAAATAATAGGGAACTACAGCCTACGATTCCGATTGCTGACAAAATCAGGATTATACCATACCAAGAAATAATAGGGAACTACAGCCACCAACCCAGAGGAAAGAAGGATCGGCCTATTATACCATACCAAGAAATAATAGGGAACTACAGCTGTATATTTGACCTGCGCATTTGTCCATGCATTATACCATACCAAGAAATAATAGGGAACTACAGCAGATCAATTGGGAAATACATCTACCAGTATATTATACCATACCAAGAAATAATAGGGAACTACAGCAGCATTGTCTGGAACATAAATACAGGTATTATTATACCATACCAAGAAATAATAGGGAACTACAACAATACTGGTGTTGGAGTTGTACAAAGCCTTATTATACCATACCAAGAAATAATAGGGAACTACAACTTGACGATTCTACGACTGTTTGCTCTTTGATTATACCATACCAAGAAATAACAGGGAACTATAGCTGTCAAGGGTGGTATGGGATATTGGAATCATTATCCATACCCCAAAATAAAAAAATACCGTTGCTTAGAATTATATAAATTGTATAATACACTATTTTATCCAACTATACCTGCGGTATAAATAACTAAAATTGCAAAAATTCACAAGCATTTACTTGAAAATCATTTCACAGCTCGCTTTCAGAAAA
>ENA-OPUE01001783-OPUE01001783.1-human-gut-metagenome-genome-assembly--contig:-NODE-1783-length-11960-cov-2.946577_pt1 | contig 11960 bp, 4 predicted proteins | sample MGYA00241466_ERZ501924 | MGnify/ENA primary metagenome ERZ501924 (study PRJEB25962, sample SAMEA2042223) | human gut metagenome | biome: human gut; feature: human-associated habitat; material: faeces...
AGCACTTAAGCAGCTTCTCCATCTCTTCCTGTGTAGGAATACGAGGGTTAGAACCTGTGCAAGCGTCTGCGATAGCATTCTTAGCGATCTCAGGTAATCTCTCCAGGAATACGTTTTCGGGAACGAAACCGTTTTCTGTAGGATAGCTGTCTGCGCCGTAGTTCTTGATGCAGTGAGGAATCTTCAGTTCGTCATTCATCTTACGCAGATAAGCGATGAGGAGCTTTACCTTTTCGTCGTCATTTGCACCGCCAAGACCCATAAAGTCAGCGATTACACCGTAACGCTTCTTAGCTGTTTCGTCCTTTGCGTTGAATGCGATAACCTTAGGAAGATACATAGCGTTTGCGGCACCGTGTATGATGTGTGCGCCGTAATCAGCAAATGCGGCACCTGTCTTGTGAGCCATTGAGTGAACGATACCGAGCAGAGCATTCGAGAATGCCATACCTGCGAGGCACTGTGCGTTGTGCATTGCATCACGCTTAGCCATATCGCCGTTGTAAGAACCAACGAGGTCGTTCTGGATCATCTTGATTGCGTGAAGCGCAAGAGGATCTGTAAAGTCGCAGTTAGCTGTTGAAACATATGCTTCGATAGCGTGTGTCATAGCGTCCATACCTGTATGTGCTACGAGCTTCTGAGGCATTGTTTCTGCAAGGTCGGGATCAACGATAGCAACATCGGGAGTAATCTCGAAGTCAGCGATAGGATACTTGATACCCTTGTGGTAATCTGTGATGATTGAGAATGCGGTAACTTCAGTAGCTGTACCCGATGTAGAAGAAATAGCGCAGAAGTGAGCTTTCTTTCTGAGTTCGGGAATACCGAATACCTTACACATATCTTCAAATGTGCAGTCGGGGTACTCGTACTTTATCCACATAGCCTTAGCTGCGTCGATAGGAGAACCGCCGCCTATTGCTACGATCCAGTCGGGCTGGAACTTGAGCATTGCGTCTGCACCCTTCATAACTGTTTCAACAGAAGGATCGGGTTCTACATTCTCAAAGAGCTCAACCTCCATGCCTGCTTCCTTAAGATAAGCCTCAGCCTTCTGTAAGAAGCCGAAACGCTTCATCGAACCGCCGCCAACGACGATCATTGCCTTCTTGCCCTTAAAGCTCTTTAATGCCTCAAGTGCACCCTTGCCGTGATAAACATCTCTTGGTAATGTAAATCTCATGTGAAATTCCTCCTGTTCGGCTTATAGCCGTTATTAATCTATATTTAGCTGTTATCATCGTGCGCCCTGCGTTATGTATTTGTGTTACAGGACTTCTTTCTTTTGTTCGTTATTATTTTAACACACTGAGTCGTAATTGTAAAATATATTTTAGGAATATCGGTATATAATTATCTATATAACAGTATCGAATAAAATCCGCACAAATCCGCTCTGTATCGCCATTTGCCGTAGTAAAGCCGTTTGTGAGCCTTTTGTAACAAAATTGTGAAAAGTGCGTAAAAGCTAAATGTCAATATATGGCTGATTTTTTAATGGATAAATATTGCATTACTGGAACTTGTCAAAAGGTCTGCCGCACCTGCTTACTGCATAGAACCGCTTTGAAAAACAAAGAACGCAGAGCATACACCCTGCGTCCCTGCTTTTTGAAAAAGTCTGTTTTTTATAAAATAGAGCAAATTCTCTATCCCTAACCCCAAACCCCTTCCCCTCGGGAAGGGGCTATATTACTGGGGCTACCGCCCCTAGTCCCTGTCGGGGGCTCCGCCCCTGCGACCCCATTTTCAAAAATCATATAGGTTTTTCGACAGTCAAAAACGGCATTTCAAAGCCGTCTATATCGTTTATTTTACCACAGTGAAATGAAAAAAGCAATTATTTTTAAAAAGCACTTGAAAAATACGGATAAATGTGCGATAATAATATTACTATGGCGGTTTTATGCCACACGATAAATTACTAAAAATCTGTAAAGGAATGACTTACTTTGGATAACAAAAAATACGCAGTAATACTTGCCGCAGGTGATGGCAAAAGGATGAAATCCGACAAGCCGAAGGTTCTTGCCGAAGTGCTGTTTCAGCCTATGCTCCGCTGGGTGCTTGACGCTGTAAAGCATGCCGGAGTTGACAATACCGCAGTTATAGTCGGCGCTCACAAGGAGCAGGTAACGGCTTATCTTGATACGCTCGGCGAATACCCCGCATTTGAGCAGAAAGAAAGGCTCGGTACGGGTCACGCAGTAATGCAGGCAAAATCTTTTATCGAAAAGGCACAGGCTGAAAATGCGGATATACTGGTGGCGTACGGTGACGCTCCGTTCATTGACGCAGACACCATAACAGGCTCTTATGAGTATCACAAAAACAGCGGTAACGATGTTACGGTAGTATCCGCAATTGTCGATAATCCCACAGGCTACGGCAGAATAATAAAGGAAAACGATACTTTCAAGGCTATCGTTGAGCAGAAGGACTGCGACAGCGAACAAGCAAAGGTAAGAGAGATAAACTCGGGTATCTACTGGTTCAAAGCGGAAAAGCTGTCCGGACTTTTAGATAAGCTTGGCAACAACAATGCCGCCGGCGAATATTATCTTACCGATACTGTTGCCGTTGCGGAAAAGAAGGGCGTATACACGGCAGACAGCACGGACGTTGTACTCGGTGCAAACAGCCGCAGTCAGCTTGCCGCTCTGAATGAAGTCGCAAGAAAGAGAAAGCTCGCTGAGCTTATGGACGAGGGCGTGGATATTCCTCTGTCGGACGGAATCATAATCGGTAAGGATGTAAAGATCGGTCACGATACGGTTATACTTCCGAATACGATAATCAAGGGAAAAACGGTTATCGGCAACGGCTGTGAGATAGGTCCTAACAGCTATATAGCCGACTGCGTTATAGAGGATAACGTTATCCTTAACAACGTACAGGCGCACGAAAGCAAGGTAGACAGCAAGGCTAAGGCAGGTCCGTTTGTACATCTGCGTCCGAATACTCATCTGCACAGCGGTGTAAAGATAGGCGACTTTGTAGAGGTCAAGAACTCCGAAATCGGCATAAACACCTGCATAGCGCATCTTACATATATCGGCGACAGCGATGTGGGCAAGGGTGTAAACTTCGGCTGCGGCTGTGTAACGGCAAACTATGACGGTATAAAGAAGTACCGCACCACAATAGGCGACAACGCATTTATCGGCTGTAACACAAATTTGATAGCGCCTGTAACTATCGGGGATAATGCGACTACTGCGGCAGGCTCGACTATCACGAAGAACGTTCCTGCGGATTCTCTTGCGGTGGAACGTGGTCAGACAAGAATTATAGAACACTGGGAAAAGAACAGCAAGCGTATAAAAAAGGCATAAGGAGGAAAACAGGTGGAGGTTTTTCTTTCGGTGCTGTCGGTCGCCGGAATCATTCTCGGCGCTGTACTGCTGATAATGATAATATCCCTTCTGCTGTCCGCTATACTTTATGAGAGCGTTTTCGGAAAGCGGTTCGAGATATACGATTCCGCACATCTGCCCGACCTTAACGATTATAAGGGGCTTGTAAATGAGCCGGTAACATTCCCGTCAAAGCGAGGCTATAAATACACGGGGTTTTACTACCACGATGAAAGCTATGACAGCTTCAGGGGGCTTATAGTTTTCTCACACGGCATATTTGACGGACAGCTCAGCTATCTGCCCGAAATAGCGTATTTTGCAAGACGGGGATACAAGATATTTGCCTTTGACAACAGCGGCAGTCATTTAAGCGGAGGAAAGTCACTGCGTGGGCTTCCTCAGTCGGCGGAGGATCTTGATGCAGCGTTAAGTTACGTCACAAAGACAAACACGCTTCCGCTGTATCTGTTCGGTCACAGCTGGGGAGGATATGCGGTATCTGCTGTGCATTGCTATCATCTTTATGACATAAAGGCTGTATTCGTACAGAGCGGATTTGACCAAACAAGCGAAATGGTGCTTGAAGAAGGCTCTGCTATGATGGGCAGATGGATATATATCCTTAGAGCCTATATAAAGCTGTACGAGCGTATGAAATACGGCAAGGCGGCAGGCTACACAGCCCACGCAGGAATAGCGAAAGCAACCGCAAACGGCACTAAGTTCCTTATACTGCACAGCACGGACGATAAGACGATAAGCCTTAAAAACAGCGTGCTTGCAAATGTTGAAAAAAACGATAATATCACTCTTATAACCGAAAAGAACAAGGGTCACAACTCTCTTGACAGCGACAGAGCGATAAAGTACAAGGCACAGCTTGACACGCTTTTTGAAACGACCTATCCGAAAAAACAAAGGACTAACAAGAATAGAAGAGAATTGTTCAGCGAAAAGGTCGATAAGCAGATCTACTACGAGCTTGACGGCAAGCTGATGAAGCTGATAGCCGATTTTTACGAAACGGCTCAGAGTGGGAAGGGTTCCCGCAGTACGGGGTCAGCAGGGGAAAAAGAAAAGTCATAAATAACGTTTGACGTTATAAAATAAGGAAAATCAGGAGATAAGAAGAAATGAATATTTTCAAGAAAATACCGGCGGTGATAGCGTCTGTTGCGGTTATTGTATCGCTCTCGGCTGTTGCTGTATCGGCAAACAGCTATCCGCCCGAAGTATCCGACGTGATAACGGAAGATATTGAGGTCGTTTTTGATTCTGCAACAAAAGCACAGCGTGAGCAGGCACAGCAGATAATCGCCGACTATATCGCCAAGAACATACCCAACGGCATTGCGGACGTTTCCAAGATGGATAAGGTTGCGGCGTATGTGGCGTCGTTCACTTACGACAAGAGCAATTCCGATCCGTATCTTATGGTGCTGAACGGTTCAGGCAATCCTAATGCCAGTGCAAAACTCGCCGTTTATATGCTGGGCGAGGTAGGTCTGACCGCAAAAACAAGATATGCGTACAGTGAAAATGAAGAGATACCGATGAAGGAAGCCTCCTCAATGATGGCCACTGCGGTAAGGCTCGGTGACGGCTCGGTTTATCTGCTTTATATCGGCGGCGACGTACTCGGTCAGAAAACTTTCATTTCACAGAAGTTGAATTCACGATTCCTTTATAAAGAGATCTCAAAAAACAAATACGCTGTTTATTCGTGGATACAGTTTGACGATGAGGTAAAAGGCTATGACAAGGCTACACAGACTGTTATGAATATCCCCGGATATATCGACGGTCACAAGATAGAGGTAATCGCAAAAGAGTTCACCAGAGGCTGTATCGGTGTTTCAAAGGTAACCATACCCAATACAGTTACCGAGATCCGGCGTGGCGCTTTCGTTTACACAAAACGTATACAGAGCATTTCTATTTCAAGCTCGGTAAAGACTATAGCCGCCGATGTCTTCTCGGGAAACAACTGTCTTAAGTTCACTGTTGACAGCAACAACAAGTATTTTCAGGCTATAAACGGCGACCTTTACTCTAAGGACGGCAAAACGCTTGTTTCCGCCACAGGTTCGTCAATGACAAAAATCCCGAGCTTCGTTGAAGTTATCGGCGACGACGCATTCTGCGGAAACAACCATATAGTTGATATTACAATCCCTGCAACCGTCAAGAAGATAAGCTATGCCGCTTTCGCTTCATGCAAAAATTTACGCAATGTAATAATCGAGGGTAACGGACTTACCACTGTCGAATCCAGAGCCTTCCAGACAACGAATCTGATTTCGCTCAACATTCCCGCCTCTGTGACCTCTTTCAGCTATGATGCTTTCGACTGGGCTGAAATCATACTTGTAATCTGTCCGGATGGAGAGATTTCACAAAAGCTGACAGGCAGTGACGAAATTCAAAACCTGCTTGTTGATACATCAGGCACATTGACCGGCAGAACGTTTACCAAAAAGCCCACCTGTGAGAGTGACGGTGAACTGAAAGTCACTTTTTCAACAGGTTCGTCGAAAACTTATACCATTCCGAAGTCGAATCTTTATCACGACTATAAGGTCGATGCAATAAAGTCGGAAGCCTGTGCAAATGACGGCAGTATAACTTACCGTTGCACGGTCTGCAATTCCCACAGAACCGAAGATACCGCTTATGCCACAGGACACAGCTTTTCATCGACATGGACGCTCGACAAAGCGCCGACCTGCGCCGAGCAAGGCTCGCAGTCACGCCACTGTACGAAGTGCGATAAAAAGACAGATGTAATATATGTTTCCCCCACAGGAAACCATACTTATACCGCCTGGAAAACAACCAAAAATCCCGACTGTACTAAACCCGGTGAGCAGCGGTGCAGCTGCACGGTCTGCGGCAAGGTGCTTACAAGAGAGCTTGATCCGTTGGGTCATAAATACGTTGATACCGTGGTCGATGCGACCTATGACGCAAAGGGCTACACCCTGCATAAATGCTCGGTTTGCGGCTCTTCCTACAAGTCCGACTACACCGACATTCTCGTTCTCGGCTATGTCAAGAACCTCAAAGTAACCCGTCAAAACCCAAAATTCATAACGCTCGAGTGGTCAATGTCAACCGATGGCAGCGGCTATGAGGTCGAGCAGTACAAGGGCGGCAAATGGGTACGGATTTCCAAGACCGACAGCAGTGCCAATTGCGCTCTCACCGTCACAAATCTTACTCCCGGTACATCCTATACATTCCGTGTAAGACTGCGTAAAGTGTCAGGTTCTACCGTTCAGTACGGCGGCTATATCAGAGCCGTTGCAACCACTGTTCTTCCCAATGTAACCACATTCACAGCCTCTCAGACGACAAGCAGGACAATAACGCTCAAATGGGATAAGAATGCCGATGCGACAGGTTATGTTGTCGAGCAGTACAAGGGCGGAAAATGGACTCAGATTCTAAAGACAACAGGCAACACGACCTTACAATGTACAGCGTCCTCACTCGCTCCCGAAACACGCTATTCATTCCGCATGAAGTCGTATAAGAAGACCGGCAGTGCCGTTGTCTACAGCGATTATACGAATATTGCGGCAACTACAAGAATTGCGTGTGTTTCAGGTCTTACGGCAAAGTCATCAACCGTTTCTTCTGTTACACTTTCGTGGAACAAGGTTGCTTCGGCTACGGGATATGTCGTTGAAATCTATAAGGGCGGAAAGTGGAATACAGTCCTTACCACAAAGAACAACACTGCTCTTTCCTGCAAGGTAACGGGTCTTGCGGCAGGCTCAACATATAAAGCCCGTATCAAGTGCTACCGCCTTACAAACGGTGCGTACTCATTCAGCGAATACCTTGAAGCTGACGTGAACACAAAGATAGCAAACGTTACAGGCTTCAAGGCTTCCGGCAATACAGCATCATCAATAACATTCTCGTGGAATAAGAATACCGCCGCTACAGGCTATATCGTTGAGATTTACAAGGGCGGTAAGTGGACGCAGATTTTAAATGCAAAAAGCAACACAACCCTTACCTGCACAGCAACAGGGCTTTCGGCAAATGCAACATATTCAGTGCGCATAAAGTCCTTCAAAAAGACAACCGCAACCACATATTTCAGCGATTATCTTACGTTCTCAGCCGACACCCGTATACCCAACGTTACAAGCCTTACATATAAAGCGGATTCCGCTTCACAGGTAACTCTCAGCTGGAGCAGGAACACTGCAGCCGACGGATATACAGTAGAAATCTACAGGGGCGGAAAATGGGAGCAGGTGCTGTGTGCAACCTCGAACACAAAGCTTTCCTGTAAGATAACAGGTCTTGCGGAAGGCTCGACCTATTCTGTACGCATAAAGAGCTACAAGGTAAAAAACGGCAGAACCGTATTCAGCGAATATCTGAAAAGCAGCGCTACAACAGGTCTTAACCCCGTTGCAAAGCTTGGGGAGCAGACAAACAGCACAGCCTCATCAATCCGTTTTTCGTGGGCAAGAAAAAGCTGTGCAACAGGATATATCGTAGAGATCTATAAGGGTGGGAAATGGAATCTTGTAACAAAAACCACCTCAAACACAGTCACCTCCTGCCAGATAACGAATCTTAAGGCAGGTACGTCATATACCTGCCGTGTAAGAGCATATCTTACCGTAAACGGTTCGACAATATACAGTGATAATGTAAGAACGGTGCAGAAAACAAAATAATATCACGGCTTTGCGAGCGACGGTTTTATGAACCGCCGCTCTTTTTTTGTCTGTTACACAGCCGTTTCCCTCTTTTTAACTTAACTTATAAATGTAAATTTCGTTAGTTTCATGAAACGTTACATTAAGTAACTAAAAAACAGACTAAACGACCGTTAAAGCTGTTATTTAAGCTTTAAAGCAGCATCGCTCAGTGAAAATATTACATATAACTGTGCTAAATGCACATAAAACACTTTGAACCTTTGTGAAATTCACAGAAAAAACATCATTGTTAAGTAAATTTAGCTGAATTTGTTGACTTTGTATAAAGTCACATGATATTATAAGACAAAGCTAAGAAACCAAGAGGCTATATCAGAATAATAGCAGAAGGAGTGAAATCATGACAGGTTTTAAGAAAAGACTGGCAAGCACGGCGCTTGCCACGGCGATGACGCTTACAGCTTTACCTGTATCCGTGTTTTTCATAAGCACGGGTGCGGCGGCCGAGGGTGTTCCGAGCGGATTTGCGTATGCGCAGGGAACAAGGTTCATGCTTGACGGAAGTCCGTTCTACTATGCAGGCACAAACTGCTACTACCTTACGTTCAAATCGCAGGAGGCGGTAGACAACGTATTCAAAGATGCAGAGGCGATGGGGCTGAAAGTTATCAGAGTCTGGGGCAACCTTGATGTAGGTGTCAAGACAGGTACGACAGACAGCGAAGGAAAGCCGGTATTTACAAACAACAATGACGGCCCGGGTGAAAAGGACGGAATATATTTTCAGTATTTCGACAAGGCTCTGGGTAAGCCGGTAACAAACTTCGGTGAAGACGGCATAAAGAAGCTCGACTACGCATTATATCAGGCCGAAAAGCACGGTATAAAGCTGCTTATCACCTTTACTAACTACTGGGATGCTTTCGGCGGTATGGGTCAATACGTCAAGTGGGCAGAGGAGCTTGGCATAACCGGACTTAAAAAAGACGACTTCTACACAAACGAAACGCTCAAGGGCTGGTATAAGGATTATGTCAACGGTCTGCTGAACCACACGAACCCGTATACAAACAGAAAGCTGAAGGATGAGCCTTCCGTATTTGCGTGGGAGCTTTCAAACGAGCCGAGATGCAATACCGACGCTCAGTGTAAGGACAATATACTTTATAACTGGGCAAAGGAAATGAGCGAATATGTAAAGAGCATCGATCCGAATCACATGGTATCGCTCGGCGACGAGGGCTTTTACAATAAACCTTACGGATATTACGACGAATATACTACATCCAATTATGCCTTTTACGGTGCAGAGGGCGTTGACTTTGAAAAACTGATGACAATCGACACGCTCGACTTCGGTACTCCTCATCTTTATCTCGATCAGTGGGGAATGAAGCACACAGGCACAGGACAGGACGATCTGCTCTGGTTTAAGATACACGGCGAAACCTGTGCGGAGCTTGGCAAGCCCGTTATACTCGAAGAGTTCGGTCTTACAGATAGAACAATCCGTGACAGCGAGTATAAGCAGTGGTTTGAGGTGCTTGAGGGTAATGTCTACGATACGGTCGAATATGCAGGCACAAACTACTGGATGATAGCCTCATACATTGACGGCGCACTTTATCCCGACTATGACCAGTATACCGTTTACGGTCCGGAGGGAACAGATACCGAAAGCACAAGACAGCTTATCATGAAGCACGCCGCAAATATGACGGCAAAGAATAACGTCAACACGATAGTAAACGACAAGCTGAGCTTCGACAGAGCTGACAATACCGACCTTACGGTAACAGCAACTATGAAGGAGGGTGTAATAAGCGGTATAACCCTTGACGGAAATGCGCTTACAGAAGGTAAGGACTTCACAATAAACAATAACTCCGTAACTATAAAGGCAAGCTATCTTAAAACACTTGAGCTTAAAAACCATGTGTTCACGCTTAACTGTACGGCAGGCAGCAGCCCGAAGTTCACAGTAAACGTAACCGATGTGACGATTCCCGCACCGACGCTTGATAAATATATCGCTACAGTTGACAAGAACCTGCGTCACTACAAGAAGGTGAATGTAGGCTACGACAAGAAGACAAGCGAATTCAGAGGTATAACGGTAAACGGCAAATATCTCACGGCAGGTACGGATTATACAGATAACGGCGGCTTAGTCACATTCTCAGACAGCTTTATAAAATCTCTCAGCGAGGGCAACGTAACGCTCGTGTTCGACTTCTATGAGGGTGCAGATTGTGAATTCCTGCTTACCGTAACAGATACATCGGCACTTGAGGATATAGATACTTTTGAAAGCTACACAGACGATTCTCAGCTAAGCAGTGCATACACGCCGAATACAAGCGGAAATGACGTAACGGTTTCGCTTGTTGACAACGCAAACGGCAAAGCGATGAAATTTGAGTACAATGTAGGCTCGCCCAACGGATACTGCGGTGTAAACCGCACGCTGTCACAGCGTAACGTTGCACAGTACAAGGGTGTCAGCATAAACCTTACCGGCGACAACAGCGGTAACAGCTTTACTATTCAGCTCAGGGATAAGAACGACAACTATTTTGAAAAAGAATTCGCTGTAGATTTCTACGGTGAAAAAACAATCAAGATACCTTTTGAAGAATTTAACGCTCCAAGCTGGCAATCTTCCTCTGCTACGCTTGACACAACGGGTATCGTACAGGTCGCATTCTATGCAGGCCGCGGCGGTAACGCCGACACAGGCGCTTATATAATCGATGATGTATACTTCTATAACGAGGAACAGGAAACCGAGGGTGCACGCCTTATCGACAAGACAGGCACATTTGACGGCTCTGCTCCTGCGGCTGTACTTACAAAGCTCGTGCTGAACGGTCAGGCTATATCAAAGATAACCTGCGGTGACAAAACGCTTGACAGCAGTACAGACTACTCATGGAACGGCAGTCAGGTGGCACTCAACACGCCGTTCATGCAGACCCTCTCCAACGGCAAACACGAAATAGTATATCATTTCAGCGACAGCACTACAGACACATTTACTCTCACCGTTATCAATTCTTCGGTAACAGATGATACTACGGTTGATAATGTCACAGGCTTCACAAGCACAAACGCAACCGATTCCTCGCTCACTCTTGCGTGGGACAAGAACAACAAGGCAGACGGCTACACTGTCGAAATATACAAGGGCGGTAAGTGGAACGAGATATACAGCGGAGCGGACGCATCCTGCACCGCAAAAGACCTCAGGGCTTCCTCGACCTATACCTTCCGCATAAGAGCATACAAGGCTTCGGGCGGTACAACATATTACAGCGACTATGTAAGACTTGCCGCTAAAACAGCGGAAAGCTCAAGTGTTTCAAACGTTACATCCTTCAGAAAAATCTCAGCGACATCATCCGAGCTTATAATAGGCTGGGCAAAGAACAACTCCGCAGAAGGATATATCGTTGAACTGTACAGGGGCGGCAAATGGACGGAAGTGTTAAGAACCTACACAAATAACACTGTAGGCTTTATAGCGGGCGACCTTAAGGCAGGTACGACCTACACATTCCGCATAAGAGCATACAAGACCTTAGGCGACACGGTCATCTACAGCAACTACACAAGACTTGCCGCTGTGACAAACGCAAACTAATAGTACAATAACAGCAAACGGAGCATATCAGGCAGATATGCTCCGTTTTGCTTGTAGAAAAAGTCTGTTTTTCAAAAAAGTTCTTATTCTCAATCCCTATCCCCAAACCCCTTCCCCGTGGTGAAGGGCTGTGTATGCTTGGTTGGCTTTGCGTCCTGCAAAGCCTTGCGGCATACACGCCCGGCGTCCGTGCCGGGGCTGAGTGTAGGGCTGCCCTCACCAAGCAAGGATGCTTGCAGTCAGTCGCACACAGTCGCTGCACGACGC
>ENA-OPUE01001788-OPUE01001788.1-human-gut-metagenome-genome-assembly--contig:-NODE-1788-length-11922-cov-1.980197_pt1 | contig 11922 bp, 6 predicted proteins | sample MGYA00241466_ERZ501924 | MGnify/ENA primary metagenome ERZ501924 (study PRJEB25962, sample SAMEA2042223) | human gut metagenome | biome: human gut; feature: human-associated habitat; material: faeces...
GTTTGGTGGAGCATGTATAATGCTGGGAGAAGATTTCCTTGATACTGAAGATGAAGCAGAAGAAGGAGAAAGCGAAGAGACTTCTGACAATAGTGCAGAAAAATCAGTAAAAGAAAAATACGACATGAGCAGGTCATTCCCGGCACAGTCAGTATGGGCAAGAATGTCAATTCTGGCGGCAGGACCAGTGTTTAACTTTATACTTGCATTTGTCCTTTCGGTTATTATTATCGGATTCGCAGGGTATGATCCATGTGAAGTCTCTGCTGTTGCCGACAATTCCCCTGCAAGCAGCGCAGGGCTTGAAGCCGGAGACCTTATAACTAAGATTAACGGGCACAGAGTTACATTTTCAAGGGATTTATCTCTTGAGACGCTCATGCATCCTGACAGGACACTGAATATAACTTATGAGCGTGACGGACAGAAGTACACGGCAAAAGTAGTTCCGGAGTATCAGAAAAAAGTATCTTATATGACAGGAATCACAATCCTTTCTGATTGCAGCATACAGACAGTAGAGAATGATTCTCCTGCCAAAAAAGGCGGAATAAAAGCCGGCGATAAGATAAAGAGCATTCAGGGAACAGAGATTGAGAATACGCAGCAGATTGTAGACGTAATTGCAGCGTGTGACGGTAGCGAACAGACAATAGTTGTTGAGCGTGACGGCAAAGAGCTCACTCTTAAGGTTACTCCGCAGATGAAGGAACGCGAGAGCTATTATACCGGACTTTATTCATATGGAGCAAGACAGAAGGCGGGAGCACTGTCAACTGTCGGATATGCTTTTAAGGATGTCGGATACTGGATAAGAACAGTATTCGGAAGTCTTGGAATGATGTTCAGGGGACAGGTGTCACTTGATGATGTGTCAGGTCCTGTCGGCGTTGTGAGCGTAATCGGGGATGTTGTTGAAGAGAGCAAGTCAGACGGAGCGTTCTATGTGCTGCTTAATCTGTTCAACATGACGGTTATGATTAGTGCCAACTTAGGTGTGATGAATCTTCTTCCGCTTCCGGCATTAGATGGAGGAAGACTGGTATTTTTGATTATAGAAGCAATTCGCGGAAAAGGCATTGACCCGGAGAAAGAGGGGATGGTTCACTTTATCGGAATCTGCCTTTTGATGGCATTGATGGTAGTAATTATGTTTAATGATATACGAAAGCTCTTCTAGGAGGAATGGTATGAATACAAGAGAAGTGCGGATTGGAAACCGTGTGATTGGCGGTGACAATCCGGTTCTGATACAATCTATGACAAATACAAAGACCGAGGATGTACAGGCAACGGTAGCACAGATCAAACGTCTGACTGCGGCAGGCTGTGAGATTATCCGGTGTGCGGTTCCAACTATGGAGGCGGCAAAGGCGTTAGGCGAGATAAAACGTCAGATAGAGATTCCACTGGTTGCCGATATCCATTTTGACTATAAACTGGCAATTGCAGCAATGGAAAACGGTGCGGATAAGATCCGTATCAATCCGGGCAATATCGGTTCAAAAGAGCGGATTCGTGCTGTGGTGGATGTGGCAAAAGAGAGAAATATTCCAATCCGGGTGGGTGTCAACAGCGGTTCTTTAGAAAAAGAACTGGTGGCAAAATATCATGGTGTAACAGCCGAAGGATTAGTGGAGAGTGCGTTAGATAAGGTACATCTCATAGAAGAAAACGGCTATGATAATCTGGTGATCTCTATTAAATCATCCGATGTCATGATGTGTGTACATGCGCATGAGCTGATCGCAAAAAAGACAGATTATCCGCTTCATGTCGGTATCACAGAGGCAGGAACGATCACAAGCGGCAACATCAAGTCTGCGATCGGTCTTGGACTGATCTTAAATCAGGGCATTGGTGATACGATCCGCGTATCCTTAACGGGAGATCCGTTAGAAGAGATCAAGTCTGCAAAGCTGATCCTGCGTACTCTCGGTTTACGGAAAGGCGGCATTGAGGTAGTATCCTGTCCGACCTGCGGCAGAACGCAGATTGATTTGATTGCCCTTGCAAACCGTGTGGAAGATATGGTTGCTGATATTCCGTTAGATATCAAGGTTGCAGTCATGGGCTGTGTGGTAAACGGACCGGGGGAAGCAAGAGAGGCAGACATCGGGATTGCAGGAGGAATCGGGGAAGGATTGCTGATCAAACATGGCGAGATCGTACAGAAACTTCCGGAAGAGGAACTCTTAGATGCATTGAGAAACGAACTGTTGAATTGGAGTGAGTAAGATGGCAAATGCCTTTTTAGAGGTCTTTCCTACATTACAACTAAATCACGAAATGAAGGGTCTTTTGTCAGAAGCCACGGTAACAAAAGTGGCTTCTAACCGTAACCGGGATTTTATCCGTGTCTATTTTGACAATACAAGGCTGATCCCGAAAAGAGATATCTGGCGGTTAGAAGAGGATATGAGACAGCAGCTTTTTCCAAATCAGAAGATGCAGATCAAGCTGATGGAACATTACCGCCTTTCCGGCCAGTATACGGCAAAGACACTTTTAGATACCTATAAAGAGAGCATGTTGTGTGAGATCAAAGAATACAGCCTGCTCCTTTATAATATTTTTAGAAAAGCCGAGATCCGCTTTGAAGAAGATATGCAGATGACGTTGATCTTAGAAGATACGTTAATCGCAAGGGAAAGTCAGGACGAGCTGATCGAAGTCTTAGATAAGATCATAAGAGAACGCTGCGGCATCCAGACGAAGTTCGACATTCAGTTCGTGGAGAAAAAAGAGAGCCATTATAAAAAAGATACCGACCATCAGATCGATTTAGAAGTCGAGAGTATCGTAAGGCGTACGGCGGCAGCAAAATCGGAGCATGAGCAGGAACACGCTGAGGACGAAATGCTCGGAGCAGTCACAAAAGAAAACGAGGCAGATACTTCAAAGGCTCAGAGTCCGAAAGAGCAGAGTGCAAAAGTAGCCAAGACAAAGTCCGCTGCAGATGCGGGAAGCCGGCAGAACGGTAAGAAGGGTGGAGTTAAGAAGCGCGAGTATGGTCTGAAGCGTTCCGACAACCCGGATGTATTCTATGGACGTGATTTCGATGAAGAAGCAGTGACAATCGATACGATACAGGGAGAAGTCGGCGAGGTAGTCATTCGCGGACAGATTATTGATACCGATATGCGGGAACTCCGGAATGGAGAAAAGACGATTGTCAAAATCGTGATTACAGACTTTACAGATACCATTGCAGCTAAGATTTTTGTAAAAAATGAACAGCGTGATGAATTGATGGAACATCTGAAAAAAGGAAACTTTATCAAGATCAAAGGTGTTACAACGATGGACAAGTTTGATCATGAGATCGGGCTGTCTTTCTTAGCGGGCATGAAAAAAATTCCTGATTTTACCACGCCAAGGTTAGATAACAGCATGGAAAAGAGAGTCGAGCTGCATTGCCATACCAAAATGAGTGATATGGATGGTGTCTCCGATGTCAAGGATATTATTAAGCGGGCAAAGGCATGGGGACATAAGGCAATTGCGATTACCGACCATGGTGCGGTACAGGCATTTACCGATGCGTATCATTCCGTCAGTCCTGAGGATGATTTTAAGGTTATCTATGGAGTGGAGGCATATTTAGTCGATGATTTAAAAGAGATTGTTACAAATTCTAAGAACCAGAGTCTGGACGATTCCTATGTGGTGTTTGACTTAGAGACCACCGGATTTAGTCCGAATACCTGTAAAATCATCGAAATCGGAGCCGTGAAGGTGGAAAATGGAACGATCACGGAGCGTTTTTCGGAATTTGTCAATCCACAGGTACCGATTCCGTTTAAGATCGAGGAACTGACCGGAATCCGTGACGATATGGTCATGGGGGCGGAAACCATTGAAGAGATCCTGCCGCGTTTTATGGAATTTTGTGAAGGTTGTGTAATGATTGCACACAATGCAGAATTTGATATGAGCTTTATCCGCAAAAATTGTATGGATTTAGATATCCCATGCGATCATACGGTTGGCGATACGGTGGCAATGGCAAGAATCTTACTGCCGGCCTTACATCGTTTTAAATTAGATACCGTCGCAAAAGCACTGAAGATTTCATTAGAAAACCATCATCGTGCAGTAGATGATGCAGAATGTACGGCACACATTTTTGTAAAGTTCATTGAAATGTTAAAAGAGCGCCATATTGAGACACTGAATGATCTGAACAGTCTTGGGGCAACGTCGGTCGATACGGTGAAAAAGCTGCCGACCCACCATGCGATCATCTTAGCACAGAATGAAGTCGGAAGGATTAATCTCTATCGTCTCGTTTCCGAATCGCATCTGACGTATTATGCGAAGAGACCAAGGATTCCAAAGAGTCTTTACCTAAAATATAAAGAGGGACTCTGTATTGGTTCTGCCTGTGAAGCAGGAGAACTGTATCAGGCAATTTTAAACGGAAGACCACAGGAAGAGATCGCAAGACTGGTCAATTTCTATGACTATTTAGAAATCCAGCCGCTGGGCAACAATATGTTCATGTTAGAGAGTGACAAAGCTCCGGTGGAGACCATAGAGGAACTTCAGGAGATCAACCGTAAAATCTGCCGGTTAGGAGAGGAGTTCCACAAACCGGTGGTCGCAACCTGCGATGTCCACTTTTTAGACCCGCAGGATGAGGTTTACCGAAGGATCATCATGGCAGGCAAAGGCTTTAAGGATTCGGATGATCAGGCGCCGTTGTATCTGCGTACTACCGAAGAAATGTTAGCAGAATTTGAGTATCTTGGTAGTGAAAAAGCCAGAGAGGTAGTCATTACAAATCCAAATAAGATTGCGGCGATGTGTGAACGCATTGAGCCGGTGCGTCCTGATAAATGTCCGCCGGTGATCGAGAATTCAGACCAGATGCTGCGTGATATCTGTTATAACAAGGCACATGAGATGTACGGGGAAGAATTGCCGCCGATCGTACAGGAACGCTTAGAAAGAGAATTAAATTCCATTATATCAAACGGCTATGCCGTAATGTATATCATTGCACAGAAGCTGGTGTGGAAATCAAATGAAGACGGCTATCTGGTAGGTTCCCGTGGTTCCGTAGGTTCTTCATTTGCGGCAACCATGTCGGGTATTACCGAGGTCAATCCGTTAAGACCACATTATTATTGTAAAAAATGCCACTACAGTGATTTTGATTCAAAAGAGGTATTAGCCTATGCGGGACGTTCCGGTTGTGATATGCCGGATAAGAACTGTCCGGTCTGCGGCGAGCCGCTGACGAAAGACGGCTTTGATATCCCATTTGAAACCTTCTTGGGATTTAAGGGAAATAAAGAGCCGGATATCGATCTGAACTTTTCCGGTGACTATCAGGGAAAGGCACACCGCTATACGGAGGTTATTTTCGGTGAGGGACAGACATTTCGTGCCGGAACGATCGGAACCTTAGCAGATAAGACCGCATTCGGTTATGCAAAGAATTATTATGAAGAGCGTGGAATTGCAAAGAGAAACTGTGAAATCGACCGGATCGTACAGGGCTGTGTCGGGATCCGCAGGACAACCGGACAGCATCCGGGTGGAATCATCGTACTTCCGGTAGGAGAAGAAATCTATTCCTTCACACCGGTACAGCATCCGGCGAACGATATGGAAACAGATATCATTACGACACACTTTGATTACCACTCGATCGATCACAACTTATTAAAATTAGATATACTCGGACACGATGATCCGACCATGATTCGTATGTTAGAGGATTTAACCGGAATTGATGCACAACAGATCCCTCTTGACGAACCAACGGTCATGTCCCTGTTTTTAAATACCAGTGCATTAGGAGTAGAGCCGGAAGATTTAGGCGGATGTCCGTTAGGCTCTCTTGGAATTCCGGAGTTTGGAACAGATTTCGTTATCCAGATGTTAATTGATACAAAACCGCAGAGCTTTTCCGATCTGATCCGTATTTCGGGTCTGTCCCATGGTACGGACGTGTGGCTAGGAAATGCACAGACCCTGATCGAAGAGGGAAAAGCGACGATTTCCACGGCAATCTGTACGCGTGATGATATCATGATTTATTTGATTGGTATGGGTTTGGAAAGTGAGCTGTCCTTTACCATTATGGAGTCTGTCCGAAAGGGAAAAGGCTTAAAGGATGAGTGGATCGAGGAGATGAAGGCACATGATGTGCCGGACTGGTATATCTGGTCGTGTCAGAAGATTAAGTACATGTTCCCGAAAGCCCATGCAGCCGCGTATGTTATGATGGCATGGCGAATTGCCTACTGTAAAGTGTTTTATCCGCTGGCTTACTATGCAGCATATTTTTCTATCCGTGCGACAGCTTTCAGTTATGAGCTGATGTGTCAGGGAAAAGAAAAACTGGAAGGATATATGCATGAGTACGAAAAGCGCAAGGACGAGCTCTCCAAAAAAGAGCAGGATACCTACAAAGATATGCGTCTGGTACAGGAAATGTATGCCAGAGGATTTGAATTTCTTCCGCTGGATATCTATAAATCCGAACCGCATCATTTTCAGATTGTAGATGGAAAACTGCTGCCGGCGCTCAATACGATTGACGGACTTGGCGATAATGCGGCAGTTGCGATTGCAGAAGCGGCAAAAGACGGAATTTTTCTTTCCAAGGATGATTTTAGGGAACGGACAAAAGTATCAAAGACAACAATAGAACTGATGAGTGATCTGGGATTGTTTGGCGATATGCCGGAATCCAATCAGCTTTCCCTGTTTGATTTTGGCGCGTAATGTTATGGAAGTTTTGAAAAACAAAAGAGGAGGAACCGCATTTTTGGGTTCCTCCTCTTTTACAGTCTTATAAATTTATTTTTTGATAACGATCACATTTTTTGAAAAATATTATTGACAATTAAAAACTGCTTTGATATAATTTAACTTGCGTTTAACGCAAAAGTAAATATTTCAATTATGGAGAAATACTCAAGATCGGTAAAATAGATGTAACTGGAAGTGACGTTGATATTGGAGTAATTGCCCTGTGCCAGTTCCTGATATCCACTGCCGTCATTTTTGATCATACAAAGGGCCGGATTGTCTTCGGAATAGCGCTGATAAAAAATACTGCTTCCGTATACATTGTAGAGATCCAGACTGTCCTTGGTAAGTGTAACCGGATGACCGGATTTCATATTGGTATGTACCAGGGCGTTGTTCTGATCCACATCCATATAATAGACATTGTCATCACTGGTTACAATCGGTTTGAAAGAATTACATTCATAGACTTTGCTTAAACTGTCACTGGCGGTATCCAGCTGATAGATGGCGCCATCACTTTCCGTTCCGCTGGTATAAATATACTGACCCAGCGTGCTGCATGTAAAAATGTAAGGCGAATATACTTTTTTGCGTCCTTTGCCATCGATTCCGATCTTGTAAAGCGTTGTAGCATCCTTGTCATCATAGTGCAGATAATAAATGTAGTTTCCGACAAGCGAGGCATACAGGCAGGGATCTTTGTCTAAAATTTTAGTGTTTTCTCCATTCTGGTCAATTCTGCACAGACTGTTTCTTGCGTAGGAGAAGAAATCAAATCCGGTTCCATTATTTTCATTATTGCGTACATAGTATACATAATGGTCATCGGCGTTGATATACATGACACGGTCATAACTGAGTTTTTTCAGATGATTGCCGTTTGTATCCATGGAATACAGCCGGTAATCGTCATCCGGATTGGCAAAATAAACGGTTCCGTTTTTCTCACAAAACAAGCCGGCATTGTAAAGGTTTCCGGCAGTATTTCCGTTGACATAGCTTGTGTTGTATTTGATCTTACTTTTCTGATGGCTGTAAAATCCCAGTCCTGCAAATACTACGACCAGAACAGCAATTATAATTATGGGCAAACGTTTTTTCATAATATCGAGTCCTCCTTGGTAAGTTGTATCTTGCCTTTTATACCTTTGTGTTATAAAATTTTATCATAAATCATGAAGGAGCGCTATATGAAAGATTTACTAGATATCCGAAAAGATATTGATAAAATTGACGAACAGATCGTAAAACTCTATGAGGAACGAATGAAACTGACCTCGGATGTGGCTGAATACAAAATAAACACCGGCAAGCAGGTTTTTGACAAAGAGAGAGAGGAATTCAAGCTGGCAACGCTGCAGAAAAAAGCGGAAAGTGATTTTACCAGACACGGAATCCGTGAACTTTTTGAGCAGATCATGGCGATGAGCCGTAAGAAACAGTATAAACTGCTGACGGAGCATGGAATTATGCCTCCGCAGGAGTTTGAGCCGATTCACACGCTGGATTATTCCAATGCAAGGATTGTTTTTCAGGGGCTCGAAGGTGCCTACAGCCAGCTTGCCATGGAACAGTTTTTTGGAGAAAACTGCAATAATTTCCATGTGGAGAGCTGGAAAGATGCCATGGAGGCCATTAAGAACGGGGAAGCGGATTATGCGGTACTCCCGATCGAGAATTCTTCGGCAGGAATTGTCTCGGAAAATTATGATCTTCTGGTGGAATATGATAATTATATTGTCGGGGAGCAGATCATCCGTATTGATCATGCACTTTTAGGACTGGAAGATGCGGATGAGAGAGATATCCGTACCGTGTATTCGCACAAACAGTCACTGATGCAGTGCAGTGAATTTCTGGACAGTCATGCGGACTGGGAAAAATTCAGTGTCAGCAATAATGCCGTTGCAGCCAAGAAGGTCAAAGAGGATGGGGAGATTTCCCAGGCGGCGATTGCCAGTGCAAAAAATGCCCAGATTTATGGGTTGAAAGTATTACGCAATTCCATTCAGAATAATAAAAATAATTCGACCCGGTTTATTGTTGTGACAGGGAAAAAAGTATATACCGATCAGGCAGACCGGATCAGCATCTGTTTTGAGATCAATCACGAAAGCGGTGCTTTATATCATGCACTGTCGCATTTTATTTATAATGGACTGAATATGACAAATATCCAGTCACGTCCGTTACAGAATAAAAACTGGGAATATCGTTTCTTTGTTGATTTTGAGGGAAGATTTGAGGATCATGCAGTGCAGAATGCGCTGCGCGGACTTCGGGAGGAAACAATTGCATTCCGGATTCTTGGTACGTATTAGTCAGAATTGGTGAAAGAAGGTGGGCGTATGGCAATTCACACATTTGCAGCAATTTATATTGGCACATACGATGTGAGCCTGAAGGTATTTGAGTTTACAAACAGAAAAAAGTTTCATGAGGTGGATCACATCCGGTCCCGGCAGGAACTGGGAAAAGGCACTTATGGCACCGGGACAATCGGATATGAGCAGGTGGAAGAACTCTGTGAAACACTGGCGCAGTTTAAAGAGATCATGGAAAGCTACAAGGTAGACAGTTATGAAGTCTGTGCCGCAGCCGCACTCCGGGATACCACGAATGAGATATTTGTTCTCGACCAGATTTATCTTAGAACCGGATTCCGGGTAAAGGTGTTAAGTAACTCGGAACACCGTTTTATCAGTTATAAAGCGGTGGCTGGCAGTCCGGTGTTTGAGGAGATGATAAAGACGAGTGCAGCAGTCGTGGATGTCGGCGGGGCGAGTGTGCAGATTACGTTATTCCGCAACGGAAAGATGATCACGACACAGCATATGGAAGCGGGCATCATGCGCCTGCGGAATCTGCTTGGAGACCGCGGATATTCCCTGAAAATGTATGAAAACCAGATTGAGGAATATGTCAATAAAAAACTCGAGGGATTCCGTGCCATGTATATGAATACGCCGGTGGATTATCTGATCCTGATCAGTGACTATGCCGACGGCCTGGTCAAAAAGATTGAGGAAAAAGGCGGAAAAAGCCGGCAGGTAAAGCTGGATAAATTCTCTAAATTTATCGATAAACTGCTCAAAAAAACACTGGAGGAAATTACAGCGGAACTGAATCTTTCGGATGAGAGGGAACCGTTAATTATTCCGGCACTTGTGCTGTATAAAATGATGGCACAGAATGTGAATCCGAAAGAGGTATGGGTTCCGGGCGCAAATATTCAGGATGGTATGGCATTTGATTATGCACAGCACAATAAACTGCTGGCATCGACACATGATTTTGATGCGGATGTCATTTCGGCGGCCACATTTTTATCGGAGCATTACCACAGTTTTTCTCCACACATTCAGACACTTTCCAAGCTATCCATTAAGATTTTTGATGCGATGAAACAGGAACACGGACTTGGAAAGCGGGCGCGTCTGCTGCTTCAGGTGGCTACAATCCTGCATGACTGTGGAAAGTATGTCAGCTTTGCGGAAGCGTCGGAGAGTACGTATCATATTATCATGTCCTCAGAGATTATCGGTCTGACCCATCAGGAGCGGGAGATTGTTGCACAGATCGTGCGTTACAATACCCTTCCTCTGGACCCGTATGAGGAAGTCGCCGATGTGCTGAGTCAGGAAGAGTATCTTTGCGTGGCAAAACTTTCGGCAATTCTTCGTGTGGCAAATGCGCTGGATCAGAGTCATAAACAGAAGTTTAAAAATATCCGGATCGCGGTAAGGGAGAGAAAACTCGTGATTACGGTCGAGGCATTTGAGGATATTGCACTGGAACAGGCATTGTTTGACGCAAAGACCTCTTATTTTGAAAATGTATACAGCATGAAACCTGTTTTAAAAGAGAAGCGTATTTATAACTATTAGATCGGAGGGCTTTTATGGACACAAAAATAGATTTTAAAGATCCGGCATATTATGAAAACCGTGAACTCAGCTGGATTAAGTTTGACCAGCGTGTATTAAGTGAAGCAAGGGATAAATCCATTCCGCTTTTGGAGCGGTTGAAATTTGTCAGTATTACTTCTTCCAATCTGGATGAATTTTTTATGGTAAGGGTGGCATCCTTAAAGGATATGGTACATGCAAAATATAAAAAGCGTGATATCGCCGGAATGACCGCAACGGAGCAGCTTTCCGCCATCAATAAACAGGCGCGGGAACTGGTCAATATCCAGTACAGTACATTCAGCCGTTCCCTGATGCCGCTTCTGCGCAAAGAAGGAATATATCTTCTGGATGCACATGAGGATCTGAATGAGGAACAGGCGCGTTTTGTGGATCGCTATTTTATGGAAAATGTATATCCGGTACTCACCCCGATGGCGGTGGATGCATCGCGTCCGTTCCCGCTGATCCGCAATAAAACGCTGAATATTGCAGCACTTTTGACCGGAAAGAAAACGGAGGATGAGACCGTGTTTGCGACCGTGCAGGTGCCAAGTGTTCTGCCGCGTCTGGTACAGATTCCAAGCGAAGGGGAGACAAAATCGTTTATTCTCCTTGAGCAGATCATAGAACGCAACATCGGCATATTGTTTTCCAATTACAAGGTATTGTGTGCATATCCGTACCGGATCATGCGAAATGCAGATCTGACAATTGATGAGGATGAGGCATCAGATTTGCTGAAAGAGATTGAAAACAAATTAAAGATGCGTCAGTGGGGAGAAGTTATCCGTCTGGAAATTGAAGAGAAGGTAGACAAAAAACTTCTGAAATTTTTAAAGACGGAGCTGAAAGTATCGGATGAGGATATTTTTCAGATTGCAGGACCGATTGATCTGACTTTTTTAATGAAAATGTATGGGATTGACGGATATGACCATCTCCGCTATAAACCGTATACGCCGCAGCAGGTGCCGGAAATTACACCGGGAAGTGACATTTTTGCCGCAATCCGCAAAGGGGATATTTTTCTGCATCATCCATACGAAACCTTTGATCCGGTTGTGGATTTCATCCGGCAGGCATCCAAAGATCCGGATGTCCTGGCGATTAAACAGACACTGTATCGAGTCAGCGGAAATTCCCCGATTATCAGCAGTCTGGCACAGGCAGCGGAAAAGACCGGTGCACGACTGGTACACGTCTCCACCGATTATGTGTTCTCCGGCCGTGAGAACGGCGG
>ENA-OPUE01001803-OPUE01001803.1-human-gut-metagenome-genome-assembly--contig:-NODE-1803-length-11850-cov-2.148877_pt1 | contig 11850 bp, 10 predicted proteins | sample MGYA00241466_ERZ501924 | MGnify/ENA primary metagenome ERZ501924 (study PRJEB25962, sample SAMEA2042223) | human gut metagenome | biome: human gut; feature: human-associated habitat; material: faeces...
ATACCGGCCACAAGGTCATTGCCCTGCCCGCCCACGAGGGCAAGGTGAGCGCCGCCGATGTGCGCGACTGGTGCGCCACCTTCTATGCCGATGCCAACCACGACCACATGGTGTTCCCCGGCATGGTGTACATTTCCCACCCCACCGAGTACGGCACTCTGTACACCAAGGCAGAGCTGGAAGCCCTGCACGCTGTGTGTCAGGAGTACAAGATGCCGCTGTTCTTAGACGGCGCACGTCTGGGCTACGGTCTGGCTGCCGAGGGCACGGACGTGACGCTGGCCGACCTTGCCCGGCTGACCGATGTGTTCTACATCGGCGGCACCAAGGTGGGTGCGCTGTGCGGCGAAGCTGTGGTGTTCCCCCACGGTGCACCGGCACACTTTATGACCATGGTCAAGCAGCAGGGCGCACTGCTGGCAAAGGGCCGGCTGCTGGGCATCCAGTTCGATGTGCTGTTCACCGATGGCCTGTATTTCTCCATCAGCAAAAACGCCATTGCCACCGCCAACCGCCTGAAGGCCGGTTTTGCGGAAAAGGGCTATCGCTTCTTTATGGACTCCCCCACCAACCAGATCTTCCTTGTGCTGGAAAATGCCCAGCTGGCTGCACTGAAGGGCAAGGCAAAGTTCGGTTTCTGGGAAAAGTTCGATGACACCCATACCGTGGTGCGCATCGCCGCTAGCTGGGCCACCCGCATGGACGAGGTGGAAGCGCTGCTTGCGCTGATGTAGCGCACTGCTTTATGTAAGGTTGCTTCTTGCTTTTTGCAGGATGATATGGTATCTTTTATATATAGGTATCGTTTTCGGGAGCGGCAGGTTGAGATCCGATAGTTCCCTTGTCGCTTTTGAACATTGATTAAGAAGGAAGGACATTCACCATGGGCTTTTTTGACAAACTGTTCGGCGGCAAGGCCAAGGACGAAAACACCAGCAAATTCACCAACCAGAGCAAGACGATCCTGACGCCGCTGCAGGGCAAGGTGCTGGCACAGGCCGACATCCCTGACGAGACTTTTGCACAGGGCATTCTGGGCCCCGGCTGCGGCATTGAGCCCACCGGTGATACCGTGTACGCTCCCTTTGACGGCACTGTGACCCAGATCGCCACCACCCTGCACGCTGTGGGCATGACCAGCAGCGAGGGCACCGAGCTGCTGATCCATGTCGGCATGGACACCGTCGAGATGCAGGGCAAGGGCTTCACCGCTCTGGTCAAGGAAGAGCAGAAGGTCAAGGCCGGCACCGCTCTGCTGAAGGTCGATCTGGACGCCATCCGCGCTGCCAACCACCCCACCACCACCGCCATCATCGTGACCAATGGCGATGACCTGCCAAAGCTCCATATCATCGCGGGCGGCATCGTCTCCACCGGCACGCCGCTGTTCAAATTCGAGTAAGATACAAAAAAGACATCTGCCGTCGGCGGATGTCTTTTTCGTTATGCTCATGCTTTTTCGGGCTTATACTGCAGGACCCGCTCGGAGACGAGGCCGTTGAAGAACTGGATGAAGGGTCCGAGGCAGAACGCGCAGATGAGGGTGCCCAGACCCACGAGACCGCCCAGGAGCCAGCAGAGCAGGGCGCAGAAGGCGTCGGTGAAGACGCGGCAGCCGAAGTACTGGAAGTGCGTGTAGTCCCGCAGACCCAGCGAGAGGTAATCGTAGGGCGCAATGCCGAGGTCAGCCGTCTGGTAGAGGGACGCGCCCAGCGCCGTCACAAGGACGGCCAGCACCACCCACACCAGCTGTTCCGGCAGGGACGCTGCCGGGCCGAAGGCCGCGGCAATGGGGTCGTAGAAGAAGGTTACGATGAACCCCATGCCGATGCCGTTGACGAAGGTGCCAAGGCCGATGTACTTGCGCCCGAACCAGAATTCCAGCGCAAAGAAGAGGATGTTGGTGGCGACGTTCTGCACGCCCAGCGAGATGCCCAGCAGCTCGGCAAGGCGCATATTCAGCGCGCTGATGGAGTCGTTGCCGAGATGGGACTGCTTGAAGAGGGCGATGCCCAGACCAATAATGACAATGCCCACCACCATGCCCACGATGCGGCGGGTGGTCGGCTTTTGGGTGGTCGAAATGCTCATGAAACGGCCTCCTGATTTATTTTTCTCTATTATAACGCTGCAGGAGGGTCGGCGCAATCAATATTGCACAATTATCTGTTTCATTGTGGAAAACTCATTGTCTCAAGTCTTCTTCCAGCCGGGCCTTGTCCAGCCCCTCGCCGATGACGATGAGCACCTGCTGTCCCTGCGGGATGGGGGCCGCCGTCAGACCGGCGGCGGCAGCATTCAGCTCATACCACTGGCCATCGTCCTCCACAAAGCCTTTCACCCGGAGGACATTTCCACAGGCGGGGTCGGTGAAGAGGGACGGGATGTTCTTTTCCAGCTGAGCACGGGGCAGACCCAGCTCGAGGAAGTAGGCCGAGGTAAAAGCATCATGCGCGTCGAAGTGGAGCTTTTCGCAGCTGGCCTGCCGGAATCCGCACTTTGCGATGCGGGCCATGTCGTCGCCGGTCAAATCGGCCCAGTCCTTCGCAATGATCTCCTCCGGGCCGAACTTCCGGGAGCACTTGCAGGCTTCCAGCGCACGGGCCAGATGGGCTTCTGCCCCCTGCTTCTGCGCGTCAGAGGCCAGCTGACAGCGGCTCAGGAGGACACTGCCCGCCCATGCACTCTCGGAAGCGAGGATATATTCTGCCTGCGGGGAAAGTTCTTCCGGCAGAAGGGCATCCACGATGGCGATGACATTGCCCAGCTGATACCAGCGGTCCAGCGGCTCATCCCGCAGCACGTCGAAGAACTCGTCCACGTCAAAGATGCCGCTGGGCTCCACCACCACCCGGTCAAAGCCGCGCATGGCCATGGCGATGAGCTTGGTGCGCATCCGGCGCTGGTGGGTGTCGCAGTCGCAGCCGCCGCTGATGGTCTCCAGCTCCACGCCCTGCGCCTCGAGGTCCTGCAGGAGCATGGCGTCCACGTTCACCGCGCCGAAGTCGTTTTCCAGCACACAGACTTTGACACCCTGCCCGGCCCACCATGCCGCGTATCTGCGCAGGAAGGTGGTCTTCCCTGCCCCGAGAAATCCTGTGATAAGGTCTACCTGAACCATTGTCCTGTCCTCCTGTTGTATCAGCTTTTTCAGCGTTAGTATAAACTGACAGCCGTCGATTGTCAAACACAAGAAACGGCCCTTTCCCGGTCTGGGAAAGGGCCGTTCCGCCGCAATGCTGGGAGTTCCTTACAGGAATTCGACGCTGCCGTCCTCGATGTGGTACATCGCACCGACGACCCGCAGGCCCGTTTCCTCCTCGATGTTATGGATGCACAGGCTCTTTTCGATCTCCTGCACACTGTGCCGGACATTGAGACAGCTGGCCTTGTAGGGGTCTGTTTCGTCCCCGATGGCCTTCTTTATCTCGTCCGTGATGTAACGGATATAGCCGGAGGACTCGTGGTTGATGGCGGCATCCACCGCACCGCAGTGGGTGTGGCCCAGCACCACCACCAGCCGACAGCCCAGATGGCCGGCAGCGTACTCGATGCTGCCCAGCTGGTGGTCGTCGATGATGTTGCCCGCCAGCCGGATGACGAACAGCTCACCGATGCCCGCCGAGAAGATGTTCTCCGGGATGACCCGGGAATCCGAACAGGTGACGATGATGGCGTAGGGCGACTGGCCCTTCGCCCAGGTGGACATCCGGATACGGCGGGAAATATCGCCGCTCCCGTTTTCCGCGTTCAGGTATTTCAGATTGCCCGCCGCCAGCTTGTAGATGGCATCGGCCGCGGTGCAGACTGGGGTCTCACGCATTGCAGCAGCCTCCTTGGAAAAAAGTGGTAAAAAGTATCCTGCAAAAATGCCCGGCCGTCCAACGAAGGGCAGCCGGGCGGGAACTCAGTTTATCAGAAGTGGATGACGCCGAGGATCAGACCAGCGACGAGGCAGACGATGGAAACACCCCACTGCCAGCCGAAGCAGTACTTGATGTGGTCCTTGATCTCGACACCGGCCAGACCGATGCCCAGATAGGTAGCGGGAGCCACCGGGCTGATGAAGGTAGCGCAGTTGCGGCAGACGACCATTGCGATGGCGATGTGAGCCGGGTTGACGCCGAACTGGTTGCCAACGCTGACCAGAACGGGCAGCAGGCCGTAGAAGTAGGAGTCGGTATCGAACAGCAGAGCCAGAGGCACGCTCAGGATGCCGATGATGATGGGCAGGAAACGGCCCAGAGAGGTCGGGATGACGTTGGCCATCATAATGGCCATCTTCTCCATGATGCCGCTCTTGCTCAGGACACCGAGGAAGACACCGGCACACAGAATGGTGGATGCCATGCTCAGACCAGCGGAAGCGTGGCTCTTGATGATGGAGTTGTGCAGCTTCTTGCCGCGGTAGTTGACCAGAATGCCCAGAGCGCAGCCGACCATGAAGACGTAGTAAGAGGGGAAGATGTCCAGGACCAGCACGATGATGACGGCCAGAGTCAGGATGACGTTGAAGATGAAGTTCTGGGGACGAGCCAGAGCCTCGTCCTTCTTGCCGTCGTCGGAGTCGTCGTACTTGCCGGCGTCCTCAGCAACGATGGCATCGCCGAGCTTTGCGATGCGCTTCTTCTCCTGCAGGCCCCAGAAGATGGCGGTGCCAACAGCCAGCACCAGGCCGACGATCTGCATGGGCATGAGCTGGAACCACAGGTCGTTGGGCTCCATCTCGATGACGCTTGCAGCACGCATGGTGGGGCCGCCCCAGGGCATCAGGTTCATGACGCCCATTGCGGTGACGCAGATGAGCAGCAGGGTCTCACGGCGCATGTGCAGGCGCTTGTAGACGGGCAGCATGGCGGGGATGGTGATGAGGAAGGTGGAAGCGCCGCCGCCGTCCAGATGGCCGATGATGGCGATGAGGCAGGTCATCAGAGCAACGCCGACGACGTTGTTGCCGACCTTCTTCATCAGCGCACCGATGATCTTGTCGAACATACCTGCATCGGTCATGACGCCGAAGAACAGGACGGAGAAGATGAACAGGACAGCCGTACCGTGGACGCCCTTGACGCCCTCCTTGATAAAGCCAGCCATTTCATCCAGGGTGAAAGCACCGGTAGCCACCAGAATGGCTGCGGTGATGGTCGAGACGCTGACGAATGCCAGTGCAGGGACCGTGACATTGCGCAGCAGCAGGACGATGACCGCAATCACCGTTGCAAAGCCGAGCAGAGCGAGGATCGTATCACTCATGGGTTTGTACTTCCTTTCCTTTTTCGTATACTGGGGATGCATTCCGTTTTATCCTCCGGAATCATTCCCGTTCGTTATGGTTCCAGTATACAGGCTCAAACTTACAGCCCAAAGCCCTTCTCGTTACGGTTTGTTAAGAAATTCCTTAATATCCTGTAAGATTCCGTATGGAAGGTTGGATACAATAGAGTGCAACACAAACGGCGTCCTTTCGGACGCCTTTTGCGTTGTTTATTCTTTCCGGCTGCTCCGTATCTGGGCCAGCAGCGTAGACGCCGACACCGGTTTTACCACATAGCCGTCGATGACGCCGTGGCTGCGGGCGTCCACGATCTCCCTTGTAGGGGCATTGGTCATCACGATGCGGGTCATGCCCGGGTAGCGGCCCCGGATGGCCATGCAGAAATCCACGCCGCTGCTGCTCATCAGGCTCTCGTCGATGGCGAGGACGTCGAAGGGCTGCTGCTCCAGCAGCTGGCGCAGCTCGCCCCGGCGGGAGCAGGTGGACACGCTCAGGCCCAGCGCGCTGAGGTCTTTGTCCAGCAGGTCGAGGACCTTGTTGTTGTCGTCCGCCGCCAGGATGCGCAGCTTGCTGTCCACGCCCCACTGCAGCTGTTCGCGCTCCTGCTGCTGTTCCAACACCGGCAGATAGACATAGAAGGTCGTGCCTCTGCCGATGGTGCTCTCCGCCCGGATACGGCCCCGGTGGGTGCGGATGATCTGGTCCGCCAGGGCAAGGCCGAGGCCGGTGCCTTCGCCGGTCTTCTTTGTGGTGAAGAAGGGCTCGAAGATGTGCTGCATCGTCTCCTTGTCCATGCCGCAGCCGGTGTCGGTGACGCTCAGGCAGACGTAGCTCGACCATTCCTCGGAAATTTTCTCTTCCGGGAAGAGCGCCGCCAGCTCACTGCGCGGCACGACACTGCCCCGGATGGTCAGCTTTCCGCCCTCGGCGCCGATGGCGTGGATGGCGTTGATGCTGATGTTCAGCAGCACCTGCTGCAGCTGGGTCGCATTGCCCAGAACGCATTCGCCGCTGAGCTCATTTTCTTCTTTCAGCTCCACGTTCTTCGGGCAGTTCGTCTCCACCAGCTTCCGGGTCCGATGGAGCAGTCCCTCCACCGACACGGCGTCGTAGACCGTCTCCACGTTTTTCCGGCTCATGGAGGAAATCTGTTTCACGACCTCCTGTGCCTTCTGCGCCGCCTCGCTGATCTCCATCGCGTTGTCATAGATCTCGCTGCCCGGGTCGGCGTCGGCCATGATGAGGTCGGCATAGCCGGTGATGGGGGTCAGGAAGTTATTGAACTCATGGGCGATGCCGCCGGTGAGGGTCCCCATCATCTGCAGCCGCTGGCCGTGGGCCAGCGACTCTTCGCTGCGGTGGAGCTCTTCGAGGGTCTGGTTCAGGGTCTTCAGATCGCTGATCTCGGTCGCGCTGCGGCGGTCGCGCTCCTGCAGCCGGAACATCTGGAACATGAAGAGCACCAGCACCAGCGCCACGCCGCCGAAGATGAGGACCACCTTCACGAAGCTCTGCTGTACCGGCTCGTAGAAATCGTCGTAGTCCACCACAGCGCTGACGATCCAGAAACTGCCCCCCACGTCCAGATGACGAAAGGCGCTTATCTTATGCACCCGGGGCAGATCCGGGTCGGCCCACCAGTAGGAGTAGTAGTCCAGCGTGCCGGATTCCTCTTCCTGCTGAGCGCGCAGCAGCTCACTCAGACTGCTCATGTCCAGTTCCTTCCCCTGATAGATGCGCTGGCGGCCCTCCACGACCTTGATGCCCCACTGAACGGCTTCGGGGTGCATGACCACAAGGTTATCGTCATTCTTTATCATGATGTAGCCGTTCCTGCCGACATGGATCTCCGAGATGAGCTGCTGATACATGACCGTGGAGTCTACCACGAGGCAGGCTGTCTCACCCCCGGCCTTCTTCTTCATCACAAGATAGTGCTCGCCGCCACTGTGGTACTGCCAGTAGGAGATGTCCTCCGTCCGGGTGATGAGGACATCGCAGACGGCGCTGAGGCCGTAGCAGCTGTAGATGACCTCGCCGTTGCTGTTTTCCAGCCAGACGTCCCGGATGGTATCGCTCCGGGCCACCGTGGGGCGGAACGCTTTGCTGGCCTCCGCTTTTCCGGCGATGGAGTCCAGCCGGTCGGCGTATTCTTCCAGCAGGACGCGGATGCTGTCGGCGGTGCTCTGCACCACCAGCTCCATCTGCCGGGTCTGGCTGTCCATCATGGCGGTGCGGTAGTCCTTCCATACCATACCCACCACGACAGCCAGTGCGGCTACCGTGACGACGCCGATGGCCAGCGGCACCCACAGGGTGCGCAGCGTCTGGAAGCGTATCTTTTTCGGGGCGTTCTCCTTCATATCGAGTCCTCCTTTGGGGCGGTCTTGCTCTTCCTGTCTAAAGATGTTATAATTTTATTTATCACAAGTGAAACAAATTTTCCGGTCAGAAAAGTGCAGGGAGTTATCATGTCGTATCATGTTCTTATTGTAGATGATGATCCAGCAATTTGCAAACTTTTATCGAAAGTTATGATAAGCAATGAGATGGACCCTCTCGTCGTCAACAGCGGCGCGGCGGCGCTGGACCTCATCGCGCGGCAGAGCAACACGCTGGATATGATCCTGATGGACATCACGCTGGGCGACATGGAGGGCTTCGATGTCATCCAGACCATCCGGCGCAACGGCGTCACCACGCCGGTCATCATCATCAGCGGCCGCAACGAGGACTACGATTTCATGTACGGCCTCTCGCTGGGCGCCGACGACTATGTCACCAAGCCCTTCCGTCCCCAGATTCTGGGCGCAAAGGTCAAGGCCCTCATCCGCCGCAGCAAGAGCTTCTCGCAGGAGAACAACCAGCAGATCAGCTGCGGGCCCTTCCTCTGCGACACCACCACCATGCGCTTTTATAAAAACAATGTAGAGCTGAACCTCTCCGAGAAAGAGCGCAGCCTGCTGCTGCTCTTCGTGCGCCACCCGCAGCAGGTGTTCACCAAGGACATGATCTACGAGCAGATATGGGGCAACCTCATTGCCGTGGACGACAACGCCATCATGGTCTACATCAACCGCCTGCGCAGCAAGATCGAGGACAACGCCCGCACGCCCCAGCACATCATCACCATCCGCGGCGTCGGCTATCGTTTCGTGCCGTAAGAGCGTTATTTATTTTTTCATAGAAACAAAGAAGAGCAGCCAACTGCGCGCGGTGCAGTTGGCTGCTCTCTGGTTTTATGCCGGTATAAAACACAAAACCTTGAAAAAGGAGAATCGCATGAAGTTTGTGTGCATATTTAGCCGCAAAAGCGGGGGTGAGAAGAGCGAAGGAATCTCCGTGAATCCATTCCGAAGCGTGGTTGGCAAGCCACATTCCCGCTTTTACGCTATATCACTCAATCTTCGCGGAAAGAGAAAGGCTTGACTTCGCGGACGACGTCCATGACAGTGCCGTCGCGGGCCTCGATGATGCCCACGATGCGGTCGCCAAACTGGACCTTCTCAGGCTCGCCGACGATGGAGTAGGCGATGTCGCGCAGCTCCTCGATGGTCTTCAGAGGCACGCAGTCAGCGGCCTTCAGAGCCTCCAGCAGGTCGGGACGGCGGGGGTTGACGGCCACGCCGTAATCGGTAACGACGATGTCCACGCTCTCGCCCGGGGTGGTGACGGTGGTCACGTCGGTGCAGATGGCCGGGATGCGGCCCTGCAGCAGAGGAGCGATGACGATGGTGCACTTTGCACCCTGTGCGGTATCGGGATGGCCGCCCTGTGCGCCGGTGATGATGCCATCGGAACCGACGACGACGTTGCAGTTGAAGTGGGTATCAACTTCCAGAGAGGCCAGGATGACGTAATCCAGCTTGTTGACGAAGGCGCCCTTGTTCATCGGGCTTGCGTACTCGCCAGCAGAGATGGGGAAATGGTTGGGGTTGGAAGCGACGTTGTTGACAGCGTCCAGGTCGAAGTCCTGCGTATCCACCAGCTTGCGGGCCAGACCGCGGTCCAGCAGCTCGCACATGGGCTTGGTCAGACCGCCGACACCCAGACCCATATGGATGTTCTTCTCTTCCATGATCTTGGACAGAGAGATGGTGGAGGCGATGGATGCGCCGCCGACGCCGGTCTGATAAGAGAAGCCGTCCTTGAAGTACGGGGTATTTGCAACGACCTGAGTGCAGTACTCGGCCATCAGGATCTTGCGCTGGTCGGTGGTGGGCTTTGCAGCGCCGGTAGCGATCTTCTCGGGGATGCCGATCTGGTCCACGACGCAGACGTAATCCACCTTGGTCTGGTTGATCTCTGCGGGGTAGTTGGGGTAGTCCACCAGGCAATCGGTGACAGCGACGACATAGTCAGCCATCTCAGCGTCCACGTAAGCATAGCTCAGGACGCCGCAGTTGGTCTTGCCGCCCATACCGGAGCAGTTGCCGTACTCGTCGCAGGAGGGTGCGCCGATGAAGGCGATGTCCACATGGGTCTCGCCGGTCTCGATGGCGCGGACACGGCCGCCGTGGCTGCGCATGGTGGCCAGGCCCTTCAGCTTGCCATGAGAAATAGCATCGCCGATCTTGCCGCGGACACCGGAAGACTCGATGTTGACGATGGTGCCGTCCTCGATCATGGGGACGAGGGCGTCATGAGCCTTGCCCAGAGAGCTTGCGCTCAGGGTGATGTTCTTGAAGCCCATCTTGTGGATCTCTTCCATGACCATGCAGACCACGAGATCGCCCTCGCGGAAGTGGTGGTGGAAGGAGACGGTCATGCCGTCGTGGGCATTGCACTTGACCAGAGCCTCGTGGATGTTCTGGACCATCTTATCGTGGTCATTGCGCATCACGGGGGTGACCTTCGGGCTGGCCTTCTGGAAGGCCTTGCCGTCTTTATAATTGTTGCCCTGGAAGACCTCTTTGCCGGTGCGCTCGAGGATCTCTTCGGGAATTTCTCTGCCGACTGCGTTCAACATAATTACAAATCCCCCTTATACACGCCGGATGCCTTTGCCAGATCGATGGTGCGCTTTGCACCGTCGTAGAAGGCGATGTCGATCATCTTGCCGTCAACGGTGAAGACGCCGATGCCCAGAGCCTTCTTGGAGTCGATCTCCTTGACGACCTTCTCAGCGAAGATGATGTCCTTCTGGGTGGGCGTAAAGATCTCGTGGACGATGGGGATCTGACGAGGATTGATGATGGACTTGCCGTCGAAGCCCATCAGGTGGATGTTCTCGACGTCCTTGCGGAAGCCGTCCATGTCCTTCAGGTCGGTGAAAACGGTGTCGAAGCACTGCACGCCTGCTGCGCGGGCGGCAATGATCATCTGCTGGCGGGCACCCATCAGCTCGATGCCGGTGCCGGTGATGTGGGTCTGCAGGTCCTTGGTGTAGTCGCCGCCGGACAGTGCGATGCCGAACAGGCGCTCATCGCTCTCGCAGATCTCCAGAGCGTTCATGACGCCGCGGGCAGACTCCAGAGCGGCGATGATGAGGACTTCGCCCTCAGGACGGCCATAGGTCTTCTCGTCCTCGGCGATGGCCTGCGCCACGCGGCGGACATCCTCAGCGTGCTCGGTCTTGGGGATGCGGATGGAATCGCAGCCGCCGGCCACGCAGGCACGGATGTCTTCACGCCAGTAGGGAGTGTCCAGACCGTTGATACGGACGACCCGCTCTGCACCGCGGTAATCCACGGTCTTCAGGGCGTGATACAGGCTGAAACGGGCGACATCCTTCTGGTTCTCGGCGACAGCGTCCTCGAGGTCCAGCATCAGGGAGTCGGCCTTATAGATGTAGGGGTCTTTGATGAGGCCGGGCTTCTGCGCATTGAGGAACATCATCGTGCGGCGCAGGCGCTTCTTGTTCGGATTATTCATCGAATGGCACCTCCCCAAGGCAGATTCTCATACTGGTCAACAGAGCGGAACACCGCGCCCTCGATGCGGGCCTTCAGGGTGCAGTCCAGTGCGCCCTTGTCCACGATGGTGATGCGGACGTTGTCGATGTCCAGATTCTTCAGGGTCTCCAGTGCGACCTTGCGCAGCTGGTTGCCGTACTGGTGGATGACGGAGCTTTCGAGGGAGAAATCGATCTTACCCTCGCCCGGCTCGACGGTCACCATGCAGTCGCTGGATTCCAGAGTGCCAGCCGTGGCTGCTTTCTTGATCTCCATGCTTTTTTCCTCCTTGACAGGTGGTTTCTTCAATCGTTATACCGTACTTGCGGAGCAGCGCCTCACTGCGCCGCTCCTGATGGTTCTATCATAATCGGACAATCTTACAAAAGGCATAGCGCCAGTCTTAATATTCGTTAAGAATCGCCAAAAATTTCTCTTGTACACAAGATTTATTCCATTTGGTCATGCTGCTGGCGCATTTTCTCTTCCATTTTCCCTCCTTTCTTGCACAAGCTGCCATCCGGCGCTGTTTTTGCCTTTTTCTCAGCTCTATCCTACCGCACCCGGCGGCATTTGTGAAATGAAAAGATGGAATCCTTATCCATCCAAAAAGGGAATGAATCAAAAAAGCCCTCCTTTGCAGGAGAGCTTTCGTATGAGCTTTACACAGACCGTTTTCCA